>Ga0153915_10001279_pt1 | contig 23170 bp, 21 predicted proteins | sample Opewatmetagenome_2_FD_107003 | JGI IMG/M metagenome (GOLD analysis project Ga0153915, IMG submission 107003) | Freshwater wetland microbial communities from Ohio, USA - Open water 3 Core 3 Depth 3 metaG | ecosystem: Environmental > Aquatic > Freshwater > Wetlands | place: USA: Ohio, Lake Erie...
CAAGTCCGCTCCGGAAAGTGTACTTCAGGTAATGCGGGCCCGCTTTTCCCATCGGCCGAAGGTGCCGGCAGGCTTTTTCGGTAAACGTCTCCGTTTTCCAGCCCCTCATTCTCGCCGTCACGACGGCGACCAGATCGATCCCTCCACCCTTGAGGGGGATGTATCCTCCGATCATCTCGAAACACTCGCGCCGGAACAATTGGCAGGCCCCCGAGACGTGCTCCTTCCGGGAGAAACGATAGTCGTATTGCGTATCCCCTTGCCGGAACGGCGTTCCGGCGACGCCCAGGGTTTTATCCTGGGCGAACTTATTCAGTAGAAAATCGAAGTGATCCGAGTCGAGCGCGATGTCCGCATCGAGGTTCCCGATGATATCGCAGGGGAGGCGCCGGATCCTCTCGCGGCCCGCGTTGAACGCCCCGGCCTTGCCTCCGAAATGTCGCTCGGCCCTCTCGGGCATCCGCACGAGCTCGATCCAGGGATATTCGCGGAGGTATTTTTCGACGATCTCGTCGGTCCCGTCCGTGGAGCCGTCGCTGACGATCACCCACTTGGCCGGCTTCACGGTCTGGCGGATGACGGCCTGGATCGTCTGCTCGATGAAGGCCGCCTCGTTCCGGGCCGGAGTGATCAGGGCGTAGGTCATGGTCGTCCGTTTCGCCTCATGATTTTATCATGCGCGTCGGCGAAGGTCGAAACGGGGACGCCATGGCTTTGCAGGCAGGCCAGGGATGATTCGATGGTTTCGAGATCGGCCAGGTCCTTCGTGTGGCCGATGGCGACCAGGGGCCGGAAGGGAGCGGGATTTCTCCGATCCTCCTCGATTTCCCGATCGAACATATGAATCATTTCCGCCGCCGTCAAACGGCAGAAATCGAGCTTCATCGGATGGCGAAGCCGCGCGAAATCCCTCAGGCGAACCAGCTTTTGCCGTCGCTGCGGAGCCGGCGACGGGCCTTTTTGCCGCAAGCCCAGGCGCTTGGCGGTGAACATCTGCCAGGCCGGCACCATCCTGGTGAACGTCGGCATTTCGAGCAAAAGCCCCCGGGAGTCGGGAACATTCACGTCTTCGGAGAAGGGCCAATAATACCCGTTCTTGAGCGATCTCCGATAGTCAAGACCATACAGGTGTTGCCGGCCTCCCTTGAAGACGGAAGAGTCGATCTTGATACCCTGGCCGGCGAGGGATTTTGCGATGGCGGCGGTCGGCTGCAAGAGCCAATTCCCGGCTCGGAAGGAGAGGGGTGTGTACCCGGGCGCCCCCAGGACCTTTCGGAGATAGGCGATGGCGCGATCGATGATCCGGTCGATCCGATCGGCCGGAAGCAGGCACAGGTTGTATTCATCGTCGTCCAGCAGCCAATGCCCCTCTTCGTATCGCGCCTGGCACCATTGCGGATGCACATGAAGGGCGATCTCGAACCCCTCTTCGCGGAATTCGCGAATCTGCCGCTCGACGAGGCCGATGGCCGGGTCCGTGCCCGCGGCTCCGATGGCCTCCAGCTCGGCGGCCTCGACAAAGACCACGCAGCGCGCGTTCCACTTCCGGAAGACGGCCTTCAGCTTCTCGGCCGGTTCGTAGACCAACTCCCTCAACGAGCCCCGGCCGTTGCCGTAAATCTCGTAATCGACCGTAAAAATGCACTCGATCATGAAGCCGTTTCTCCGCGGCCCCCCGGTTTCTCGAGAAGTGTCGCCAGCGCCAACAGCATCCAGGCCTGTGACCATCTCATGAATGAGGCGCGCACCGTATAATGCGGGTGCTTCTGGAAATAGAAGAAACCGCCGGGATCCCGCATGTGGCCATCCGCCCAATCGAGGACCCGCCGCGCCAAATCCAGGCTCCCGGTCGATGACTCCCCGAATTCGGCGAGTGTGATGATGCCCTGGGCGGCACTGTGGATGTCGAGGGGATAAACGGCATCGTGGTAGTACTTCGGCGCTCCGTCCTCGAGGAAAAAGTGGGAGATGAAGAAATCGAATCCTCTTTGGATGGCCGAATCAAACTCCTTCGTTTCCCCGTATTTCGCAATTTTCTTCAGGGCGACCAGGTTGAAGCCCGTGTGGAAATTGTCTATCCATCCCTGGTGCGGGCCCTCTCCGTAGGGCCAGGAACCGTCCGCGCGCTGTCTGCCGACGGCATGGCGCGCGGCCGCGAGGGCCGGTGGAAGGAACTTCCTCTGGCCCGATATCCTGGCGACTCGGCAGAGGAAAGCGGCGCCGAGAAGGCTGGCATTGTGGATTTCGGATCTTCCCAGCGGCGTGTAGCTGAAACCGGCGGCGGAGCCTCCCTCGCGCCAATAGAGGACATCCAGAATGAATTCCGCGGCGCTCGCGGCCGCCCCCAGCCATGAGGGATCCGGGGCCTGTTCATAGGCGTCCAGAAGCGCGTTGCCGGCGAACGTCGAGCAGATGATGTTCGGAGATCCCCTGGGAACAAGATCGCCTCTCGTTTGCCAATCGAAATTGTAGCCCCAGCAGGCGTACCGGTCGTCGGGCGATCTCAGGGCCAGGAGTTTCTCCGCCAGCGCGGAGATTTCCAAATCGCCTTCCAGCAGGCCCGCCTTCGAAAGTTTGATCAGGGCCGATAGAAAAAGCGCGATTCCCTTCGGGTTGGGCGTTTTGGGGACCAGCAACATGGGCCTCAAGTTGACCGGGCATCGCTTGATGCCCTGGGTCAAGACGAGGCGGGCCGCCTTGAAGTTCAGGAAGGGCAGGGCTCGGAAGACACGGCTGTTGAGCGCGTCATAGGGATCGTAGCCTGCCCAGTGGTTTGACCTGCAATAGGCCAGCAGCTTGAGCGTGATATCTTTGGCGGCTTCGTCATGAAGCCGGCCGTCTTTCTGCCCTGAACCGGCCGGTCTCTTCGTCATCGTCCGCGCTTCTTTCAGTCGAGCGAGCCCGCTATCAGACAGTCGAGAATTCTCCCGGCGGTGCGGCCGTCCCAGAGCGGCGGCACCCGCCCCAGGCGTTCCGGGCCGGAGAAAACCTGTTCGACATCTTCCATGAGCCGGTCGAGCCGCGTCAGCCGGTTGCTGCCCATGGTGATCGTTATCGGCCTTTCCGTGTTCGGCCGGAGGGTCAAACAAGGCGTCCGGAAGAACGTGGCCTCCTCCTGGAGTCCTCCCGAATCGGTGAGCACGAGCCGGGCGCTTTCCGTCAGGCAGAGCGAGCCGTGATAGCCGATGGGATCGAGCAACAGAAACCGGTCGTCGGGCGGCGGCATGAGGCCGAATTCCGTCAGCATCCTGCGTGTGCGAGGATGGATGGGGAAGACGACGGGCAGGCGCCGCGAAAGCCGTTCCAGGCCGGCCATGATCGTCGCCAGGATCGGTCGAGAATCCACGTTGGCGGGACGATGCAGCGTGACATACACGAAACGGCCCGGCTCGACCTTGAGCCCGGGCAGGATGCCGCCTTCGTGGGCTTTCGGCAGATTGTCCAGCAGGGAATCGATCATGATGTTTCCGACCAGCTTGATCTTCTCCGGGGAGACGCCCTCCCGCAGGAGATTCGCGTTGGCGTCCTCCGAGGGCGTCAGGTAGAGATCGGCCAGGGCATCGGTCACGAGGCGGTTGATTTCCTCGGGCATCGTCCGGTCGAAGCTGCGCAAGCCCGCTTCGATGTGGGCGATGCGGATGCCCAGCTTGGCGCAGACGAGGGCGCAGGCCGCCGTCGAGTTGACATCGCCCACAACGACCACCCAATCCGGCCGCTCCCGTTCACAGACCGGCTCGAAACCGATCATGATGTTGGCCGTCTGGACGGCGTGTGACCCCGACCCCACGCCGAGGTTGATATCGGGAGGGCGGATGCCCAGCTCCCGGAAGAAGACCTCGGACATATTTTGACCGTAATGTTGACCGGTATGGACGAGCAGCGGATGCACGCGTACGGCCCGCCGCTCCCGGCGCGCGCCGTCATCCTCCATCGCCTTCATGAGCGGTCGCACTTTCATGAAGTTCGGTCGGGCGCCGGCGACGACGATGATCTTGATGTCTTTCATGTGCGGTCCCTGGACGATCCTCCGATCAACCGTCAACCACGGGTCTCGATGTTATGGGAAATGTTGCCGGGACGGCTCTGCTCGATGCGGACGATGTCTTCGATGTGGTCGGTGATATCCTTCAGAGCCGGGCGGGGCGTGCTGTCGGCATGCCAGTTCTTGTCGCGACGGACAATCTGAATATTATCCCAGATTTCTTCAGGGCTCTTGATCATCGTCAGACGCCCTTCCTGCTCGAGGGCTTTGTCCACGGCGCCGGTTTTGCCGCGGAATATGCTGTACACGGGGATCCCCAGAGCCGCGGCCTCGCGGTTCATCGTCCCGCCGCCGCTGACCACAAGGTCCGAAAACCAGAGAAGGTTCAAGCCATCAACCGCTCGGGCCGGGACAATGGTTTTCCCGTTGTCGAACCAGTCGGAGTGGGCTCTGCGGAGGTCTTTCTCTTGCTGGTGATTCCTCGGCAGCAGAACGACCCGCGTGCCGGGCGTCCGGCAAACCCTCAACATGAATTCTACGAAGAGCCGGTCGCTCTCGGGATTGTGGTAGTTGGCTTCGTTCGCGGGAGGCCGGACGGTGATGACGATGTCGTCGCGGGATAGGCCGAGCTCGTCGATGAGGGCCGGGCGAGGCCTGAATCTGGAAACGTAGACGTCTTCCTTGATGCCGCGATACAACCTCAGGCGACTGGGCCTGGTGGGGAAAGGGAATCCGAACAGCGATTCAGGCACGATCAACCACTTCGGATGGGCCATCGGAATAGTCCGGGAATGCTCGTAATCGACGATGAGAATCGTCGGAATTCTCAGCAGGTTGCAGAGAAGAATCTGAGAGCGGGCGCCGTGCGAAAGCGCCAAGGCCGGCCTCTGGCGCGCGAAGAACGGGAACAATTGCATCGTCCGCCGCAAGAGGCCGAGAATTTTCATGATCCGGTTTTTGCCATAATGGCGGCCGATCTTGGCATAAGACAGACCCTGTCTGTCGGCCAGCTCGCAGACCTGGAATGCGTCCCGTGCCGTCAGGACGACCGGGTGCCCGCGCTTCTTCAATTCGTCGATGATGGGGATGAAGAAGGGAACATGCGGGGTATTGTCGAGATCGATCCAGATCTTGGCCGGCGGGGAAGGGGAGTGATGATCCGCTAGGCGCGATCCGATTCCTCCGGGGAGGAGGGCTTTTCGCGGCTTCAGTTTGACTTGATGATTGGTGATCGGAAGCCCCTGCTTCCAGAAGGCCGCCAATTCCCGGGGCAGGGCATGCCAATACTGACCGGCGTACTTGACCTTGATGTGCTCGAGGAAATCGACGTACTGGCGGACCGAATATTCTTCCCGTGAGCACCGGCCGGCGTCGAACTTCATGTAATCCGGATGCGAATTCAAGAGGGCCATCCCCCCGTTCGCCGCGATCCACGCGAGCTTTTCCTCCCAGATCCGGTTGTCCTTTTCCCTGAGGATGACGAAAAGGCCGTGATCCTGGGGCAGCGTATAAGGCAGCTCGACATAAGACCTGGTGCCGTCGGCGTTCGCGACCGAAAATGGGAAGATGGTCTCCACTCCGTCCGATTGGGGCTCGAAGGGATCCGTGTCGAACGTCGAGCAGCCGTGCTCGATATCCAGTTCAGCCATCAAGGCCAGGTTGCGCAGCATCGAGGGAGACGTAAAACCGGTCGCTCCCCATTCTTTCAGGTAATGATTGATCCGGATCGCCTGTCTGACGAACCCGGCCGGGGTGTCAAACAACTTGCCGTCGTGCCTGAGGCCGTGAACGCCGACTTCAAAGCCTGAATCGGCGAGTCGTCGGAGGATGGCCGTCGGAGTGGGATAGTCCTCCGGAACAAAATTGAACGAAGACCGGAAGCCCAGCCGCTTCTCAACTTCCATGAGCTCGACGACCTTGAAAAGCCCTCCGAGCGAGTCCACGTCATGATTAAGGACCAGGGCGAATTTCTTCCCCTCGGGCCAGCCCAGCCAGCCCTCCGGCTTCCCGGCCGCGACGGGATTGATGGGCCAGGCACTCTTATGAGAAGCGCGTTTGCGTGCCGCGACGATCCTCCTGACGGAGATTTGTATGGACCTCGGAATGAGAGGTTTGATTTTATAATAAACTCTCAACATGCTCATATTGTTGCGCCTTGACCGCGGCTCCGTTGCCTGAGGGCGAACCGCAGGTTCGTAAAAAAACCGCCGCATCGCTTTTTATGGCGCCGTGCGTCCCATCCCCACATGTCTCCCCGATAAAAAAAAGACCCCATCCCGCCTTACCCACAGATAGAAAATCCCATTTGTAACACTCGATTATATGGGCGGGGGAGGCCAATGTCAAGAATGATCCAGGGGGGGATCCTCTCCGAAAAGACCCGGCGGGTCGCGCGGGATTGCCGGGTCCGCGGATGTCTTCTAGCCCGCGTGCTTATAGAACAGCCGGCCGAAGAGGCGCAGAACCGGAACCGGCGTACGGCTGAGTATTTTCGTGGCCAGGCGGCCGGCCGGAGGCCGATGGAGGAAAGCCTTCTTCTTGACATCGTACCGGTAATATTTGAGAACGCTTTCCTTCGCGCCCCAGGTCCTTTTGTATTTCAGGAGACCCTCGTTGTCGATTTCCGTTCTTCCCAGGTTCAAGTTCTTGAACCCCCTGTCCCGATACCATTTGATGGCTTCCCACATGATGAGGTTGTTCGGCCGCACGCTCTGGTGGGCCAGGTCCGAAGCGCCGTACTTGTACAGGGCCTCGGCTCCGAAGTGAAAGAAGACCGAGGCCGCGATGGTTTCCCCCCCATGAGAGGCCGAAACGACGATGCCGCCGCCCTTGGCCACGATGCCGTCGAAGACCTGCCGGAAGAAGGAATAGGGCTGGGGCGGCAGGCCATGCCGTTTTCTTGTCAGGCAGTTCAAGCGGTAGAACGCCTTGACGGATGCCAGAGACTGATCGATCGATATCGATACCCCCTCCCGCAGCGCCTTCTTGATGTTTCTCTGATTAGCGTCCTTGAGGAGGGAGAAGAGTTCGGCCTCGGGCCTGGCGAGGTCAAGGTCATGGATAAAATAGGTATCATAAGGCGGCAGGCTGTCGTCGAAATAGCTGCTGTCTCTCCACTCGATATAATCCCACCCGGCCCTCAGGCCGTAATCGATCACCCGGTCGATGGCGTCTTCCGGGAAAGCGCCGCCCTCGACATGCGGAGGGCAGAAGTCGGTGAAGGGCAATGAAACGCCTCTCTTGCCGGTGAGGCGACTGCGGACTTCCATCATGGGCATGAGGAAGATCAGCCGCCCCTCGACGGAAGAGACAAAATAGACGGGTTTGAAGCCGTACGTTTTTTCGAGGACCTCGGCCCAGCCGGAGGTGTGAAAAAACGACTGATCTCCGCTCTTCAGCAGAAGAGCGTCCCAGTCGGATCTGTCACGCGGATTGACCGGTTCGAGGTTCACGTCCGTCGCCATTCCCTCCGCAGAACTTCTTCATTTCTTTGATGAAGAGCAAGCCGCGATTCCTGCCGAAACCGTCCAGGGTGGCTTGGATGTCCCGAAGCCTCCCGGCTCTCCGAAAAAGGATTATCATCAATATATTTTTTCCCGCCTTTAAAGTCAATTTCGGTTTGCCTGGGACCGGAAATATCCCCATGGCCATGACAATCCTTGACAGCGATCGGAGGCCCGGGATATCATCCCCGCATGAGGGGAGGCGCGGGGTTGGCATTCACGGCTCAGCGGATGTCGGTCGGTGCGAAGTGGAGGACGCAGTGCTGAAGGAACTCAACCTTCCGGATGACCCACGCTGGGATGAATTCGTGAGCCATCATCCGCAAGGGACTCTTTATCATCGTTCCGCGTGGGGACGGGTCCTGCGGCAGACTTACGGCTACACGCCCTTCTCCCTGGGCTTGTTCTCGGCGGACGGCCTTCAGCTCCAGGGGGGCCTGCTGTTGATGCTCGTCCGCAGCCCTTTCACCGGCCGGCGCCTGGTCTCCCTCCCCTTCACCGGCTACTGCAATCCGCTGGTCCCGGAAGCGCGGCTGGAAGAGATGATGCACTTTGCTTATGACCGTTTCCCCGGGATCGACTATGTGGAACTCAAGTTCCTCGACAGCGGGAGTCCGGACGCCAAGCGGGACCTGGTGGCCACGCCCTTCGTGAACCATGCCCTGCGATTGAAACGGGACATCGGCGAGCTGTTTCAATCGTTCCACAATACATGCGTCCGCCAGCGCGTGCGGCGCGCCGAGAGAGAGGGGCTGACGCCGAGAATGGGGGCCGCGACGGAATCGCGGCTGCGTGATTTTTACCGCCTTTATACCGGCGTGCGGCGCCATCACGGCCTGCCGCCGCAGCCGTATGCCTTCTTCGCGAACATGCATCGCATTTTGACGCCCGAGGGCCTCTTCGAGCTGCCGGTCATCGAATACGAAGGCCGGGCGATCGCCGCGGCCGTGCTTCTGAAGAGCCGTTCCGTCTGGCATCTGGAATACAGCGCCTCCGACGCCCGCTTTCTCAAGCACGGTCCCAACCAGCTGCTCATCTGGGAGTGCATCAAGAAGGCCCACCAGAACGGCGCGGAATTTTTCGATTTCGGCCGAACGAGCCTCTGGCATCGACAGCTGCTCGAGTTCAAGGAGCGTTGGGGGGCGGAGGGAAAACCCATCAGCCATCGTTATCTGCCGTCGGGAGCGACGGCTCGCTCGTTCCGCAATCCCTCCTCCGGCCTTCTGGCCCAGATCAACCGGCGACTTCCCGCGTTCCTCCTGGAGTGGGAAGGCCGGCTGCTTTACCGGCACATGGGTTAGCATGGAGATCATGAAAGGACAGAGCGCGGCCGCGCCGGGCGCCGCCGAGAGAGGAAAATGAACACCCGGTTCAGCATCCTGGTGCCTGTCCATAATCGCGCAGGGCTGATTCGGGAGGCGGTGGATTCGGTCCTGGCACAAACGTTTCCGGACTTCGAGCTCATCATCGTCGATGACGGCTCCACGGACCGAACGTGGGACATCCTCAAGGCCTACGGGACGCGGATCAGGCTCCTCCGCCAAGCCAATCAGGGACCCGAGGTCGCGCGCAACGCGGCGGCGTCTCAAGCGAACGGAGAATACCTGGCGCTTCTGGACAGCGACGACCTTTTTCTGCCAGGCGCTCTGGCGACGTACGACAAGATCATCCGGGCCTTCCAGGCCCCGGCGGTGATCATCGGATCCATGTGCTATTTTTTTCACGGGCAGGCCGTGCCCCGGGCCGCCGATCGCACCGATATCGTGCAGGTCTTGAAGTATCGCGACTTCCTGTCCAAGGATGTCGCCATCGGCATGTCCAGCAGCAGAATCGTCATCCGGAAGGCCGTCTTCGAGCGGGCCGGCGGACTGAGGAACAGCACGCCGGCGACCTTTCATCTGGACGACTACAATTTGCTCCTCCGGGCCGGGACATACGGTCCCTGCGTGGTCGCGCAACAGCCGGCCACGGTGGCCTATCGAATGCACGGGGCCAACAGCATGGACAACCAGGAGGCCATGGTTCGCGGCGTCCTGTCTCTGGTCCGGGCCGAGCGGCGAGGGGGATACCCGGGCGGCCGGGCGCGCCGTTTCGCCCGGTATGCGTGCATCGGCGGCATCGCTTCCTGGCGGAGCTGGGTGGCGTGGCAAAAACATTGCCGTGTCCCGGCGCTCAGGCTTCTCCTGGGCGCCGGGCCGATGGTCGCCGCGGCCGTGGGGCGCAAGCTATGGCTGAAGTTCCACAGGAGGACGTGGCCGCTCGTCATCTCGGGAGAGCCGCCGACGATATCGGCGCACGCGGAGACATCCGGTTCCCATGATTCCAGACGATAATTGTGCCGAAAATTCTTCTGTGATAGTATTGATTCGTAAGGGAAAGGGAGAAGGCGTTTATAGTTTATCGATGTGAAACCGGCGCATTTTTGGGCGTCTTTTTCCGAGGCGCGAGCGCAATCGGCTTTCCCGCTGAAAGGATAGCGTGATCGATGGATATCAAAGACACCATACGGTCCTTCATGATCGAGGAATTCAAGGAGTCCGGCTTCCACGCCGGCATCCGGGACGATGAATCCCTCATCGATACGAATATATTGGATTCCCTGTCGATTTTAAAATTGATCAGCTTCATGGACGAGCATTTTGACATCATGCCGGATGAGGACGAGCTGCGTCCGCAGACGTTCGGCACAATCGATGACATCAAATCCTTCATCGAGAGGAAAACCGCGGCGAAATAGCCCCGCCAATATCGGCGGAAAAGGACATCATGGTATCGGCCGGGCGTTGACATCATGAGAAACTCGAGCGTCAGCTATATCTATGAAACGCTCAGGCGGTTTCCGGACAGGCCCTGCGTCGCGGATGAAAACCGGACTCTGAGCGTCCGTGACTTTTTCAGGGAAGCCTACGCCGTCGCGCAACAGTTGGTCCGCCGCGGCGGCGCTTTCAACAGGCCCGTCCTCATCTACCTGCCGAAGAGCGCGGAGGCTATTGTCTCGTTCGCCGCGTCATTGCTATCCGGCAATTTCTACGTCCCCCTGGATATCAAATCGCCCCAGGAGCGCAATGACAAGATCGTCCGAGATCTCCGGCCGCAGGCCGTGATTTCGCTCAAACGCTATCAAGATCAGCTGCGGGGCCTCTCCATCGATCGGGGCATCACGATCTTTCTTGACGACATGGCCGTGGAGGATTCCCTGCCCACGGACGAGGAGATGATCTCCGCCTGCCGGCTGCGGACGGACAACATCGTGGATATCGATCCCTGCTACGTCATGTACACCTCCGGTTCCACGGGCCTGCCCAAGGGCGTGATCATCCCCCACCGCGGCGTCATCGACTATATCGACTGGGCGGTTTCCTTTCTGAAGACCGGCCCCGAGGATATCATCGGCAATCAGGCGCCGACCCATTTTGACAATTCCACGCTGGACATCTACATGAGCTGGGCGACGGGGGCGGAACTGCGCCTGATCCCGGAAAGCCTGTTTTCATTTCCCGTCAAGCTGATCGAGCACCTGGAAGAAATGAAGGTCAGTTTTGTCTTCTTCGTTCCGTCCGTCCTGACCCAGGTCTCCCGGCTGCGGGTTCTCTCTCCCGGCCGGTTGCCTTCGCTCAAGACGGTCGTCTTCGCGGGCGAAGTGATGCCGCCGAAACACCTGGCGTACTGGCAAACGATCCTGCCGGAGAAACGCTACATCAATCTTTATGGCCCGACCGAGATCACGGTCGATTGCACCGGATTTGTCGTCGACCGCATCTATGCGGATAACGAGAGTATTCCCATCGGCACGCCCCGCAGCAATATGGGGGTCATCATTTTGAACGACCGGGGCGAATTGGCGGCGGTCGGGGAAGCCGGAGAATTGTGCGTCAGGGGATCCTCTCTGGCCCTGGGATACTGGAATGACATGCCCAAAACGGCCCAGGCCTTCGTCCCCAATCCTCTTCAGGGGAATTATCCGGAGCGGATATACCGGACCGGAGACATCGCCTACGAAAGCGCGGATCATCAATTGATCTTCGTCGGCCGCAAGGATACGCAGATCAAGCACATGGGCTATCGCATCGAGCTGGGGGAGGTCGAGAGGGCCGCCGAATCCCTCCCGGACGTCGCGAAAGGTTGCGTCTTATACAACCACGAAGCGCAGGAAATCACCTTGTTCTATGAAAGCGAACGGGAGATCGGGACCGTCTGTCTGCGACGGGCGCTGGCGTTGCTCCTTCCGGCCTATATGGTTCCCCGGACGTTCCATCATCTGGCCAAGCTGCCGCTCAATTCCAACGGGAAAGTCGATAGGCGGGCTCTCGCCGATGCGCTGCGCTGACATCGGAATTTTGGGTTTCGGAAAAATGCCGGCCGACTGCCTGCGGGTCCTTCTCGGCCGGAACCTGCGGCCGGATTTTGTTTGCGAAACACAGGAGAGTCCGTTTTCGCCGCTCCGGCGGCTCTGCGAGGAGAGGGGGATCCATTATCGGAAATCGCTCCGGGCCGAGACCACGGGGTTTCTCGAGGGCTTGAGGGGGCGTACCGTGCTTCTCAGCATCAACAACAATTATCTGTTCCCGGAGCAGGTCGTTCGGCGCGACGGCCTAAGGATCGTCAACTTCCATAATGCCCTGCTTCCGTCCTATCCGGGGCACGGGCTGATCATCCCGTGCTGGGTGCTTTTCAACGGTGAGACGCGGCACGGCGTGACCTGGCATCTGGTCGATACCGGGATTGATACGGGGCCCGTGTTGTGTTCGGACATCTTCGATGTCTCGAGTTCCGACACCGCCTTCAGCCTGATGAGGCGAGGCGTGGAACACGGAGTGTCGCTTTTCGAGCGCCATTGGGAATCCTTTTTAGATTTCGACACGCCCGGCGTCGCGCCGGATGACAGCGGTCAGGGCGTTTACCGGCACCCGTTGCGGCATCGGCTGCACAAAAGGGCCGATCTCCCCGGCGGAGGGGTTCTGGATCCGGCTTGGGATTTCGAGGAATGTTTCCGTTTCCTGCGGAGCCTGGACTATTCCCCCTTTCCGTTGCTCCCTTCCCCCCGGATCGTCATCGGAGGCCAGGCGCGCATCATCGAGAAGTACCGGATCGAAGAAGGCGGAAGATCGGCCGTGAGCGGTCTCGGCGGCCGTGGACTTGATGAACATCCGTTGAATTTCAACCAGGGAACGATTGTGCTGTTCCTAAGGCCGGAGCCCGAACATGCCTGACATCACCGCGATCCTCCACGCCATCCATCCGGAACATGATTTCGCAGCGTCCGGCGATTTTGTCGCCGACGGTCTGCTGGATTCGTTCGATATCGTCGTCCTGGTCCAAAAACTCGAATCCGGTTTTTGCATCTCGATCGACGGCGCGGAGATCACTCCGGAAAACTTCCGTAATCTCGAGAACCTGAAATCCCTGGTGGCGAGGTCTGCCCATGGCCAATAATCACCGCTTCTCCGGCGGGAAAGTCTCCGGGATCCTGTCCGTCGTTCCGAAACGCGTCGTGCGGTTCGCCGACGAGATCGGCCATTACGGATTTTCCAAGGAGAAGAGCCTCAACCTTCAGGAGACGATGGGTTTCGACGAGCGGCGCATTGTCGACGGGAACACCTGCGGATCGGATCTCTGCCTGTTCGGGCTGGAGTATCTGAGGGGCCGCGGTCTTCTCGATCCCCGGGATATCAGTGCGATCATCTACGTGACGCAGACGCCCGACCATTTCATGCCTCCGACGAGCGCCATCCTTCACGGGAAACTCGGCTGCTCGCGCGATGTCCTCTGCTGGGATGTCAACCACGGCTGTGCCGGGTATCTCTATGGGTTGATCGAGGCCTTCCTGCTTCTGCCTCTCCTCGGCAAGAAGATCGTCTTGCTCAATGCCGATACCCTGAGCCGTCGGTCTTGCCGGTTCGATCGAAATATCTATCCGATGATCGGCGATGCTGGGGCCGTGACCATCGTTGAAGATGCGCCGGGCGGAGGCGACATCGTCTTCAACATGCAGACCGATGGATCGCGGAGCGACTGGCTCGCCATCCCGGCGGGCGCGTTCCGGATCCCCTCGACGGAGGCCACCCGGGAAATCCGGGCCCTGCCGGACGGCAACCGGAGGAGCGAAGAGGATTTTTATATGAACGGATCCGGCATCTTCGCCTTCACCCAGACGGATGTCCCCGCCGCCGTCAAGGACTTGTTCGAGTTCGCCGGGTTGGGGATGGACGCGATCGATTATTTCATGTTCCATCAGCCGAACCGGTTCATGCTTCAGAAACTGGCCAGGAAGCTGGGCATCCCCGAGGAAAAGATGCCCAACAATATCGTCGGGAAATTCGGCAACTCGAGTTCGGCATCCATTCCGGTGGCCATGTGTCATAACATCGCCGGCCCTCTGCTCGGCGGCGAGCTCAAACTCTGTCTGGCGGGGTTCGGCGTCGGCCTCTCGTGGGGGACGATGATCATGGACATGGGCCCCTTGGATTTCTGCGAGTTGATAGAGAAATAACCGATGAGCGTCGGCCAGGGCCTCCAAACCTGCGCCGGGGAGGATCTGGACATGAACATCCATCACATGATCAAGAAGAGTGTTCGGGAGATCCGCTCGGAGGGATTCTGGCACACTCTGAGGGAAATCGCCTATTCCAATCGGGTCATGGTCGCCGTCGAGAAAGACATCAAAATGACGGCGAGTCTCCTTCCGGAACGGATGACGGCCATCGTGGTCGATCAAACGAACTACGGGACGTATCGGAAGGCCTATGACATCGGAAGCGTTCTGTCCTACTGCAAGCGGGGGGCTCAGGCTTTGATGGTTTTTGAAGGCTTCCGGCTCATGGGTTATCAGCTTTGGACGAGAAATAAGGACTTCGTGGATCTGCGGAAACTGGACATCGCTCTGGAGGATAATGCCGCTTATTTGTTTGACCTTTTCGTCCTTCCGGAATTCCGCGGAACCGTTGTTCCCAAGATCGTCGCCACCGAGACGTTCAACTATCTGGCCTCGCGGCGGATCGAGAAAATCTACGGGTTTTATTATAAAGACAACATCAAGGCTCTCTGGTGGCACAGGGCCTATCTCAGATGCCGGGAAATCCGGGAGGTTCCGACCCGCCGGTACTTCATTCTTGAACGCACCCGCGGCCGCTGGAGCCTGAAAATATGAAGCGGTCTGCCGTCGGACCGGCCGGTGCCGGTCACGCCTCGCCTTGAAGAACGAGCACGGCCACCGGATCCGTAAGCTCCGTCCCCCGGAAGAGGGCCTTGTCGTCGACGAGGACGGCCTTGTACGTCAGGCCGAGCGAGGCCGCCTGGAGCATGAGATTGAGCAGCTGATAGCCGATTTCCCAGAGGGCGCGCGCGGCCGTCTCGCTCTTGCCGAGGATGATATACAGCCGTCCGGGCCCGAATCGCCCGGCTAGGTCCTTCACCCCGCCGGCCGGGATCTCTCCCGCGTCCGCCAGCGAGTGCGTCGGCCGGTTGTCCGCCCGGTTGACGTATCGCGACAGACGGTCTCCCGCCGCGACGTGGACATGCGAAAGGGCTTGTTCGCCGCGGTAAGTCGGGATGGTCAGTCCCCATGGGTCCGACTTGAAAAAGTGGGGCGTGCGTCCCCGCGCGGCCCACAACAGCTGTCCGAGCCGGGCGGGGGAGACCGCGCCGCCCTCGGGCCTTTCTGTCTTGAGATCCGCGAGAACGGTCAGGAGCGCCCGATCGCCGCTCCGGATGGGATCCGGCAGATTCCCGGGCTTCCACGGTCGAGGCCTCGGCGGGGCGGCGGACGTCCAATAGGCGCCGTCGTAGGACGGTTTCATGGCGTCGATCCTGATCCGGACCGTTGCCTGCTCTTCCGCCGACAGGGATATCCCGTCCTCGCCCAGCGTGCTGAAAACATAGCCGACGCCGAGAGCCGCGCAGACGAGTCCGAGGGCCTGCTGTTCGAGGCCGCTCTCCACCATCAGCCACTCCCGGACGCGTCCGGCGGCGCGGTTGTCGATGATGAAGGTCAGGAGGTTCTTTTCGGCCTTGATGCGGAGGCCGCCGTCGGTCCAGCGCGGGATCCGGACGCGCGAGACGATCGCCTCGATCTGTCCCCGTGACAGCGTCCTCTTTCGATCGAACATGCCCCAATGAAAATTCTCCGGGTTGTCGTCCGCGTCGCTCGTGCATCTCGAGTTGAGGGCCGTTTCGACGGACACGGACGGGCCGGCCTCCGGCAGGACCGCTTCTTCGCGCCCGTCGTCCGACGAGAGAACGGCCGGAGGATGGACGAGGGTGCGGATCTTGTTGGCGATCCGTCGCCCCACGGACGAGCGGAAGGCCCATAGGCCCAACGCCCCGCCTCCCAGAACGGCCGCCGTGAAACCCAGAAATTTTCTTCTGATCATCGCCATGTCCCCGCAAAGCCGCGTTCCGCGCGATCGAGTATATTTCGCTGGCCGCTGGAAGTCAATTAGCCGGGCGTCTCCCGGACGAGCCCGCCGGGCTTGACGGCGAGGGTTGATTCCTCCCTCCGTTTTGGAGTAATCATAAGAAAGGACGCCATGGAAGTCATCGACCGGATCCCCGTCGCGCTCGACCCCGCCGCCGTTGCGGAGCGCCTCCGCCACAACCCCGCCCGTTCCTCGGCGATCGATCTCGACGGGCTGCTCGCCCAGGCCTGCTCCCTGATCCGCCTGCGGGCCGTCGCCGGGATCTCCTTCATCGGCGCCCGGACGGAGGACACGGTCGCCGTCGACGGCGTCATCTTCCACAGCCGCGTCCTGCGGACGAACCTCGACCGGGCGCAGAAGGTCTTCCCGTTCGTCATCACCGCCGGGCCGGAGCTCGAACGCGCCGCCTCCTCCTCGGGCGACCTCCTCCAGCAGTACTACCTCGAGGAGATGGCCAATCTCGCCCTCGAGAACGGCGCCGCCTGGCTCCGCGACCGCCTCGGGGCGCGCTGGGGATTCCCGGCCCTGGCCGGCATGGACCCGGGCTCGCTCGAGGACTGGCCCATCACCGAGCAGCCGAAGCTCTTCTCGCTTCTCGGCGACACTGAGCGTCTCATCGGCGTCCGCCTCACGGACAGTCTGCTGATGCTGCCGCGGAAGTCCATTTCGGGCATCTTCTTCCCGTCGGAGGAGGGCTTCACGTCCTGCCAGCTCTGCGAGCGCGCCACCTGCCCGGGACGCCGCGCGCCCTACGACCCGGCCCTCGCGGCGGGATATGCGAAGGACGGGCCCAAATGACAGCAAGGGAGAGATCATGAAAAAAACGATTTTCGGCTGGACCGTTCTCGCGGCCGTCTGGATCGCGCTTTCCGCCCTTCTTCCCGCGGGCCTTCCCGCCCAGCAGCGCGAGGCGCCGAAGCTCAAGGTCTATATCTCGGCCGACATGGAGGGGATCTGCGGCGTCGTCAATGCCGAGCAGACCATCCCCGGCAATCCCGAATACACCGCCGCCCGCAAGTGGATGGCCGACGACGTCAACGCCGCCGTCGACGGCGCCTTCCGGGCCGGCGCGACGGAAGTTGTCGTCAACGATTCCCACGGCGGCATGCGCAACATCGATCCCGGCGATCTCCATCCCAAGGCCGTCCTCATCACCGGCTCGCCCAAGCCCGGTTCGATGATGCAGGGGATCGACGAGACGTACGGCGCCGTGCTCTTCATCGGTTATCACGCCGCCGCCGGGACGCAGGACGCGGTCCTCGACCACACGATCTCGGGCGGCGTCGTCCAGAGCGTCAAGGTCAACGGCACGGAACTGCCCGAGCTCGGGCTCAACGCGGCCATCGCCGGCGCCTGCAACGTGCCCGTCGTCTTCGTCAGCGGCGACGTCGCCGTTTGCAAGCAGGCCAAGGCGATCCTCGGCCCCGACGTCGTCACCGCCCCGGTCAAGGACGGCATCGGCCGCTACGCGGCGAGGCTCGTGCCCTTCGCCGAAGCCCGCCGGGGCATCCGGGACCGGGTGACCGAGGCCGTTCGCAAGGCGGGCCAGATCAAACCGTACAAGGCCGCGACGCCCTGCAAGTTCGAGCTCGAGTTCTATATCTCGGCCCAGGCGGACATGGCCATGTACATCCCCACGGTGCAGAGGTTGAACGCGCGGACCGTCGCCTTCCAGGCGGACGATTACGTCAGAGGATTCAAGCTTCTGCGGGCCCTGATCGCCTTGGCGCCGCCCCGCTGAGCAATAAGAGGGACAGCCCCCTCCGCAGAACTCATCAATAGGGTCCTGTCGCGGCCCACCCCCGTCCATCCTCGCTTCCCCACGTCGGGTTTATCTCTTGTGTGGACGATGTTCGCTCGAGGGGCTTCTGGGGCCGGGGGCCTCTGTGCCGCGCCACCCTTCCACGTTTTGGACTGCGGGACTGTTTCTCTTATCCTTATTCCCACCTGAACGTCTTGGCCGAGACGATCGCCCCGACGACGAGGAGCCCGGCCAGCACCGCGACCTCGACGGCGTGCTTGGACCATGGCTCGCCGATCCACAGCCCCTGCATCAGGTTGACCACGTGGGTCATGGGCAGGACCCGGCTGATGGACCGCATCGCCGGCGGGAAAATCTCCTTGGGCACCGTCGCGCCCGACAGGAAGATGTTCGGGAAATAGAGAAGCATCCCCAGCATCTGGGCGACGCGCGCCGTCCTGGAGACGCTGGCGACGACAAAGCCCACGGCGAAGAAGCTCAGCGTGCTCAAGGTGAAGCCCAGCAAAACCGCCCCGACCGCGCCGCCGAACCGCATGTCGTAGATCAGCCGCGCCCCGGCGACGAGGATCAGGGTGCCGGCCAGGGTCATGACGAAATTGACGCCCACCTGGGCGCCGATGATGGCCGCCGGCCGCAGGGGAGTGGCCCGGAACCGCCGCAGGATGCCCCGCTCTCGATAGGCGCTGACGATGATCGAGATCGACAGGAAGCCCGTCGAGCCCATGATGATGGCGATGTAGGCGGGAGTGCTGACGTCGACCATGCCCCGGCCGCCGAAAAACGGCGACGGCGTGTTGCCGTAGATGCTGCCGAACATGATCAGCAGGAGCAGGGGGAAGAGAAGAGCGAAGAAGGCGGCCTGCGGCTGGCGCAGGTAGAGCTTGAACTCGACCCAGAAGAGCTTGAGCAAGGCCTTCATCTCGCGCCTCCCGCGGGGCCGGCCGCGCCCCGGGAGCCCGCCGGCTCCATCTCGTCCCTGGTCATGGCCATGAAGACATCGTCGAGGCTCGGCTGCTCGGTGCGCAGGTCGCGGAACCTCGCGCCCTGGGCGTCCAGGGCGTTGACGACCAGGATGACGAGCCGGTCGCCGCCGCCGCTGACGGTGACCTTGCCGCCGGCCGTGTCGACCCGCGTGACGCCGGCGACGGCGCGGAGGGGCGCCGGATCGTAGCCGGGCTCGGCCGTGAAAATGATCCGCGTTTCCGCCTGGAGCCCGCGGACGAGCTTCTCGGGCGTGTCCAGGGCGACGATCCGGCCCTGGTCGATGATCAGGACGCGGTCGCAGAGCTGCTCGGCTTCCTCCATGTAGTGGGTGGTGAGGAAGACGGTCTTGCCGCGTTCCCGGACGGCCCGGACGAGGTTCCACATGGCCCGCCGAGCATGGGGGTCGAGGCCGGTCGTGAGCTCGTCCAGGAAGACCAGTTCGGGGTCGTTGACCAGGGCCAGGGCGATGAACAGGCGCTGTTTCTGGCCGCCCGAGAGCTTGGCGAACCGGGCCTCGCGCTTGTCGGCGATCCCCAGCTCGCCGATGAGCGGCGCCCACGGCGCCGGCTTCCGGTAATAGGAGGCGAAAAGGTCCAGCGCCTCCCAGACCTTGAGGTCGTCGGGGAGCGAGCTCTGCTGGAGCTGGACGCCGATCCGCTGCCGCAGCTCGTAGCCGTCGCGCCGCGGATCGAGACCGAGGATGCGGATGTCTCCCGAGTCGGGGGAGCGCATCCCCTCGAGGCACTCGATGGTCGTCGTCTTGCCCGCGCCGTTGGGCCCGACCATGCCGAAGATCTCCCCGGAGCGGACCTCGAAGCCGACGCCGTCCACGGCCGTCAGCCGGCCGTAGGTCTTGCGCAGGGCGTTCACCGTGATGGCCGCATTCATCAGCGCCTTCCTTTTACCGAAAGAACGGTCCCTTCGGAAATCGTTATTATCGATGATTACGCGCCGGTGGGCAATAAGTTACATTTCGATCTTCTGGATGACGCGGCCGGTCTCTTTCTCCTTGAGGATGACCTTGGTCCGGCCGTCGGGCATCTTCTCCTTCTTGATCAGGACGAAATGCTCGCCGCTCTTGGCCGGCGAGCCGCTGCTCCAGCCGTCCTCCTTCCCGCGCCAGACGTCCAGCGCCACCGCCTCCCAGCGCCCCGACTTCATGGAGCGGTAGCAGGCGTCGATGACGGCGTTGACGACATAGCCGTCGTAAAAGGTCTCCATGGGCGCGCGGCGGCCGTCCATGGCGTCGAGCATGTCCGTAAACATGTGGATGTAGCCGAGCTCGTGGACCTCGTCGCCGACCGGGAAGAGCCAGCCCTTGCCGGTCTCGGCCTTTTCCGCCACATAGCCGGTTTCGCCCGAGGCGGTGAACATCTCGAATCCCGTCCGCAGGAAATGATCGAGCCAGACCGTGCCTTCCGTCCCGGCGACCTCGTCCCTGAGGTCCATGCCGCCGCGGAAGGTCCAGCTGACCTCGAACTGGCCGATGGCGCCGTTGGCGTACTTGACCAGGCCGATGGCGTGGTCCTCGGCCTCGATCGGGTGGACCTGGGTCGCCCCCCAGCAGAAGGCCTCGACGGGTCGGACATCCTTGCCGATGAAATTCCGGCCGATCTCGACGCAATGGCAGCCCATGTCGATGATCGCCCCGCCGCCCGATTGAGCCGGGTCCCAGAACCAGGCGCTGTGCGGGCCCGGATGGGTCTCGCGCGACCTTGCCCAGAGGACGCGGCCCAAGGCGCCGTTCCGGACGGAGGCGAGGGCCTTGAGGGTCTTCGGCGTGTAGACGAGGTCCTCGAGGTAGCCGGCGAAGACGCCGGCCTTCTCCACGGCCTCGAGCATGTCGCGGGCCTCGCCGGCGTTGCGGCCGAGGGGCTTCGTGCAGAGGACGGCCTTGCCGGCCTTGGCCGCGAGCAGGACGGCCTCCCGGTGGACGTTGTTCGGAAGGCCGACGACGACGACGTCCGAGTCCGAGTCGAGGACGGCCTCCTTGAGATCCGAGCTCCAGCGCGGGATGCCGTGCTCCCGGGCGAATTCTCCGGCCCTTTCGGGGCTCCGGGAATAGACGTTGACCACCCTGTCCCTGGCCCTCAGCCCATGGAGCGTCCGCGTGTAGAACGCCCCGATGAGCCCGGTGCCGAGCATAGTGATTTTCGCCATGGGCATCTCCTTGTCCGTGATTCCTGGGGCCGGCTTCGCGGCTACTCCGTTATAGCCAAGCCTGGGGGAAACCGCAAGCCTGTCTTTTTTGCCGCCGAAGATGTAAAATGACACCAGATGTACGTCCAGACGAAGAGACAGAAAACCATCGAAACCGTCGTGACCGTGGTCCTTCTCATCTTCGCCGTCTGGCTGGTTTCGCCCTTTATCAAGATCGACCGCTCCGACTTCGCCCACCGCGACAGCCTGGGCTGGCGGCTGGCCCTGGGGCTGACGATCATGGTCATCTTCATCGGGAAATGGGCCTTCGACGCTCTCGCCCCCCAGGGACTTGCCCGGAAGGCCTCGAACGCCAAGGCCGTCGCCCTGATCCTGCTCAGCCTGCTCGTCCTGGGATTCGTCGTCTATGTCGTGGCCCAGGCGACCGTCCTCTTCCTCAAGACGTCGGCCCAGGAGAACCAGCAGGAGCAGACAAGCCTCAATTATTTGGACCGTGGCAGCCCCGGCCGTCCGACCGCGCCCGAAGCCGTGTCCCTCCGGCTCTGATCATCAAAAGGGGGACAATCCCCCTTTATTATTTCATGTTCTCCCTCATTTTGGCTTCGCCGTCCGACCCCCAGTAGCCGCAATCGAGCTCCAGGAAGACCGTGGTATAGGGCAGGGTCAGGTTCGTCTTGATCATCACGACGCGGAAGGTCCGGGCCACCTGGTCCAGCCGGGCGATCAGCTCCTCGTGGGGGACGGGCTTGGCGTCGTAGGCGGCCAGCTTGTCCTTGAGGCGTTTCCGGCAGGCGTCCATTTCGGGCGCAAACTGTTCGGGGACGAAATCGAGCTCCTTGTCGAGATAGACCTTGGGGCGGAGGTGCTTCGTCGCGGCGACGGCGGCGAGGACCTTGTCCAGGACGGCGAAATGGTCCTCGTTCGAGACGACGACTTCCATTCCCGGGCTGATCTGGAGGGGGAAGGCGGCGTCGGCGATGACGATCCAGTTGCGATGGCCCAGGGCGGGGAGGCCGGCGATGAACTTCGCCTCCCAGCCTTCGGCCCGCGGCGCTGGCGCCGCCTCTTTCGCGGTCTTACAGCTCATGGCCGATAATCCCAGAAGAAGAAGGCTCAGGGCGCGGAGACTTTTTCGCATGGCGGAGGGCTCCTTCGTTTTTGATCGGGCGTCCGGCGGGGGAAACGCTGAGGCTCATCATTGATAGGTTTATAACCGGGCGCCGATGGGATGTCAACCGTCCTGAAATCGGGGATGAAATCGGGGACACAATACTCATTTCCGAATTCTTCCGCCTGAAGCAGGCCGCTGGCATGAAAAAAGAAAATCGGAAATGGATATTGTGTCCCCAAATAGGTTGCCAAATAGGTTGACAAAACAGCGGCGGCGGGCATATATCTCCCTCCGGCATGACCGTTGCCGTCAAGAAAATCCGGTTTCGACAAAGAGGATCCGAAATGTCCAAGAAGATGAGCCTCCCGATCCGCCTGTCCGCCGCGGCCGCTGTCCTCGTCCTGGTCCCGGCCTTCGCCTCGCGCTCCTTCGGCGCCGTCCGCGCCGTGAACCTGACCTGCGAAAACCGCGCCAATCCGGTGGGCGTCGCTCCGGCCGGGCCGGTCTTCGGCTGGGAACTTGTATCCGACGAGAGGGGCCAGTCCCAGAAAGCCTGGCGCATCCTCGTCGCGACATCGGCCGGGCTGCTGAAAGCATCGACCGCCGACGCCTGGGACTCCGGGAGGCGGGAGGGCTCCGGCTCCGCTTTCCTGCCGTACGCGGGGAAGAACCTTTCCCCGGGACGCGAATATTTCTGGAAGGTCATGATCTGGGACGGGCACGGCCGTCCTTCCGCCTGGAGCGGGACGGCCCGCTTCACGACCGGCCTCTCTTCCGGCGGCGCTTCCGCCGCCGACGGATGGTCCGGGGCCCGCTGGATCGCCTTCGAAAAGCTCGCCGACGAGATGAAGGTCGTCCCCGGCGTCCACGGCAACGGCGACGAGCTCGGCGGCAAGGCCCTGAAACGTTCCGTTGTCCCGCTCTTCAGGAAGGAGTTCGACGTCCGCGGCGAGACGGTGGCCAAGGCCCTGGCGTTCGTCTGCGGGCTCGGCCAGTACGAACTCAGGCTCAACGGCCGCAAGGTCGGCTCGAGCTTTCTCGCGCCGGGCTGGACGGACTATCGCCGGACGTGCCTGTACAACACCTACGACGTCACCGCTCTCCTCAAGCCGGGCCGGAACGCCGTCGGCGCCGTCGTCGGCAACGGTTTCTTCAACGTCAACCGCGAGCGCTACCGCAAGCTGGTCATCGCCTACGGCCTGCCGATGATGATCGCCCGGATCGACGTCACATACGCGTCGGGACGGCGCGAGA
>Ga0153915_10001280_pt1 | contig 23157 bp, 36 predicted proteins | sample Opewatmetagenome_2_FD_107003 | JGI IMG/M metagenome (GOLD analysis project Ga0153915, IMG submission 107003) | Freshwater wetland microbial communities from Ohio, USA - Open water 3 Core 3 Depth 3 metaG | ecosystem: Environmental > Aquatic > Freshwater > Wetlands | place: USA: Ohio, Lake Erie...
TATTACAATTGAAAGGGGAGAACATGGAGAAGTAGGAAGAAGTAAGCCTATGACTTATCATGAAGCTATGGTTAGGTATAGATCATTTTATTATGAAGTTCATAAGGATAGAGGTCCATTTGGTCATAGTTTAGAAATTGAAGAAGTATAAAAGGAGATAATAAAATGAGTGGCGGCTATGGAGGAAATAATTGTAGTTGGAACTGTCTTTGTAAAGAATGTAAGGGATGTAAGCATATCTGCTGGGTAAAACAAAGTTGTGTCTCAGCTGTAGATAAATGTGATGAATTTAAATCTAGGTATGAAACTAAAAAAGAAAAGGGGGATAAAATTATGCCAGGAAGAATGGAAAGTATGGGTGGGGTATCGGGAAGACATTGTTTTGGAGATAGTAAGTATGAACCAAGAGAAAGGTCTATACCATCTATACCAATAAAAGAACATAAAATAGAAAAGAAAGAAAAAACAAAGGTAAATAAAAAAGTAATACACAAATTTTGTGAAGGAAAAGTAGTAGATGATAGAAGCGCAAAACAAGATGGTTATTATGTAATAAGATGTAAATATTGTGGAAGAATATTCAATGGAAAGACTTCTAATTCCAGATCTCGCAATCCTGGATACGAAACAAAGAAAACCTATTGTAAGGATTGTAAGTGCTTTAGTAAAGGTGTGGAAGTAGATCATTCACACTGTATTGACCTAAAATACTATAGTCCAAGAGATGTTTTGCCAAAAGAGGGCATGATAGATGCTTGTAGAAATTTTAGACAACGGTAATAAAATATCTAGCAAAATAGAAAAAATATTCTATAATATTAATATAAAGTAATTCTAATAAGGAGGGTTGTATCTATGTCATAGGTAAAACCAAGAAAATTTGATGGTGGATAGATAAACATTCGTCCCCCATAATATCACATCCTCAACTTAATAATTTATAATAACAAATTTTAGGAGGATCTTATTATGGGAGAAAAAATGATAGAATTAAAGAACTGGTTAAAATCTGCCGGTATAGAAATACGGATATTAAAAAATACGCATAAGGATAATCAAAGAAATCATAAGTTCAATATTCATACCTTGTATGATTTAAATAGCTTACAAAGAGAATATAGACATAAACACATTGCTTATTCAGAATTGCGAGGAAAGACTAGAGACCAAATAGAAAAACCGAGACAAGGTAACGAGCCAAGCGAATCACTAATCCAGAAATTCAAGGATGAGTATAGAGAAGAAGAAACTATATGTATTAGTGCGCAAAGACTTGGATAAAAGTTATCAAGCGGTTCAGGCCGGTCATGCGGTGGCTGAATGGTTACTACATGACCAGTCTTGGCGTAATAACACACTAGTTTATTTAGGAGTGGATAATGAAGATTCGTTAGTTTATTGGTCTCAAAAATTGAGTTTTAAGGGAATTAAATATGTAGGTTTTAGAGAACCTGATATAGGAAATGAGTTAACTGCAATAGCGGCTCATACTGACCATAAGATATTTAATAAACTTAAACTTTTATGATCGTGTGTTGCCGGTCTGGTGCAGGCGGAGAACTCTAAATTCTTCAAGGCGGGTTCAATTCCCGCCACACGAAACAAAGAAAAGGACAAGGTATAACAAAATGACAGCTGTAAGGGAGATATTAGCCTTAATTAACAAAGGTATTGTAAAATTTGTAAGAAAAGAAAAAGAAAATCCTCTATATGTATTCATTGAGGATGAAGATTTTAAATTTTTAAAAGACTCTGTAAAAAGAAATGGTGAAGACGCTTTTGAGTATAATGCTAAAATAGATAGTTGTGGTGAAATATACTTATGGGGATTAATTATACATGCTAAAAGTTATTTAGATGAATTTAAAGAATTAAATCGGTGCGTTTCTATATTTAAAGATGACTCGGGAATTATATTTCTTTGTACGCCAGAAAGAGAAGGAGAAAAAGAATTAAAAAAATTATCTGAATTAATAGAAACTAGATTATATAGATCATCAGCCGCTACAAAAATAAAAAAGGAAGATTTAGAAAAAATAAATATATTTTTAAACAAATTTAAACACCCATCTATTAAAATAACCCCTATGTTACTTAGTGATTATAATTACTTAAATTTTAAAATAAGGGCTGAGGGTATATTTAAATATAAACAAGTAATAGATTTTTATTTAAAACTTATCGTGGATAGTTTAAAAGTGGAGTTTGAAAATAATATGTAAAAGAGGTATACTATGGACTTAGAACTAAGCCGAGATAGACGCGAATTAGTTAAAGATGTTTTACCTACTTTGCAAACTGGAGATATTATTCTTTGTTCTTATAAAAGTATTATAGCTCAGTTTATGAGCTTATTTCAGAAAGATCCAGTTAGATGGGGGCACTGTTTATTAGTAAAAGATAATAGTAGTGCATGGGAAGCCAAACACACCATTCGAGAATCCAATCTAAAAGAGTTGTTTAAGAACAAACAATACTGGAAAATAATAAGACATAAAAAAATAAATGATAAGAAAAAGGCATTAATCGGAAGAATAATGCCTATTTTAATTGGTAACGAGTATGGATATAAAAGGCTGTTTCTTCAAGCAATAGATCACATGCTTGGAACTAACTATACCAGTTGTGATACTAACACTAATGAACAGGTATGTTCAAGTCTTGTAGGATGGGCTTACGCCATTTCATTTGGATATAAATTTAATAATAAATATTGGGCAGCATGCGATCCAGATGATATAGAGGACGATGTAGAAAAACATCCTGAAAATTGGATAGTACTGGCCGAAAAATTACCAAAGGAGGACTAGTTTTATGGCCGATTTTAATGTAGCATATTTAATAACTATGGGTAATGAAGGCCCATATGACAATGATCCGGCTGATATTGGAGGAGAAACTTATTGGGGTATATCGCGTAATTATCATCCAAGTTGGCAAGGTTGGAGAATAATAGACATTCAAAAAACTAAACCAAACTTTCCAGCTAATTTAAAGGACACTATTGTATTGGATGGTATGGTAAGAACTTTTTACAAGGATACCTTTTGGGATATATTCTTAGGTGATAAAATAACCAATCAAGATTTGGCCAATGAGCTGTTTGACACCGGAGTTAATATGGGGATATCAAGAGCAGTTACTTTTCTACAACAAGGTTTAAATGTGCTAAATAGAAACCAAGCACTTTATCCTGACATAGTTGTAGATGGCAAATTCGGCAATAATACTTTAAATGCTATAAACAAATATTTAGAAACAGACAGTGTGGATAATCTTTATAAAATAATGAACATATTACAAGGTGTACACTATATTAACTATATGAACCAAAGCCCTACCCAAGAGCGATTTTGTAGAGGTTGGCTCCAAAGAATTCAGTTTATAAAAAAATAAGGAGAGTTATATGAAATATGATATAAGAACTTTCCATTAAGTTAATTTAACTTAATAGGAGGTAGTTATTATGTATGAAGTACAACAAGACAGTCCAGAAATCAGAATGACTCAAAATGATGGCACTGTCTACGTGTATAAAAATAAGGAGTAAAAATATGAGGTTAAGTTATAAAATAATTTTAATAGCTATACTTACTACTTTATTAATTTTATTTGCTTCGTGTGCAAATTTAAATACTACTGGTTTATCTAACGAGTCTTCTAGTAGGGATATAACTAATATAGATTATACTACAGAAACTACCACTTACTGGGTAACTACCGATAAAACCATAACAGTATCGTGGGATGCTATAAGTGGAGCATCCACTTATAATGTAGTAATACAATGGATTAGAGGCACAAAGGTGCTTCAGACTTATAGTATGGGAAGTACTACAGAGCTAACTACAACTATGTCTTTGCCTAGAGTAGGTACTTTTGTTATTGGAATACAAGGGGTTGATTCTAGTGGAACTCTTGGAGAATTTTGCTATTCTAACGATTCTACTTGTTCTACTGTAAATAGTAGTGGTAAAGCATGGGTAATAGAAGGATATTTACCATCAGTAACTGGTGGCACTATAGAATAAATAAAAGGAGATAATATTATGTCTAAAATAGTTAGTAAAACGCTTAAATGGAATGCTTCAACATCAGCAGACGTAACAGGATACAAAGTATATTATAGTCTAACAGGAGCAGCAGATTATTCTTCTACAGTGGTAGATGTCGGTAACGTAATATCAGTATCATTACCAAGCGGATTGACTGGTTTTCCATCAGACGTAGATGGTGTAGTATATTTTGGTATTACCAGCTATGATGAGGTAGGCAATGAATCGGATATGGTTAATATTTCTGCCACATTGGATTTTACTGCCCCTTTGCCAGTATCCAGTCCAGTAGTGGAATAATAAACAAATTAGCTGGGCTGGCTAAAAAGATAATTACTTGGTTTAAAGATTTATGGAATTCAATCTTTAAGTAATTAGAGGTATATTTATGATAATAAAAAATTTCTTAACTACGATAGGTGGTATAGCCTCCGTATGTTCATTGATAGGTATAGTGTTTGGAGCGTATTTATTTTTAAATAGCCAAATGACTGCGATTGCTGGAGATATGGAACAGAAGGCTGTTACTACATTTAAACAAGAGCAACAATTACTTGAAAAAAAGATAGAAGATCAACAACAAGTTATAGACGATCGGTATTTAGAACAACTACGCTGTCAAAAAGTATTGATTGAAAAAGAATTTTCTAGATCTCCTAGCGATACACTTCTAAAAGATAAGTTGGAAAAAGTAAATAAAAGTATTAATAGTATGGAAATTCTAATAGAAGGACGTATACAAAAGAGATTAGAGGTAATGGAAAAAGAAAAAGAAGACATTTCTATAGATAATAGTAAATAAAATATCTAGCAAAAGTCTATTTATATTCTATAATACTAACGTAGATATGACCACGATATTTTGGATAAGGAGGTGCCTTATGCATAGAAAAGGTTGGAGAATGGATGAGGAAAGAGTCTTAATAGAAAATTATCATACTAAAACTATATATGAGTTAGAGGAAATGTTAGATAGAAACCAAGACTCTATAAACTCCAAAATCAAGCGACTAAAAGCTGAAGGAAAATTAGGCGGCAACAAAGATGAAAATGCAGTAACTAGATCCTTACAACAAAGGAGAAAATAAATGATGGTTCCTATTGCCGAAGAAGATGGTGTTAGAAGTATATGTAAAAATTGTAAAAATAGATTTCGTAGAGTTTTTATTCCTTCTAACCTTCAGAAATTTTTTGATTTAGACGAAGAAATTATTTCTGAAGCAGGGGAAGATGTGGTTATAATGACCATGTGTTTGGCATCTGATATGGATTTGGATACTGATGAGACGATAGAATGTACTCACTTTGTTCCAAAAACACCTGATACAGGATTGTTCAAGCACATATAAGTATTACAAAGGAGCTTTAATAGTTTTATGGATGTATTACAAAAACAAACTATAGTCGATAAATTCATTATAGATGATAACGAGTTGTTAGACAACGAAAAACCTTACGATAGCAATCACAGACAGTGGTATTATAGTGGTATGTTTCATAAACCAGATATTTTCAAAATAGATAAAAGTCCATTAGCATTATATATGCTATTCAGATCTTATGAGATTAGACGCAATGTAAGTTCCCCTTTTATGATGCGATTAAAAAAAGAATACTTTGACAAGGGATATATAGTATCTTCACTCCCATTTAGATTAATAGAAGAAAAAACGCAATGGAGTAGAGCGCATATAGAAAAGAATATTAAAGCATTGGTAAAGTTAAAATGGATAGTAGTATACAAAATAGATGTAGGTAAATCACGCGAACAGAATGTTTATGCATTGGCAAAACGAAATTTTATTAGTGGCAAAGACGAATATTTTATAAATGATTTTTTACTATAAGCCCTCTTTTATAGGGCTTATCAGCCCTCTTTTATAGGGCTTATCAGCCCTCTTTTATAGGGCATTGAATATTACAAAGGAATATAGCAAATGAATAGTGCGAGTGCGGTTGCTATGCAACCTTCTCGCGGTTTACTGAAACATAAGATTTTAAATTGGATTAGTTGCATATAATAAAAATAAATTGTAATAGTTAAAATTGGAGGCAACAAATAAATGGCAACTTATAACGTAGTTTATTTAACTTGTGGGCAAATACCACCGGATGGTTCTACTGGCATAATGCTTTCTAATGGAGGCCTTATGTGGTATGGCGATAATTTTCCAGGAACAGCTACTTTAGGCGAACACGTAGAAACTGATCCATTGTTCGATACAACTTACACATACAGCGCTGCGACTGCGGAAGAAACCACGGAATACGAAACCCTTGCCTCAGGCATTGGTCAATAATAATTAAATTGAATTAGGAGGATTTATAATAGATGTCACACATTCCATACGTAATTGAAGGAAAAGGTCAGAAGGAACGGGTATATGATTTATACTCAAGGTTATTAAGGGACAGGATAATTTTTATAGGATCAGGGTTTGATGAGGAATTGGCAAATTCAGTAGTAGCCCAATTATTATTTTTGGAATCCGAGGACAAAGACAAGGATATTACTATTTATATTAATAGCCCTGGTGGACTTGTGTCTGCTTGTTTGGCTATTTATGATACAATGCGGTATGTCAAACCTGATGTATCTACCGTTTGTATGGGGGAGGCAGCTAGTGCGGCTGCTTTTATTTTAGGAGCAGGTACAAAAGGTAAGAGATTTGCTTTGAAGAACGCAAGGATAATGTTGCATCAGGTGTCTGCAGGTGCTAGTGGTCACATAGAAGACATGAAACGCACTATGGCAGAAACTGAAAGAGTAAATGAAATATTGCTTCGTGAATGGGCGTCTAATACTGGTAAAACTATAGAACAGATGAAAGTTGACATGGATAGAGATTATTGGTTTGGACCGGAAGATGCTTTGAAGTATGGTATAATAGACGAGGTGTTAATAAATAGGGAGTAAAGGATGGAAGAGAAGAATATACCTTACAATAAACCACGCAAAATATTAGGTGGTGGAGGTCCAAGAGATATGCAGCGAAGACAAGGTTCTATGGGAGCTGCTAATATTAATATGCCTCAAGTAAATGTGGACGCATTGAAAGAGGTATTACTAAATAATAAAGAGACGCGCGAAGAACTTAAAGCCGAAATTCTCCGAGAGATGGAAAATATAAGGGAAGTTGTATCTAGTAATAGAAATATAGAGGGCGGGCTCCCATTCGATGTAGTAGAACAGAAAATAAAGGCCGCAGTGGCATACACTGAAAAACAGACTGCAGATCGATACGAAAGTAGTGTTGGTAATCTCAATAGTCAACTGAATGCATCTAAAAGTAGAGTAAAAGAGTTGGATGCTATTCTAAATGAAAAACGTCAAGAGGTAAATGACTTAAAAAAGATAGTAGAAGAAAAAGATGCATTGATAAAAGACTTACGCGAACAGCAAAATCAAGAAGTCAGTGATTTGAAATTAAAGATATTGGATTTAATTGATAAGATAAAAACAGGCACTATAACCAAAGATACTTTTGTTGATGGAGATAGACCAATTCTTGATGATAAAATATTTATAGATCCTTTAAGTGAAGTAGCAACTGATTTAGAATCCCATATAGATGTTAGCGCAGCAGAGGCTAAGGGATATAGAGTCGATTTGAAAAGTGATGTGGCTAAGTTAAAGGACTTACTAGGTAAAGGTAAATATAAACCTGTAAAAGCGGGTTAATAATTAAAGGAGGATTTAATATGAGTGTAGGATTAGATATAGGAACTAATATGTTAGTTTCTGCTACAATGGATGCTAATGGTAATCCTGTTTATAAGAAACAGAGAGACGCTTTTTTGAGGATAACTCCAAAATCCAAGGTGAATCAAAAAAGTATTAGAATGGCTTTGGAGCATAGAAAAGCCAATTTTATTATAGATGAGAATGATGATTTTATTGTTGTAGGCGAGGACGCTTTAAGGATGGCTAATGAACGCAATTCAGATGCGCGTAGACCTATGAGTAAAGGTGTTCTTTCCCCCAAAGAAAAAGATTCATTACCTATGATTAAGCTTATTATAAGGAGTTTGGTAGGACAAGGAAATGGGGATACTAATTTAGTATTCTCTATACCAGCAGAGCCTATAGATGGTGAGTTTGATATTTTCTTTCACACTGAGATGATTAAGTCCTACATGAAAGAAATGGGATTCGAAGCTACGCCATTGAATGAAGCATTCGCTATTGCTTTTTCTGAATTACTTGATGATAGTCTTACTGGTATGTGCTTGTCTTTTGGTGCTGGTATGGTTAACACCGCGGTGTGCTATGAGGGGGACCCTGTAGTTCAGTTTTCAGTTTGTAAAGGTGGTGATTGGATAGACCAATCAGTTGGTAAAGCTGTGGATGAAAGACCGTCGCTTATTCAGATTGAAAAAGAAGAAGGTAATATAGACTTGATGCATCCTGAAGGTAAAATTCAGGAAGCTATTGCGGTTTATTACAGTATTCTAATAAGCTACGCTTTGGATAACATAGTGTACGAACTTGGAAGATCTAAACTGCCTTCTTTTAGAACTGATATACCTATAATTGTTTCTGGTGGACTTACTTTAGCCAATGGATTTTTAGAAAAATTTCAGAGCGTTGCAAAGGCAAAGAAGTTCCCGTTCAAAGTAAAAGATATAAGACGTGCTAAAGATCCTATGACGGCAGTGGCTTCGGGATGTTTGATGGCATCAATATTATAAAAGGAGATTTATATGACAACTGATTTAACACTTATGAATGAGGTTAAGAATTTAAATTTACAAACAGACGCTTTGCTTGACAAAAGCAATAAATTTTTACAAATTTTTACGCGAGCCGGGGACCCAGGCGCACATTTTCTTGTAGAATTTAAAATTTTTAATGAGACTAAGCTTGCTAAAATGGCGGAGAGAATGCCTGAAATAAATCGTGCCACTAATGTATTTGGTAAACAGAATTCTCAAGCTACCAGTAAATTAATGTCTTTGAATATGATTTCTCAATCTCCCTACCGTAGATTGAAACAATGTCTGGCCCAAATAGAAAGAAAACGCCAAGCCTTGAAAGAAAATATATTTAAACTTAGAAAAGAAAAGATAGCTATGGATAGGTTAATATATGAGCGTGATGATTTAGTTAACAAATTGAATGACGATTCGGAACAATGGACAGCTGAACAGAAAACCTATTTTAGATTTGATTTAGAGAATAAGATAATCGAAATAGAAGAAAAGGTGTCTAATATTAGTGATTCTAATATCTATATTGAAGGCGCTCTAAAAGAAATTGGTATGTACCAAGATTCTTATGACGAAATAAAAACTTCCTATAATATTCCTGATAATTGGGATGAAAATGATTTTGAGAAGTCTGAAGTAGAAGAACATGTTAAAACTGCATTTTTGCATTTAGTTAGGGACGTAGAGATGACCGGTAGGCCAAATGTAGGCACAGAAGAATATTTATTCCAGTGGGGTATTAATCCTACTACTGCTTATAGACTAGTGCTACAATATTTAGATGGGGTTAATAAAGTAGTAGACGGTGGTAATTTGCCGAGTATTCAGATGCTCTATGACTTTTTAGACAGAATGTATAACATGTTTAAGGAAGAATATAAGAATTCTTTAAAATCACTTGGATTGAAGACCCTTATTTCTGAAGAGTACTTATTTTTGGATAATAAAAATTTAGAAAATATATCTGAGGTAGAATAAATAAACTAACTTAGTGGAGATATTATCTAGCAAAATCAGAAAAATATTCTATAATATAGATGTAAAGGAAAAGGGGGTATTAAATGGGTGAAAATAACGTAAATATTTTTATAGGCACACCGGCATATAATAGCATGGTTCATACTGATTTTTTGCATTCAATTATTTCGTACTATGAGAAGAAAATACCATTCGTGTTGATGACAATTGGTAATGAAAGTCTTATTACACGTGGGCGTAATTCAATTATTTCTTATTTTCATAATGTAGTAGGGACTTCGCACTTATTATTTTTAGATGCTGATATTTATTTGCCTGCTGAAGCACTTATTAGAATGATTGCTTTGAATAAAGATGTTATAGGTGCTCCAGTGGCTTTGAAAGGTTTCAACAAACAAACAGGTCAGCCTGTATATAATGTTGGTAAACTTTTGGACGAGGAAACGATAGAGGATGGGTCTAAGATTTACAAGGTGGATAGGGTAGGAACAGCGGTTTTTATGCTTTCAAGAAAAGCATCCAATGCATTAGTGGAGTATGCTCAGAAAAATAAAGATGTTTATTTTTCAAATCCACACACTCGTGGGGACGCAGATCCAAATATGAAGATGTACGACATTTTCAAGACAGGCGTATTTGATAGCGAGTATTTATCCGAGGATTATTATGTATGTCGAATTCTAAGGGAATTAGGATTTGATATTTATGTCGATCCCAATATCAAGACACGGCATAATGGAAATTTTTGTTTTGAATAAATTAGGAGGAATTTTAAAGAATGTCTAATGTTAATGGAACAGTAAAGTGGTTTAATGCAGAACGTGGCTATGGGTTTTTGTTGAAAGATGGTGATGAGAATACAGAGTACTTTGTTCACTATTCTTATATTGAGATGGAAGGTTATAAGACACTTAAGCCTGGTCAAGCTGTAACATTTGAGATTACTGAAACAGAAAAAGGTATTCAAGCTCATAATGTAACACCTATAAACTAGAGGAAGGAGTTGCGATGTATTTAGCAGAAGCTATTAAGGAGAAGGAATTTATAGAACATTCTATAGATAGTTTGTGTGATCGTATAAATGATTTATCCATGGTCACGGATGAGACTGTTGTGAAGCTAAACATTGAGTTAGTAAAAAACAAGGTCAAGGAACTTGAGAATTTATATAAGGAATTACAGAAATATACTATAATAATCGGTAGAGTGAAGTCAAAATCTGTAATAGTATTAAACGACGAAAATTTTAGTATAGCTGACGCTGATAACATATTAAAAACTATGGGAAGTAAATTAGAATTTCTTGAAGAATTACTAAGTTCTTTAAAAAATAATAGTTTTCTTCCCAAACTTTATATATGCATAGATATCAACGACGTTGAAGAAAAAATAAAACGTCTCAGAGAGGATGTCAAGATAATAGATCTTTCAATAGAGCAGTCACTATGGCAGATAGAAGTGTAATTTGTAGATATTGGATATCTTTCGATGAAGAAGGGGAGATAAAATCATTTTATAAAAATAAATATGATGCTAAGGAACCTTGTCAGGAATTTATAGTAAAACTAATACCGATAGAAAGAGACGTTTCTACTGATATAAATAATTCTATAAATGGCATAGAAAAAAGTGCTAAGAAAGCAATAAAAAGTTTAGATAGTTTAGATACGGAATTCAAAAAAACTATCAGAGGATTAAAGGGGGTATTAAAGTAATGATTACAGGCATTTATGGCAAGGCGCGTTTTGGGAAGGACACTTTAGCTGCATATTTAGAAGATATATTTAATCATAGATACAATATTAATCTAGTTAAGCTCGCTTTTGCGGGCCCTTTAAAACGCATGTGCTCAGAATATTTTGATTTGTCTATAAGTCAGTTGTATGGCGACAAAAAAGAAATACCTGATTCAAGGTACGCTAGGTCTGCTATAAATGGTATTTATTGGACTCCAAGAGAGATAATGCAGGCAATGGGCTCTTTTTATAGAAGCATAGATTATAATTTTTGGGTAAAAGCTTTAGATAAATATATCACTACCAATAATTTAGCCCATGTAATTGTTACCGACGCCAGGCATATAAATGAATGTGAATACATAAAAAAGAATGGAATACTGATAAAAATAGTTAGGGAAGGCGCTCCTAAAATACATGGTATGCAACATGAATCAGAAACCGCGTTGGATGACAAAGAGGACAGCTATTTTGATATAGTAATAAATAATGATGGTTCACTACAAGATTTACAGAAAGCGGCTGAGAATTTAGCTGATGCTTTGATGAAGTTAAATAAATTAAAACAACAAGGGGGTTTAGTATAATGGCTGATAAGAAAGGAAAAGCAATGAGCATTACTTTTGGTGCTGATCAAATAATTGGAGCGGATATTACTAGAAGCGGGGATTACAAATATGCTAGCGTAGGAATTAAACTGGGAGACAAAGAATTTATAAGAATATCATATGAGTGGTCTAGTGAAGGTATCCCTGACTTTGTGATGGGGTTACAAGGCTGGATGGGTGCTAATAAAGAAGAGATAGACACTACCAAAGAGACTAATAAAGATGAATACACATCTTTAAAGAACAGGATTACTAAAATATAAATGGGAAAACGCCTTACTTTATCGTATGTAAAGGAATCATTTGCAAAGGAAGATTATATTTTGCTTAATGACACTTATATAAATGCCAGACATAAGTTAGATTACACATGTTCAAATGGGCATACGCACTCCATTACTTGGGGTAATTGGCATTTAGGTTGTAGATGTCCTATTTGTAGTGGTGTTAGTAGTCCTTCTATTGAGAAGATTAAAGAGAAGTTTTTATTAGAGGGTTATAGATTGTTATCAACCGAATATGTTAATGCTCATAGTAGATTAATGTATATATGCCCTAATAATCACATAGATAGTATAAGCATGGCAAATTGGAATTTAGGCTATAGATGTAAAAAATGCCATATTGATAAAATAAAAGGATCTGGTAATAATGCCTGGAAAGGTGGAATAACCCCACTAATAAAACAAATAAGAAATTATATTAGAGATATGAAGTGGCATATAAAAGTACTTACACGCGATAATTGTACCTGTAATATTTGTGGTTTTGTAGGATACAAAGGATATAGACTGCACGCACATCACATAGTACCTTTTGCAGACTTAATACAATTATATGATATAAATAGTTTAGAAAAGGCTATGGCATGCAAAGAATTATTAGATATATCCAATGGAATTACACTATGTGAATCCTGTCATAAAAAAGTTCACAGATATAAAAATAAAAAATTTGATGAAAGAGGGTATATAAATGGCTAATATAGAGGATTATCAAAATCCACAGTTTACGAGGTACGATGAAGGATGGACATTATCTAGAAATACGGATGATCGCTATATGACTTTTGATAACACAAGAAGTTATAGAAATGGTCAACCACAACCTGGATATAATGCTCAGAATCCAAGTACAGCTCCACAACGTGTTAGATTTGATACAGATGCAGTTAAATTACGCCCATTACTTTCAGTACAATATTTATAAAGGAGAATTAAATGGAATTAAATGATAGGTTGGATTTATTTAAGAATGAGTTGAAGTTGATTGCTAACAAGCAAGTCAAAGATTTTACAAAAGAATGTATTAATATTGCACCTGATTATGTATTTGAAGATTGCCCTTCAAGTTCTTCAGGTAAGTTTCATCCAATTGATGAATTGGGTGGAGATGGAACGATTATTCATACTAAGCGAGTTTTTACAATTGCTTATGAGTTGTCAAGAGGATTTGATTGCGAAAATCATAGAGACGAGATATGCTCTGCGGCTTTGTTACATGACATGGCTAAGCAGGGATTAGTTTCTAATGGACATACAGTAAAAGACCACCCTCAGATAATGGCTAAATTAATTGCTGAAGTATACAACGATAGTTTCAAAAGTAAAATGGGAAGAGAATCAGCTAATATTATTTATTGGTGCGTAGAAAAACACTATGGACCATGGAGTGTGAATTATGGAGGAAAACTAATGTCCTCATATACTCAAGAAGAACTTTGTGTTTACACAGCAGATTATATTGCATCGAAAAGATTTATATCGGTAGATCATATACGCAAAGATGGTATGGGAATTTAGTATGAATAAATACGACTATGATTATGTATTCAATGAATTTTTGAGCCGAGGATATTTATTATTATCTAAGTCTTATAAGAATGTATATGAAAAGTTGTTATATATTTGTCCAAATGGCCACAAACATTCTATAGCATATAGACATTTCCATAAAGGGCATGGTTGTTTAAAATGTGTAGGCATAGATAATTCTAAAAGATTTAGAATGGATTTTTCTATTATAGAAGATAGTTTTATTTCTAATGGATATGAATTATTAACCACTGAATATATCAATGCTCATCAACAGTTGGAATATAGATATCCTTATGGGCATAGGCATAGTATGACGTGGAATAATTGGTCTAAGGGATATAGATGTCCTACATGTGACGAGATTAATAGATCAGAAGAAGGGCATTGGAATTGGCGTGGTGGCATATCATTTGAACCTTATTGTAGAATATTCAAAGATAAGTCTTTCAAAAATTCTATAAAAGCACGTGATAATTATGAATGCCAAAATCCAGATTGTTGGCATAAAGATAAAGTATTACATATTCATCATATTGATTACAATAAAAAGAATTGTGATGAAAATAATTTAATTACTTTATGTAGGAGCTGTAATGCGAGGGCTAATATAAATCGTGAATATTATTTGACATTGTATAGAGATATTTTATCAAAAAGAGGTATTAACTAAATATGGCAGAAGTCCCCAATATGGATAGGCGATGGATCCCTGAAGGTGGTTTGCAAAAACACAGGGATAAGATACACAGAGGTAGTAAAGCTGCAGATAATAAAAATTTGCCTTTTGAATTCTCGAAACCAAAGAAAGAATCCAGCAGTTACTTTGAATGCGCAGAATGTGGAAGACAATTTTCTGCAGGGAAGAACACAGTTATGGTAATATGTCCTGACTGTAATAAATTAACAAAGGCAATAAGACTATGACCAATTGGCATGTATGGACTGTAGTATCGAATAGACAAAACAAGATAAATGAATTTTTGCGGTCATTAGATAGTATAGAAGAATTTATATATCCTACTGCCGCAAAAGAATATAATACAAAAAAAGGCAAAAGAGTTAAAGATGTTCCTATCTACTCTAATTATATTTTTATTAAATATGACCATGCGCCTATTATAGAGACCACTATAAAAAGATGCCCATGGATTTCAGAATATGTAGGTAAGTGTAGCTACGAAGAAATAGACAGAATAAAGCGACAAACTAATTTGAAGTACGATGAGTTAGTAAATCCTGACGAATTGCAAAGAGGTAGCAATGTAAAGATGGTAAGGACCCCATTTGCGGGGTGGGAAGCGACTATAATAGATATAATAGATAATAAATTAGATGTTAAGTTATGTATATTAGGGGCTGATAGGATTATAAGATGTAGCAAGGACGATGTTGAACTAATATCGAGGTGATAATAATGGATGATGTTTTTAAGAGACGGAGGGGCAGACCTCAAGGTCATTTACTAAGCGATACTACAAAAAATAAAATAAGAGTAAGTAGGATTGGTCGATTACATTCAAAAGAGACTAGAAATAAGATTTCTAGATCATTGTCATTATACTTTAAAAAAAGAAGCCCTATATCAGAAAGTTTTGAGAATGATTATAAAAATTTCCCAAAAGAATCTAAAGAATGGCTTCATAACCATAGTTATGCCTTAGATAGTTCGGAAGATATACTTTCTAATAAAAGGATGGTTTACTTGAGCCAAATTGAAGTTAGTTATGGTACTGATATTGATAATTTTTATCATTTTTCCACACCAGAATTTTTGCTTCTACTAAAAGAAGACTTAATGTTGAATCATATGGACGAGGAATTAGCTGAATTTAATTCTATATTGTGCTAAGGACTACAAGGACTGTTATGAGCAAACCAGTAGGAAGACCAAAGAACCCACCTAAGTTTAAGGATATTCTTTATGAAATTATTCCTTCGGCTTCGTTATTTTCCGAAGACGAGTTGAAGATGTTTAATGGATTGATGGATATTTATCTCAAAGATTTTGATGAATCACAGTTATCTGCAAATGATCTTGATGACATTATGTCTATATCTACTAATAAAGTTTTGGAAGTTAGACTTCTTCAATCTATGCGTAACAATCCTGACATGCAGATAGACGCTTCTGCCGCTATAGAACGCTTAAGAAAACAAACCGACAAATTGAAAGAGAATTTAGCTACCAGACGTAAAGATAGAGTAGATCCTAAAAAATATAGTGGTATATCTATAGTTGATTTGGCGGTGGCTTTTGACCAGAATAAAAAAGATCATTTACTAAATAAAGTTGCTGAATACGATGCTGAGAATGAGGCTTTGCTTAACTCCGCGGAGTTAGTAGGTAATAGGAATGACCAAGATGCTGAAGTATTTGATGTAGAGGAAGAATAATGCCATCTATTGATATATATAGTGATATGGAGAATCTGCTCGACATGGGGGCAGACATGATTCAATTTTATAGGAATAACCCCTGTATCGCCGCATATGATTTACTTAAAGTGGATTTGGCTCCTATTCAGCGCATAGTTCTGAACGATATGTGGTTTAAGAATTATACAATTACAATAGCCACTCGTGGTTTTGGGAAAAGTCAATCCATAGATAGTTTATCATATGTATATGGTAAAGGATTAAATTATCTATATGAATTTTTGCCTAAAATCCCATCTTATTTAAAAGACGGCTATGACGATGCGATATCTTGGCAAGATGACATATATACTTCTGACGGATTTCATCCCATAAAAAGGGTCTCATTAGAAAAGGGTATAAAAGGACTATGCTTAACTACTCAAAATGGTTTTGAAAATAAAGGTAGTTATCATCATAGACTATTGACTATAAATAATACGGGCGAGTTTATATATAAAAGATTAGATGAATTTAATATAGACGATTATGTTTGTATACAGCGTGATCAACAGGTATTTGGAGATGGTGTGGTTTCAGACGAAGACGCTTATCTTATAGGTTTGTTTATAGGTGATGGTCATATTAAAACCAAGAATGCTATAACTATAACTTCAGAAGACGCCTATATAAAATCTTTCTGTATATCGTATTGTAAAAAGAATAATATATTATATAGGATAGATGATGACAAAAGAACTAAAAATACTTCTAAAATATGTTTTAAAAAATTTGATTATTTTTTTGAGAAGTATAATATAAAAAGAGACCTTTCATATTTTAAAGAAGTGCCATATACCATAAGATCTTCTAATAGAAAAGCTCAATTACAATTTTTAAGAGGGTATTTTGATACCGACGGCACAGTTAATTCCAGTAATGGTGGAGTTTCGTGCTGTTCTACTTCTTATAAATTGCTAAAAGAAATTCAACTATTACTGCTTAATTTTGGAATAGTTTCGAGAGTTAGAAGAAAGAAAACAAAATCAAGATTTGGAAAAGCTTACTTATTAGATATGTTTTTTGAGGACGCTTTAAAATTTAAGAAGTTGATAGGTTTTAATTTAAGTAGAAAACAGATAATATTAAATAATTATTTTGATACAAGAAAAGTAAATCCTAATAAAGACATTATTCCCTATGTAAAAGATTTATGTGTTTATATTTCAAAACGCTATAGAGAATTAAATGCTAAAAATAAATTTAGTGGAAAATTGCCTACGCTGAAAACTTATAAATGGAACACCACCAATTACACATACAGCAGATTAGATACATTCATAAAAGATATTAATAAATTAATGGTAGCCGGATATAAATTTGACCAGGACTGCATAAATGTTTTAGATATAATTACTAATATAAATAATAGGCAATATTATTTTGATAAAATAAAACTTATAGAAAATTGGCAAGGTGATTGCTATGATTTTGAAATGGATATGCCTAATGGTGTAGAACCTAACTACTTTACTAATGGTTTTATAAATCACAATACTTTTATTCTAGGTGTTAATGCTGCTTTACACGCTTTATTATATCCTGGATACAGAGTAGGATTATTGTCTCCTTCTTTTAGGCAGTCTAAAATGATTTTTGCCGAGATAGAAAAGATATACAATAAGTCATCTATTCTCAGAGAAGCATGCGAAAAGCGCCCAGTAAGAGGTGCTGATACTTGTAATTTAAGATTTAAGGGCACTGATTTATCCAACGGTAGTTTTATCGAAGCTCTACCTGTAGGTGTTGATGGTGCAAAGATAAGAGGATCGCGTTTCTATTTGATAGAAATAGATGAGTTGGCTCAAATGCCTTCTGATATTATTGATATGGTTATTCGTCCTATGGCAGCTGTTGTGTCAGAGCCTATGCAAAAAGTTAGGGAGATACAACGCATAGAACAACTTATAAAGGAAGGATTAGCCACTGAAGATGATTTGTTAGAGGAGTCTGCTAATAAAATGGTGATGACTTCTTCTGGATATTTCAAGTTCAATCACATGTGGCATAGAATGAAAACTTATTGGAAGGCTATAAAGGAAGACGGTCGTAAGAAAAGTGAATACGCTGTCCATCAAATTCCATATAATAGGCTTCCTAAAGGATTCTTAGACATGAAGAATGTCAATGAAGCAAAAAGAACCATGTCTAGTATTGAGTTTATGATGGAATATGAAGCATCTATGGTATCAGATAGCGAAGGATTTTTCAAGGCATCTCTATTAGATACATGTACGCGTGGTAGTGATTTCACCATAAAAACCCATGGAGAGCCTGGTAAAGAATATGTGATTGGTATAGACCCTAACCAAGGCGGATCTGCGTTATTTGGTATAGTAGTAGTAGAACTTGGTCATCCAAATAAAGTGGTTTATGTAAAGGGTTTAAAAAGTCAGGCTGTTCAGGATATGACTAAATCTATTCATCGTATAATTAAGAATTTTAATATAGTTAGAATTTATATGGATGCTCAGGGTGGTGGTAGCGCTATAAAAGATTTATTGGCAGAGGGATATAATAATGAGACGCCCATCCTTGATATGGACGACGATATTACTAGATATAAAACAGGTCGCAGGATATTGCGACTTGTCAATTTTGCACCGGTATGGATTTCAGACGCTAATTTTAATGCTTTATCCTTATTAGAAAATAATAGGTTACGATTTCCTGAATCACCTAGAAGTAACTCAGAGATAGATGAGAAACTCTATGAGGATGTTAGGCTACTTAAATCTCAGATGTTGAATATAGTAGTTACAGAAACCCAACGAGGTGTAAGGCACTTTGATACGCCTAAAAAGGGTCAAAATAAAGACTTGTATTCAGCTATATTACTTGCATCTTTTGGTGTTACAGAATTAAATAGGGAGTCTGATATTGTTCCTATGAATTTAGAACCTGAAGGTTTGATTAGACCGCATGCCGCTGGCGCGCATTTTACTCGTCAGATTGGTGGTGGCGATACTGAATACCTAAGTAAAGCTGTTTTACATCGCAAGATTTAACTAACCCTTCTAACTATTAGAGAAGTATTATTTCCAAAGGAGGTTACTATATGCTAAAAGAAAAATTTATGTCTGTTGTGTCGGGAATTTTAGATTTAGTTGGCCCATTTACTCAATTTTTATTAGGTTGGGTAGAAAATTTGATGGATAATATAATTAGTATAAAGGTTTGGTTTTTAGGTATTTGTGTTTATATGTGTATGAATGGGAAAATTACCGGTGGAGAGTTCATTACGGCTTTTCTTGCGGTAGTTGGTTTACGCGAAGGTTATAAAATTGCCCGTAGCTACTTTGCTCCCAAACTAGGACCTGTGGATGAGGACACATCTCGTAGATTGAAAAAAATATAATAGGTGCTAAAATGCCATATAAAATATCAGGAGAAGTCAATGTTAGTAATGTAAAAATAATAATAATAAATGACCATGACGTAGTAGAGTCTATTACTATAGATGATGGTGGTAATTTTTCAGTCCTTGATTTAATAAGCGGTGATAAAACTATTATAGCATTATCTAATAGAGGTAATTTAATTGGTTATGGTTCTATACCAGGTGTGTATTCAGTGCCTACTCATGCATTTAGACTTGATAGTAGTAGATTAGATGGTGATTATTTATTATCGTAAATATATAAAATATATAGGAGCTGCTAATAAATGACATGGACAAATTTAGATAATAAATTTTTGTATGGAACAGAATTAAACTCAGAAGATTTACGTAATCTTAGAGATAATATAGAGGCTTTTGCTAATGGAGACGATGGGTCTCCTATAATGCGTCATGCTACTCTATCTGGTTTATCCCAAGATGATCATACTCAGTATCATACTGATTCACGTGGAGATGCCAGATATTATACTCAAACTCAATTAAATAGCGGTCAAATGGATGACCGCTATTATACTGAATCAGAAGTAGATTCTATATCTGGTAGTATTAATACCAAATTGGATACACATAAATCTAGTAGCGATCATGATTCCAGATATTATACGCAATCTCAGGTATATACTCAGACACAGTTAAATGCTGGACAACTTGATGGTAGATATTATACTAAATCCGAAGTCACTACCATTTCTGGCAATATAGTGACGCAAATAGTTGTAGATCATGGATCACTTACTGGACTTACTGATGACGACCATACACAATATTTAAATACAACGAGAGGCGATGCTAGATATTACACGCAAACTCAGTTAAATGCTGGTCAGATGGACTCAAGATATTATACCGAGGCTGAAATATCAACTATATCAGGAAATATAGTATCGCAAATTCCTACAAGTTATTATCACTCAGGCGGAACTGATGTGACAGTGGCTGATGGAGGGACAGGAAGGTCTTCTCATACAGCTTATATGCCTATAGCTGGAGGCACATCTACTACAGGCGCTCAACAATCTATAGCTACTGGAACTCAATATTATCCACTTTGTTATAATACTAGTTCTTCCCTGCCGACTTTTCAAGTTTGCGCGGTCGCGGGGGGAGGGACAGGAGCTACTACTGCTGCTACTGCTAGAACAAATCTAGGTTTAGATACTATGGCTGTTCAAGATGCTTCTGCTGTGGCAATAACTGGTGGAACTATTAATGGTATTACTGATTTGGCAGTGGCTGATGGAGGGACAGGTGCTTCTACTGCTGCTACTGCTAGGACTAATTTAGGTCTTGGAACTATGTCCATTCAATCCGCAGCCGCTGTAGCAATAACTGGTGGAACAATATCCGCCGGACTAACAGCCGATGATCATGGGACATCCACTACTCCAGAAGTAGTTAATGTTGTATATGGAACTGGGTCTGCCCCTACTGCTAGCACAACTACTATTGGTAGTTTGTTCATTCAATATACTGCTTAAGGATAGATAATGACTGGATATATAAACATAGGCGATACTTGGAAAACAATATCTGGAATGCAGATAAATATAGGAGATGCTTGGAAAACAGTTACGGCTGCTTATATTAATATAGGAGATGATTGGAAAGCGTGGTATACTTCTCATGGAGATAGAGGCGTTTTTGCGGGGGGAATAACATCTTCTTATATAAGTACCATTACTTATATTACAATTTCGTCCACAGGAAATGCTGCTAATTTTGGTGATTTAACGGCAAGTAGATCACTGTTAACAGGGACTTCTAATAGTACTGACGCTAGGGGAGTTTTTGTTGCTGGAAATACTAGCGTACCTATAAATAACATAGACTACATAACCATAACTTCGGCTGGAGATGCTACTGATTTTGGGGATAGCACCGCTAAATATGCAGCACAAGCATCCTGTTCTAATGGTACTGACGATAGGGCTATAACAGCTTGTGGATACGATGCATCCGCTTATTATTATTCTTCTATGTATTATTTCGCAATAACTACTCTTGGCAATACTACTCTTTTTGGTTATGCTGATGTATCTGGTGCAGGAAGTGGAGGGCTATCTAATTTAACTAACGATAGAGGAGTTTTTGGCGGGTCATACGCTGGTGGGTATCTGAATGTTATCTGCTATATCACAATAACCACAACTGCAGACTCTAGTGATTTTGGCGATTTAACACAATATAAGGCTTATATGGGATCGTTTTCAAATGGAACATCCGATAGAGGTGTTTTTGGTGGAGGAACTACAGGTTCATCTACTAATGTTATTAACTACATCACAATTTCTACAACTGGAAACGCTGCTGATTTTGGAGATTTGACATCTGCAAGATATGGAGTAGGTGGAACTTCTAATGCAACTGGTAATGTAGGAGTTTTTGGTGGCGGGTATACAACAGCTAGAGTTAATACTATCGATTATATTACTATCTCATCTACTGGCAACGCCACTGATTTTGGAGATTTGACTGCAACTACTTATAATTTAGCCGCCACATCAAATGGATAACTAATGTTTAAGATTTAGGAGAAACTAATTATGTCTATGGATTCACAAGAAATAAATAAAATAACTGCCGCCATAAAAGACGCTAATCCAGAAATAGGTTTGCAAAGAATAGAGTTTGATGGTAATAAAGCCTCACTTTATTTACAACCTACGCAGAAAGCTTTAGCAGGACTAGAGGCTAAAGATGCTATAAAAATGCGCACAGTAGAACGTGCTAGCACCGTACAGAGGTCTACTATTAGTAGATCTACTTTAGACTTGATGCAGTCTTATAAGTCTCCTTATGACTCTACACCAAAAGAACTGTTTCAGAGAACAATGCGCTATTATGTAGAACAGGACTTATATGGATCTGTAATTGACGTTTTATCTAATTTGGCTTCTAAAGGGTTTGAAAATGATTTAGATGATTCTGACATAAAATTATTCTATGATATATGGAACTTGGATGTTAATTTTAAAGAGGTAATTGGTTGGATATTTTTTGATTTCTTTAGAGTAGGTATGGTTAGGACATATAAAATAGTTGGAAAGTATGAACCTGGTATTACATATCTATCATCGTCTCCTGGAAAAAAAGTAGAACGTAGTGTTTTACGCAACATTATAGAACGTGCTAATAAAATAAATGAAATCAGGAAGAATTCTCTAAAATATAAAGAATACGCTGCTAAGAAGAAGAAATGGTCTAGTGGTTATATTCCTATCTCTTACACTGTTTTGAATCCACTAAATATAGAAATAACTGGTAGTTTACTCTTCAATGACAGCAAGATATCTCTTACTCCCTCCGACGAATTAAAAAAGATGTTACAGAAAAGTCAAGGTGAATTGACTGAAGACGAAAAAGAAATAGTGAAGCTATTACCAAGCGATTTTAAGAATGCTATTAAAGCTGGTGGCGCTATTCCTTTAGATCCAA
>Ga0153915_10001281_pt1 | contig 23156 bp, 20 predicted proteins | sample Opewatmetagenome_2_FD_107003 | JGI IMG/M metagenome (GOLD analysis project Ga0153915, IMG submission 107003) | Freshwater wetland microbial communities from Ohio, USA - Open water 3 Core 3 Depth 3 metaG | ecosystem: Environmental > Aquatic > Freshwater > Wetlands | place: USA: Ohio, Lake Erie...
CCGCACTGAAAGCCGCGGCAATGCTGATCGCCCTTCTATCCTTGTCTTTGGTCTTTGAATGCCTAGTCGATCTGGAACCCATAGGTCACGTCGCCGCCGCGCCTGGGTCGTTTGGTTCGCCTGTCTTGGTGAACGACAAAACGGTAGGCGAGCAGGCGATGCCCATCATCGTCTCGGTCCCAGGACGTGGACTCTTCTTGGTCTGGCAGGATTCGCGCTCAGGTCACGCGTTGTACTCATCCTTATCTCTTAACAATGGAACGACTTTCACCAGTAACATAAGGGCCGACGACCCCATCTTCAACACATCCTTCCCGAAAGAAGCAGCAGTTGCTGTGTCTGGCAACGGTACAACCCTCGTCACTTGGCAGGACAATAGAAGAAGCACGTTCGACTATGACATTTTCTTCGCGAAGCTGTACAGGAACGGAGCTAGATTCACGACGAATACGAAAGTAGACGACTCCAATTACACCAGGCCTTCCTGGCAGGAGGATCCTTCTATAGCCATCACTCTGAGCGGCAGAGTCTATATCGCCTGGACTGACGGTCGGACAGGGCAGCCACGGCTCAGAGGTGCTTACTCTACTGACATGGGGGAGACTTTCTCAGCTAGCAGGGAGATAGTGCCCGGCGGAAAGAGCGCGCAGAATCAGGTACATCTCGTGGCCAATGGCAACCGGATCTTCGCAGCGTTCATAGATAATGTTTCGGGAACCAATCATCCGTACATCTGCAACTCGGTCGACGGAGGCAAGACATTCTCGGCCCCCACAAGACTCGACGCCGCGGGCGACTCCGGGAAGTCGCAGATTGGGATTTCAATCGCGCCTTTGCCCAATGGAGGAGTCGTTGCCACATGGGCGGACGGTCGAAACGGAGATTCGGACATCTACGCGGTCCTCGTGAACCCTGACGGGAAGGTCGGCTCACCGAACATCCGCGTAGACAACGATTCGGGCCTCACATACGCGTGGCAGGAGCATGCGTATGTCACCACAGACCAACTCGGGAATGTCTATGTAGTTTGGCAGGACGAAAGGGCCACGGGAACTCCTGCAATCCGGTTTGCATTCATGAAAGCGGGGAAGACCCAATTCAATTCCAGCACAGAGGTGTCGCCGCCCTCTGGCGGGGGTGGCACTCAGAATATTCAATACTGGCCATCAGTCGCCGCGCAAGGCCCCGGTCAGGTGTTTGTTGCTTGGCAGGACGACAGAGCGGGCACGGATGATGTGTATGTGTCCCGGGGATACTTCCCCAACATGTACAACCTCGCCCTCGGGAAAGGATGGAATTTCATATCGATGTTCCTTTCTGGAGGAGGCTACAAGGCGAGCACGCTCGGCCTGGCCAGTGGGGACGTGGTCGTCGGATGGAACTCATCAAGAGGTGCCTATGACCAGCAGTTCATCGTTGGGGTATCCCCGCCTGTAGCGGATTTCGCAATCAGCTCGAGTACTGGCTACTGGGTCTATGCAGGCGCTGCTCTGACCATAAGTATCAACGGCACGTTGCCAACATCGAGACATACCAAGACCGTAACGGTTCCTACGGGTGGCTATTGGGTGTCAGTCGGGTTTGAATCGTTGAACTCGACCAGGAAGGCAAGTGACATCCCTTCGATGTTCAGCGTCCTCCAAGGGGTTACAACGGTGGTGTCCTACAACCCGACAACGGGAAAGTACAGCAATTACATAGTCGGCATTCCTTCGACGGATTTCAAGATTGTTCCGGGGCAGGGGTACTGGTGTTGGATTACCACAAGTGGTGTGCTGACGTACGACCCATGAGTTGAACTCTTCCCCAGCAACGGATATAAGATGCGGGTGGGCGATTTACCCGCCATGGCGCTGAAGGACACAGTGAAGATGGTAGGCGAGCTCATGGCGGTCGCGGCTCGGACCGCGCCCAAGGCGGGCGGAGAGGACTTCATCGAGATCACATTGCTCTCCGACTCCGAGAGAATAACGCTCGGGAACGACATGATACGGATCGGCAAGGAGCGGGGTATCTTCGGATTCGAGAGGGACGGCAAGAACGTCCTGGACTCGGATGCCGTGCTCCTGGTCGGCCTCCTCCCGCACAAGGGCGTCGGGCTCAACTGCGGGGCATGCGGTTGCGCGAACTGCGAGGAGTTCAACTCGAAATCATTCGAAGGGGACTTCAAGGGCCCCAATTGCGTGGTTCGGGCGCTGGACCTCGGGATCGCGCTGGGGTCCGCGGCGAAGATTGCCTCTGACCTCAATGTGGACAACAGAGTGATGTATCGCATAGGCGTCTCCGCGAGGAAGCTGGGACTCGGGAAGGCGAATGTGAGCCACGGGATCCCTCTTTCTGCGACCGGGAAGAATATCTTCTTCGATCGGTTGAAGAAGTGAGGATCAATCCGTTTCCCAATGAGCGTATCTCCTCGAGCGCGGCTTCTTCGTCGGAAACCCGACGTTCGTCCCGTCGAGGAGGTACGCGTTGATGGTACGCTTGTCCACCAGGTCGTTCCTGAACAGCGGTCCCAGCATCGCTCTCTCCCCGTAGTTGATGGGCGTGCCCGTCAGCAGCGGATTGAACGCCGGCACCACTATCAGCTCGTCGGGGCAGGCGCCGTACTTCTTCAGTATCTCCCTCTTCTTGAGGCGCGCTCTCACCCAGCATTTCTCGTTCGTCGCCGTGCCAATGGAATCGACAAGGAGGACAGATGGATGGATGTGCCCCATTATGAGCTGCTTCGCGCCCATCGCATCCTTGGATGGCCATACGTGTCCATGGGTCGCCCCGAGGTCCTCTATCCGCATTCCTGAGCTAGAGAAAGTCTTGATGTCCTGATGAAGGATCGCGCCGAGACCGCCATCGTGGTTTCCAGCGACGACGGTGATTTCCCTGTAAACGTCTCTGAGTCTCTCGAAGAACGGGGGTATCTCCCTGTCCTCTCTGTAGCTCACGGCTGGTATTCGGTGCTTGACGTCTCCGAGGATGACCAATCGGCTCGCGGTTGCGGCCAGCTTGACGAGCGTCTCGAGCATCTTGGGGGATTGTGAAGGGATGTTGAATCCCGAGCGTCTCAGCTGGACCTCTATTCCGAGATGTAGGTCGGCCACGCAGACCCATCGCTCTTGTCCGACCATGACCATCGCGGGGACGTTCGGCACAGGCTCGAGCTTCACAGGCTGTCGTAGTGTCCAGCGGGAGATAAACATAACCCTCAGCGGCCGCGAAGAAGTCGCGTCGCCAGGAAGTCCGGGAGCCCTGCTTCTCGTATCGCCTGAGCGGCCGCACGGATGTCGTATTGCAGCCTGACTATGTCGCATCTGAGATCTCTCGTGTCCAGGATCGCAAGGCTCGCCCTCGGATCTCCGTTCCTTGGCTGGCCCACGGAGCCCGGGTTGACGATCAGACCACTTGGGAACTTCTTGATGTAGGGAATGTGCGTGTGACCGAATATGAGGACGTCCGCGCCCGTGTTGCGGAGCAAGTCGTCCCTCACGTCCTCTTCGTAGAGGTACTCCCATACGCTCCGGATCGATCCATGATACATCGCACAGGTGCGATCGTCAGTTTGCAGGGTGGCGCTCTCCTTGAGCGACTGAAGGAATTCTCTCGAGGGATCGTCCAGATTGTCCCCGGTCCACTCGGCTGCCTCAGCCGCATACGGGTTCATGCCCTCCGTTGATCTCGTTAGGGATGCGATGTCGTGGTTGCCCCTGATGACGCAACGGGCCAATTGTCGGATCGTGTCACAGCACTCGTTGGGGTTGGCACCATACCCGACGGTGTCCCCCGCGCAGACGACTAGGTCGACGGCGGCCTCGTCGATATGTCCCTTTACCACCGAAAGCGCCTGGAAGTTCGAGTGCACGTCCGAGACGATGGCAATCCTCAATCCGACCCCACCTCAGAGATACCTGCGCAAGACAAGAGGTATCTTCTCGATGACGTCGGTGGCCAGTAGGCCGTAGCTCTTCTCATCGAACGCGAGGTTGCCAGCAAAACCCGCGGTGAATGCGCCCATCCTCGCCGCTGCGAAAGGCTGGGCCTTCTGGGCGATCAGGCCAGCAACTATTCCGGTCAGCACGTCGCCCGTCCCGCCGACTGTCATCGCCTCGTTATGGACTCTGTTCAGCTTGACGTAGGTACCGTCGCTGATCACGTCCGTGGGCCCCTTGAGGAGTATCGTGAATCCGAATCTCGCGGCCGCCTCTCGGACGAGGCTCTTCCTGCGCTCAAGGTCTTCAGGTATCGTCTTGCCGGTGAGCTTCTTGAACTCGCCCGCATGGGGCGTGATGACCCCGGTCTTTCCTTTGAGGATCCTGGGTCTCAATCCGCACGCGGATATGGCGTCCGCATCGATCACGAGGGGTTTCTTGCAGAGGGTTATCAACTTCTGGACCGCACTCAGCGTCTCCTTTGCGCTGCCGAGCCCTGGCCCGATCGCGATGACGTCCATGTCCTTGGAGAGGCGTACGAGCTGCTCGACATGTTCCTCATCCAATTCCTCGCCTTCCAGCGGCCGCACGATCAGGTTGGGGGAATAGATGGAGACTGGGAGCGCAGATGGTTCCGGCGTCGCCACGAACGTTAGGTCGACCCCGGATCTCATGGCCGCCATGCCGGAGAACGCAGGGGCGCCGGTGTAGGGTCCCCCGCCTATTATCAAGACCCTGCCAGCGTCCCCCTTGTGGGCGTTCTTGCTACGCCTCGGAAGGAGCGAGAAATCTCCGGGCCCGCAATAGTCAGCTGCGTCCTTGGGTATGCCGATGTCCTCCACGACGATTCTGCCCGAGTTCCTTTTGTCCATGCCAACCTTGGGCGCGTGGAGCGTGACGGTCACATCCGGCCTGACCTGAAGGCCCGAGGGCCAACCGGAAGGGACGTCGACGGATAGGACGGTTCTCTCGGAATCGTTCAGGAGTTTGATGAACTTCGGGTAGTTGCCCGCCGGGAGGCCCCTTATCCCGACACCGAGCATCGCGTCCACGATCAAGTCGTATCCTCTAGGATTGAACAGCTCGACCGGCCGAACCCTGTCGCGCACCCTGTCAAGGTTGACCCGGGCGAGCTCGCTAGTGATCTCGTTTTTGGGGTCGACGAGGTACACATCCACCGTCCTCTCGTCAGAAAGGCGCCTAGTCGCAACGAACCCGTCGCCTCCATTGTTCCCCCTTCCGCACACGACGGCGATCCTCGAGCCCGGCTTCGTCAGAGCGAGGACATTCTTGGCCACCGCCGCGCCCGCGTTCTCCATGAGAGTGATCGTCCTGACCCCGAGGTAAGCGGAGTTGACGTCAAGGACCTTCACCTCCTCCGGAGGAATCGCTGGGATTGCCACGGGTTCGCATCTGCGAGTCCACTTTTAAACCCTACTAACGACATTTGCCGGCGCGAGTGCCAGACGCTCCCAAATCGCCTGAAGACTTGAAAAGAAATATATATGCAGACCTCTTAGAGTCCTTCACCGGCAGGGAACCAATAAGTGAGCGAGATAAAGCGTCTTGTTTTGGACGTCCTGAAGCCCCACCATCCGACCATCATCGAAGTCGCCCGCAGGATCGGCGTGTTGAACGGTGTCTCCGGCGTGAACCTGACCCTCGAGGAAGTGGACCGTGAGACCGAGAGCGTCAAGATCACCATCGAGGGCACATCCATAGACTTCGAGAGCGTCGAGGAGACCATCTCGGACTGCGGAGCGGTCATACACTCGGTGGACAGCGTTTCTGCGGGGAAGAAGCTGGTCGAAGAAGTGGAGACGCCCCAGGACAGATGATCAGTCCTTGGTCCTCGGGATCGATTTGAGCCTCTTCGCGACCCCCTCGATAAGGAGCGTCTTGTCGAGCTTGGGCTCCACTAGGACCCTCCCCGTCGACCTGTACCAGAACCTGGGATAGGTCTTCTCAAGCTCGAGGATGCAATCCAGCTGGAGCTGCTTCACGGCCTCGAAAAGCATCTGCGCCGTCGGCCCTTCTACCGCCTCCTTCTTCGGGATCCTCCTGCCCTCGGCTCTGCTCAGCCTCAGGTCGAAATAGGCGGGCCAGAGCACGATTGCGTTCTCAGGGTCGACAGCCATGTCAGGTACCTGGTTTGCCATTCATCCTCCCCTATCTAATCCTGTCGGTCTCCGAGGTGCCACCACGGCGAAATCGCAGCCACACTCGGGTCGGTTATTAATATCCACTATCCGTTGAGCCCTGAGGCAGAACATGATAGACGAGGACGTGGCGAACGCCGTCCTTGGCATGGCCCAGGCAAGGCCAGGGGTTTCCCTCGCGGAAGTGAGGCTCGAGGAGACCGCCTCCAGACATCTCGCGGTGAAGGCTTCCGAGGTCAACAGCATAACCTCCTTCGTCGACGCCGGCATGAATATCCGAATCGTGCTCCCGACCGGCATAGGTTTCGCAAGCACCAACAAGATCTCCAAGCAGGAGGGCGTCCGAATCGTTCGGCAGGCCTTCAAGCTGGCCAAGAACTCGGCGGCCAAGACGTCCGTATCGTTCTATCCCGAGCAGCCCGTGAGGACGACATGGACGGTGAGCCAGAAGAGGAAGCTGGCCGACGTCACCATCGAGGACAGGCTCTCCTATCTTCGCGGAATCGACTCCGCCGTGATGAAGACGAAGGTCAAGGTCCATGGAAGGTACTACGAACTCAAGGATCGTGAGATCTCCTCATATTTCACGAACTCGGAAGGAAGCCGCATCAGCTCGTTCCTTCCCAGGCTGTCGCTCGAGGTCCAGAATCTTGTCTCCCACAAGGGCGAGACAGAACAGTCCGTGCGCGAATTCGGTGCGACGGGCGGATGGGAGAGGACCGAGGAGTGGAACCTCGCCAAAAGGCTCGCCGAAGAGGTCAAGATGCTGAGGACGCAGATCGAGAAGGGCAAGCGCGCTAAGCCAGGGGTGATGGATCTCGTCTGCGGGCCCGAGGTTGCGGGCATAGCCGCGCACGAGTCGTGCGGACATCCGATGGAGGCGGACCGGATACTGGGCAGGGAGATGTCCCAGGCGGGAAGATCTTTTGTTACGCCGGACATGATTGGCAAGAAGATAGGGTCCCGCTACGCCACAGTCGTGGACGACCCGACGGTTCCGGGCTCGTACGGTTACTACGCATACGATCAGGAAGGCGTGAAGGCACGTCCCAGGTACCTCTACAAGGAAGGTCTCATAAACGAGTTCCTGCACAATCGGGAGACCGCATCCAGGCTCGGCGTCCATAGCAACGGCTCGTCAAGGTCGCAGTACTATCTGCGCGAGCCTATCGTGAGGATGGCCAACACGTTCGTCGCCCCAGGGGACTTCGAGGACGACGAGCTAATCGGGTCGGTCAAGAACGGCGTGCTCATGCACTCGTTCACCGAGTGGAACATCGATGACAAGAGGTATAACCAGAAGTACGTCTCGCGCGAGGCGTACTTCGTGAAGGACGGCGAGCTGGCCGGGCCGGCGAGGAAGGTTGTGATCGAGGTGACTACTCCTGGCTTCTGGGGAGCGATTGACGCCGTCTCGAAGAAGATTGGGTACACAGCTGCGGAATGCGGAAAGGGCGACCCTGTGCAGGGCATGGCGGTGTACACTGGGGGACCGATGCTGCGGCTAAGGGGCGTGAGTCTGCGATGAACGAGCTTCGCGAGACCGCCTCACGATTGGTCGAGACCGCTCGGAGCGCGGGCGCCAACGACGCCATTGCCGAGGCCATCGACTGCACGATCACCCAGGTCCGCTTCTCGAACAGCCAGGTTGACGCCGTCAACTGGTGGAACGAGAGGCACGTCGAGATGTTCGTCGCCGTCGGTAGGCGAGTGCTGGCCTCGGATGTGAGAGACATGGACAGGGCCGAGAAGATCGCGCGCGATATGGTCGCCACGGCGGCCCGCTCTCCCGAGAACAAGTCCTACGGCGGAATCGCTTCGGGGAGGTTCAAGTATGGAAGGAGCAAGGTGGACCCGAGGCTGGCCTCGATGGAGAGCCCGTCGAAGTTCGTCCACAACGCAATCGCGGGAGCCGAGGCGGAGGGTGCGGACAACGTCGGAGGGACGTTCTTCATGAGGCGCGTCCGGACAGGGATCGCATCGTCCGGCGGGGCCTTGGCGGCGGACGAACGGGTTTCGGCGGATCTGTCGGTCCGAGCCTTTTCCCAGCCGGAGGCGTCTGGTCACTCGGTCCTGTGCGCGACGACCTATTCCGGCCTGAACGCTCGAGAGACAGGCGAGCGCGCGGGCAGGCTTGCGGTCATGGCCAAGAACCCCGTCCAGGGACACGATGGGAAGACGGACATCGTCATTGAACCCCTGTTTCTAGGGGTCCTGAACCAATCGACAGCCAACATGCTGAGTGCTTTGCGAGTCGAGATCGGCTTCTCGATGTATGCGAAGAAGATCGGGAAGCAGGTTGCCTCGAAGGGCATCACCTATGTTGACGACCCGACCATGGATTCCACCTCTCGCAGGCTGTTCGACCACGAGGGCGTCCCGACCAGGCGAAACACGTTGATCAGCAAGGGTGTCCTGAAGACCTACCTGCACGACACAACAACCGCGAGGCGCTTCAAGACGAAAACGACAGCGAACGCGGGTCCCATAATACCCAGTCAATTTCTTATCGCAGGCCAGCCCGTCGCCTTCCACCCGTGCGTCCTGCCCGGAGACTGGAAGACCGATGAGATGGTCTCGGACACCAAGCAGGGCCTCTACATGAACAACACCTGGTATACGAGGTTCCAGAATGACGTGACGGGCGAGTTCTCGACAATCCCGCGGGACGCGATCCTCAAGATCGAGAACGGCGAGATCGTCGGGGCGGTCAAGAACATTCGGGTCAGCGACAACCTGCTCCGTCTGTGGAAGAACATCGATGCCGTGTCGGAACCCACTCAGGAAGTGCACTGGTGGGAGGAAGCCACGCCCCCATCGACGCTGCCCACCGTGAGGATCCGCGGGATGAACATCACGCGGTCCCAGTGATATCGAGAATCAGGTCGCGGGCTCCGCTGCCTTCATGAGTATCGCGTTGACTACGCCATCTTGCCCGCAGCGCGAGGTGATGACAGCCTCTCCGAGCTCGGTCATGACGGTCGCCCCCTTCGTCATGATGTTCCTCTGAACATAGTTGGGGTTCGAGGGGTTCGTCTTCACCGTGAGGATCTTCACCTTCTTGATGGCCTTCGTTTTGGGGTCGACCACGTTGGCCACGTCCACGTTCAGGAGCCTCGCCTTCCTGTTCGCCCCTTTGACGCGGTACATCTTGACCTTCCTGGGACCGAGGTGAGTGAACTGCTTCTCGCGGCCGATTTCGAACCTCCTCTTCTTGCGTGCCGCCCTCAGCCTGCCGCCGGAAGGCTTCCTCTTCGGTCTCCCTTGCCAGATGGCCATCAGTAAACTCTCGGGGTGAGGAAAGTGGGAGGTGTATTAAAACCTTATGGGCTATCGGTCTTCGTGCATCAGCTCGGCCTCGACGATGTCCCCGATCGTTATGCTGGCATAGTTTCCGTGCTTCGAGGGCCCCGGGTTCACGAAGGTCGTCTTCGCAGCGATTATCCTTCCCCGTGATTCGTGGATGTGTCCTGAGACGTGCAGGACGGGCGCGAACTCGTTTGCGACCCTGAGTATGCCTTCGGAGCCCGCATGGTGCCCCGACCGGGTCAGATCGTTCATCCCGAAGGCCGGCATGTGGGTCACCATGATCCCTTCCTGAGCGGCTACCGACCTGAGCGATCTCTCTATGATGTCTTCCTCGACCTCGAAAGGCATCCCGCCACCGGGCACACCCCCTCCGAAGCCGAAGAACCGTTGCCCCTTGAATTCAACCCGGTTGTTGTGAACGCTCGCATCAGCGTCCTCCAGGACCTCGACCGTCTCCAACATGTCGCAGTTCCCCGGCACTGCTAGCACCTTGATCGAGACTCGACTCAGGAAGTCCCGGATGAAGCTCAGCGGACCTTCGGTCGTGAAGTCGCCGGCGATCACAATGGCGTCGAAGTCCCCCGTATCCGCGAGCCGCGCGATCATGTCCGCGGCCTTGTCGGAATTGTGCAGGTCGGAACACGCAAGAAGCCTCAAATCACTCATGAGGTCACCACGGTGAGGTGATTCCGAAAGTCAGACTGCCATACACCAACAGATAGGACACTATGTAGCCCACGATGGCTCCGCCGTTCAGAAGCGGGAGGCCTGCCTGCGGCTTTCCGCGCATGACATACCTCATGAGGATCGCGAAACCGATGAGCGCCCCGACCATGGTACCGAGCGCGACAAGCAGCGCTCCCTGGACCTCCCAGATCGGCTTCTCCGGCAGATAGGAGAACGCGGAGATCACCAGCACTCCCGGGATGATGACGTCCCCAAGGCCCATGAACATGGCCTCTCGCTCCTCGCCCTTATCGAGCTGTTCGCGTAGCGGCTTCTGGTCCAGGTAGGAGTAGCCTCTCTTCTTTGGGATCACGAGGAGTATGGGCAGCTTCATCTCCGTGACGCCGTCCGCGAGAGCCACCATGTGCCTCGTGCCGTACACTGATACGGCGTCGTAGATGGCCAGAAGCACCAGCAGGACGATGACCGGGAGGATGCTGAGCGAAATCCCGAGAATCCCGATCACGCCGATTGCCATGATTATACCGGCGGCGTCGACGACATACCACTCGGGCTTCTTGAGGAGCAGGTACGCAAGGAGGGCGGTCAAGCCGACGGATATCAGCAGTGGTAGGATTCCTGGTATGAACGTCGCAGTCACCAGGAGAATCACGAAGAATATGGTGTAGACGACCGCCCCGAGGAAGACCACGCGGACGAGCGACTCGCGCTTCTTCTTGATGATGAACAGGATCGCGAACGTGAACCCGATTATCGCGATGATGTAATAGATGGGTATCAGCGGGTCGTCCGGGTTCTGGAACACCCTCTCCTCGGGACTAAGAACGGATGCCGCCATCAGGATCGCCCCGAGCTGGGCGATGACGAACACCGCGGCCATCGCCAAGACGCTCCGGACGGAGGCCTCCATGGGCTCGGCTATTCGCCATTGCTCTAAAATACTTTGCCAGTCCGGAATCGGAAAAGCTCCTTATAGTCACAATCATGTCCCTTGTTCGTGGCCGAGCTGGACTTCCTCAGGGTGGACGTGTTCACGAGAGAGCTCTACATGGGAAACCCAGCGACGGTCGTGTTCGACGCGGACGGCCTTGACGAGGTCCTGATGCAGAGGATAGCTCATGAGGCCGGGTCGCCCGTGACCTCGTTTGTCCTCAGATCCCGGAAGGCCGATGTGAGGATGAGATTCTTCTCCCCGCACCTGGAGGAGCCGCTGAGCGGGCACGGGATCATAGGCGCCCTTTGGTGCCTCGCGGAGCAGAAGACCGTCGGGATAGGCTCGAGGCACAGGCTGGAAACGCAGGTTGGAGTGCTTCCATTCTCTGTGGAGGGCACGGCGGAGGGCACCGAGAACGTGTGGATGACGCAGGGCAGGCCGCTGTTCTCGAAGGAGGGGGATGTCAAGGAGGTCGCGAGTGCCCTGGGGGTCGGGGTCGAATCGATATTCCACGACGAGTTCCCGCTCAGCAGGGCATCGACCGGTCTGCCATTCCTGATAGTCTCGACGAGGTCCATGGACGTAATGGAGAAGCTCGTCCCTAGACAGGACGAGGTGACTCAGTTGTGCAAGGAGCTGGACGTCGCTGGCGTCATGGCCTTCACTTGGAGCGTCCTTGATTCCGGATCCACCGCTCACGCGCGATGCTTCCTGCCTTCGCCTGGGATCGTCGAGGATCCCGCATCCGGCATGGCCTCCGGAGCGCTCGCCGCTTATCTGGTTGAGAATGAGTTCATCTCCCGGGAGAGGTTCGGCGGCATCGTGATCGAGCAGGGGCACTTCATCGGGAGGCCTTCGCGCGTCCTCGCAAGGATCGAGAAGCGCGGCGGGGTGATACGGCGGGTGGAAGTTGGCGGTTCAGGACGCGTATCCCTCAGAGGCCGGGTCGTCGTCCCTCCGTGAGCACTAGCTGACCCTCACGCCGAACGCGACCGTCCCCGAAACCTTCTCGACCTTCACCTTCACCTGCGAGCCCTTGGCGGTTCCTGGGACGTAGATGATGAACTGGCCCTTGCGCGCGATTCCGTCCCCCTTCTTGCCCACGTCCTCGATCATCAGGTCGTATGTCTGGCCGGCCTCGATCTCCTTGGCCTCCTTGACCTTCTCCTGCTTCCGAACGTGGACCGGTCTGTGGGCGCCACAAGTCTCGCAGACGAGTATCAGGACCCTTCCCTCCTTCACGATCTTCGTGTCGGGCCTGTTGCACTCGGAACATAGAACGTACTCGTCCACGTAGTTCTTGATCCTGTCTGCTATCTGGTTCGCAGCGACCTTCCCCTTGAAGACGACCCTTCGCCCCTCAAGGGTGCCTGCGGTTCCCAGCTCCCTCAAAAGATATCCGAGCACGTGCTCCGGCTCGCGCCTGAGGATGTCGACGATGTCCCCGAAGTTGCGTATGACCGTCGTCTTGCCCTCGATCATGACGTCCGGCTCGGGGATCTGGAACCTGTCATGCGACTCGAGGGTGTGAGGCAACTTCTTCTTCGCCCTCTCGAGCAATGCCTCGTATTCGAAAGTCTCCTGGCGCGCCATTGTGGTTCAATTGCGGATGCCATAGTTAAACCTATGGGGAGGGCCGTCCAGGGGTTCGCGCCCGCATATTCTCTCCGGGGCCCTCGAAACATTTATGGCCGTGGTCGAAGTAATGCCATTCAACCAGTGTTCTCGTCGGCATGGTGAACCCACGACACCAAGCACTCCCCCGGAAGAGTCTGGACAACGCGATCGCCTTCGGAGACTGCAGGACAGGTTCTCCGCTTTCGACGCGATCTCAGAGGGGGTCTCGGTTGTCGACAAGGACCTCACGCTCGTCTTTGTGAACAAGAGGCTGCGGGCAGAGGTCGGAAATGTCGTTGGGAAGAAATGCTATGACACGCCACTCAAATCGGACGAGATCTGCACCAATTGCCCCGTGAAGCTGGACTGGGACTACGAGAAGGGGCCGTATGTGCGATTGGCAGCCGACGGACTGGGCCACACTTTGGAGATCCAGGTCACGAAGTTGGACGACAGCGGAGAAGAGTTCTGGGTCGCACGCGAGAATGACCTAACCGAGCAGGTCCTGGCCGAGACTCGCCTGAGGATGCTGAGCGCGTCCATGGATCAGATGGCCGAGCCGTTATGCGTTGCGGATCTGGATGGCAGGTTGGTCTACACCAACAAGGCCTACGCTGCCCTCACGGGGTATGACGAACGACACATAGCTGGCCTCAGCATGACCGAGTCCGGCCGTCACGGCGAGGGAGCTACCATGGAGGCGGTCATGAAGGCCGCGGCCGTCCGCGGCTGGCAGGGCGAGATGACCGGCCTGAGGAAGGATGGCACCAGATACTACACTCACGTTGCCGCAAAACCCGTGAAAGGTGAAGCAGGGGAGACGCTCGGGGTCGTTGGTCTCCTGCAGGACGTCACCAAGCAGAAGACCGAGCGGGTCGAGTTCGAGAAGTACACGTCGGAGCTCGAGGCCAAGATGGAGGCGAGAACGACAGAGCTGGCCAGGAAGGTCAGCCAGCTGACAACGATCAACAAGATCAGCAGGGTCGTCACATCGATACTCGACCTCGACGAGCTGATTGACGAGTTCGTGAAATCAATCGCCCAGGGGTTCGGATACCAGCACGTGACGATGATGATGTCCGACAAGGACCGTGGGGACCTGTACTTCAAGGCGGGATACGGCTGGCATATGGACTCAGTGCCCAAGGACATGAGGATACAGCTGAAGGAGGGCGTGATTGGACACGCAGCGTACTTCGGCGAGACCCTCGTGAGCGGGGATGTCGCATCCGACCCCAGGTACATCCGACGGGATCTGGTCGGAACCAAGTCGGAGCTTGCGGTCCCGGTCACCTTCCACGGGGAGATCATCGGGGTGCTCGACGTCCAGAGCGACATCAGAGATGCGTTCACTAGGAACGACGTATCGATGCTCGAGATGCTTGCGGACATGCTCGCCACGTCTATTACGAATGCGAGGGTCTATTCCGAGTCGAAAGAACGAGAAGCCGCGCTCTCCGTCCTCGACAAGATCAGCAAGCAGATCTCTTATCGGCTGGAGCCAGCGGTCGTGCTGGACCAGGTGGCCCGGGACGCTGCGAACCTCCTCCGGGCGGAGAAGGCGATGGTCGGTCTGGTGGACCAGGCAACGAGAATGGTGAACTGGGTCGCCCCGTACAAGATCGACAAGGAGAAGCTCAAGGGCCAGAAGTTCAGCGCGGAGAACGGCGTGTCGGGCCGCGCCCTCAAGCTTCTGAAGACGGAGGTCGTCAACGACTATCTCTCCGACCCGGATGCGATCGAGCGCGACGCAGAGCTGTTCGAGATCGATTCGATGGTCTCCGCTCCGCTCATGATCGAAGGCCGAGGGATTGGGATAATCAATGTCTACAACAAGCAAGGAGGGAAGCAGTTCACGAAGAGCGACGCCCTGTTCCTGTCATCCTTGGCTGATCATGCTGCAATCGCCCTCGAGAACGCAAACCTTCTCTCGTCCCTCAACCAGCGGGTACATTCGCAGCTCGCACTCCTAGATACTGCCCTGTCAATGCAGAGACAGCTCGATTCGGGGAGCATATACGACTTGGTCGCGGACAGACTCAGGAATGTGGTCTCGTACGATGCCCTCACCTTCTACAGGGTGGACCACGATCGAGGGGTCGTCTCGCCCGTTACCGCCAGAGGTCCGTACTTCGAAGAGATCATGTCGGAATCCTTCCCCATCTCCGAGGGAATAATCGGGAGCGTCATCAAGAGTGGGAAGGCAGAACTGGTCGCAGACACTAGAAACGACTCGCGTGGGATCGTCGTCTCTGGTACCGTCCGGGGCGGAGTGGAGTCGGAGGAATGCATGATGGCAATCCCGCTCCGCGGGAAGGATCGTGTCATCGGAGTGCTCGCGATGTACCGTGATCATGGCACAAGGTTCTCCGCGACGGAGTTGGAGATAGCTCAGCTCTTCGCCAGCCAGGCGTCAGTCGCGATCGAGAACGCGGACCTGTACGGCACGAGGGAGGCCCTCCTGAGTGAGAGCAGGCGAAAGGTGGAGCAGATGGCGAAGGTCCTTGACCTGACGAGTTCTGTCATGTACATGGACGACCTCGACCGGCTTCTCCAGCGCATCACGGACACGATCGTCCAGTCGTTTGGGTTCCGGAGATCATCCATATGTGTGCTCAACGTCGAGGAGGATGTATTGACGATCAAGGCACGAACGGGGTATCCCCCCTGGGCAATGAAGGGATACTCGCGGCCGCTTAGGAGCGCGATGGAGGACTTTGACGAGTCGTACAAGGTCGGGGCCACCAGCTACTACCTGAAGTACGAGAACCAGAAGTTCGGGATCGAGGAGTTCGCGTTCCTGGCGCACCCCGAACTGGCATCGAAGCCCCGAGCAGCCCCCGATGCGTGGCATGAGAGGGACGTCCTGATGTGCGCCCTCAAGGACAGGAGCGGCAAGCTGATAGGCCACATCACGGTGGACGAACCGAACGATCTGAAGGTCCCGACCGCCGATCACATCGAAGTGCTCGAGATCCTCGCAGGCATCGCATCCATAGCCCTGGAGAACGCGAAGCTCTACGAGAGGCAGGTCGCCGCCGCGAACGAGATAGCCCTGATGAACGACCTGATGACGCATGACATCAACAACTTCAACCAGGGCATAATGGGATACATCGAGCTCCTCCTCGAGGACAAGCGCCTCGATGACAACCAGAGGCGATACGCCGAGCGCGCGCTTTTTCAGGTGAGGAACAACGCGCGATTGATAGATAACATCAGGAAGCTTGCGAAGGTGAGGATCATGGGCGACGCCGATTTTGTGCCCATGGACATCCAGGGGTCGGTCTCGCAGGCGATAGAGAACGTGACGAAGATGTTCCCCGACAAGAAGATCTCAGTGGTCTCCTCCCTGTCCCCCAAATCCCACTATGTCCTCGCGAACCTTTTCCTTGAGGACCTGTTCTTCAACATCATCTCAAACGCCGTGAAGTTCGATGTGTCCAGACGCGTCAGGATAGACGTGATGGTCGATGAGGAGTCCTCCCCGCAGGGAGATTTCTGGATCGTGTCGGTGGCGGACCGGGGGCGGGGGATTCCGGACGACAGGAAGAAGGTGGTCTTCGAGAGGTTCGCTACTGGCATGACGGGGATAAAGGGCTTCGGGCTGGGACTCTCCATAGTGAGCGCCATCGTTGACAAACTCGGCGGGCGGATATGGGTCGAGGACAGGGTGAAGGGGGATTTCTCCAAGGGTACTGTGTTCAAGATACAGCTGCCGAAGGCGTCGATCCCGGCCAACTCTGAAAAGACCGACGCTGGACGGAATCCCGAGGAGATCTCTACTTCTTCTTCCTGAGCCTCGAGAACTCCAGCGCGGCGCTTACGAGCCCCAGGTGGAACGGCGCGGGCTTCCCCGGACGGGACTTGAACTCCGGATGGAACTGCGAGCCCACGAAATACGGGTGGCCCTGGAGCTCCGCTATCTCCATCCTCTTCCCATCCGGTGACCTGCCTGTGAATTTCAGTCCCTTCTCTTGGATCCTGTCGATGTAGTGCGGGTTGATCTCGTACCTGTGCCGGTGCCTCTCGCTGATCTCGGTCGAACCGTACAGTCTCTCCGCCATCGAGCCCTTGTCCACCATGATCTGTTGGGCACCAAGGCGCATCGTTGCGCCCTTCTTGGTCACGGCCTTCTGCTCGGGAAGCAGGTCGACGACTGGATGCGCTGTGTGCGGGTCGAACTCGGTGCTGTTCGCATCCCCCATCCCAAGTACGTTCCTAGCGAACTCGACATTGGCGAGCTGGAAACCCAGACAGACCCCGAGGAAGGGCACCTTGTTCTCACGGGCGTATCGTATCGCCTCGATCTTGCCCTCGGTCCCCCTCGAGCCGAACCCTCCCGGGATTAGTATCCCATCCGCCTCTTCCAGAAGACACCTGCAGTCTTCGTTGCTGATGTCCTCCGCCTCCATCCTCAGGAACTTGACTCTTGTCTCAAGCTCTGCGCCGGCGTGCGTGAAGGCTTCGTAATGGCTCATGTACGAGTCCCGCTGCTCCATGTACTTCCCGACGAGGAGGATCTTCACCTCGTGCTTGGGATTCATGACCCTGCCCAGGAAGCCCTTCCATCCGGCGAGGCCGTCAGGCTTTCCCTGCATGTTCATCTTCTCGAGCAGGTAGTCCGTCAGGCCCTGGTCCTCGAGGAAGATCGGCACCTGGTAGATGGACTTCGCATCGGGCGCGCTGATCACCGCCTTGAGGGGCACATCGCAGAACAGGGCAATCTTCTTCTTCGCGCCTTCATCCAGGGGCTTCTCGCACCTCGCTACGATCACGTCCGGCTGGATACCCACGGACCGAAGCTCCTTGACGGAGTGCTGCGTCGGCTTTGTCTTCTGCTCCTGTAGGGTTCCTAGAATCGGGACGAGGGTCGTGTGGACGAAGATGAAGTTGTCGTGCCCCATCTCCGAGCGCATCTGTCTCATCGCCTCCAGGAACGGCATCGACTCTATGTCTCCGACTGTTCCCCCGAGCTCCACGATGGTCACATCGGCGCCCGACTTGATTGCGACGTTCGAGATCATCGACTTGATCTCGTTGGTGATGTGGGGTATTATCTGGACCGTCTTGCCCAGGAAGTTGCCGGTCCGCTCCTTCTCGATGACGCTCCCGTAGACCTTCCCTGTAGTGACCACATGGTCGCTTGTGAGATTGACGTCAAGATACCTCTCGTAGTTTCCGAGGTCGAGGTCAGCCTCGCCCCCGTCGTCAAGCACGAACACCTCACCGTGCTCGAAAGGGTTGAGGGTTCCCGCGTCGAAGTTCAGGTACGGGTCAATCTTCATGGCCGTGACCTCGAACCCCCTTGCCTTCAGGACACGACCTATTGATGAAGCGGTTATTCCCTTTCCAAGTCCGGACAAAACTCCCCCGGAGACCACAATAACCTTCATTTTCGTCTCACGGGGATGATTGTATGGGATTGCCGGAGATAAACCTTTCTGGCTCAGTGCTGTCGTCAGTCGGCTCGGGCCAGGATCTCAGCGAGGATGTCGGTCAAGGTCCCGATCGCATCGCGTACGCTGTCGCTCAGCTTGCCTCTGAACTCGATGACGGTAGGCTGGATTCCAATTACCAGCGCCGTGTTGCCCCCCTTCTCCAGCAGCGCCCTCATCAGTGCAACCGCGACCCTGTGGGTGGTGATCTCCGTGTCCCGTATCCGGTTCGACGGGATCACACGAATCGTACCAGGTGCTGCGCCCATGTCCGCTGCATCGACGAATATGACAACGGCCGCCTCTCCTCTCTCTGAGATGTCCAGGGCGACCCCTTCGATTCCATCTTGCTCTGAGAACGAAAAACGCGGAAAGCGTTTCTTGAGGGCCTCAGCGACGATTGTCCCGGCGCCGTCGTCGGCCCTGTCGGTGTTTCCGAGGCCGAGGACATACACTTTCCTCTTCCCGGTGAACCGCTCCAACTCGAGCCTCAGACCCTCTTCAGAGTAACCAGGTGCGTCGCGCAGCTTATGCATGGGTCATACGCCCTCGCAACCATCTCCAGGCCGAGCCTGACCTCCTCATCGTCCTTGTCCTCGGCCAGCATCCTCTCGGCCGTGAGCTTCATGTGTTTCTCGATGTCGTCGAGGTTCTGAGCCGTCGGGGTGATGATGTCCGCCGCGTCGATGAGCCCGTCCTTGATGTCGTAGTGGTGGTACAGCGTCCCTCTCGGTGCCTCGACCGCTCCCGTCCCTGAGCCGTTCTGCCTGGTCGGCTTCTCGATGGGCGGGTTGTCCAAGGACGCCACCGTGTCGACCATGTCCGGGATGTGCTCGAGTGACCAGAGCATCTCGATCGCCTGCGCGAGGTTGTTCATGAGCGGGTTCTTCAACCACCGCTCGTCGAAATGTTGCTTGAACAGGTCCGCGGCCTGGCCGTCCAGGCGCTTGCCCATGTTTACGAGCCGGGCGTTGGCGCCGACCGTGAAGGTCTTGTCCTGGTACAGGGACCTCTTCGCGAAGGAGTGGCTGACGACGCGCTCGTTCGTGAGCTTCCTGTAGTCCTCCACGTTGACTTCCTTGCCGTTCGAGATGAGGATGCTCTCGCCCGCGAAGCCGTACTGCTTCTTCGGGGCGTTCACGGACATGAAGACCATGTCCGCCTCTGAGTACTTCGGGTAGTCCAGGGACGCGAAGAGTTCGACGTCCCTCACCGCATCCGGGACCAGCTCGTGCGCCTTCAGCTTGATCTCCTCGAGTTCCTTCCTGCTCGGATATCTGCCGAAGCCGCCCAGGATCGGGTTCTCCCCGTGAACTATCCTCCCGCTCGTGACGGCCATCACATGGTTCCCGAACTTCTTGAGCCTGAGAGCCCGCTTGACATCGTCGCCGTAGTCGTTGAGCATGGCGACCGCCGACGGGTAGCCAAGGAAGTCCGGTAGCGCGAGCAGGAACGTGTGGAGCGAGTTGCTCTCGACGTTCTCGCCGAGCATCATGAGCTCCCGGGTCAGCTGCGCCTTCTCGGGAGGGACTATCCCCAAGGCCTTCTCAAGGCCCCTTATGGCGGAGTATCGGTGAGAGAGCGTGCATATGGCGCATATCCTTGGGATGACGTTGAGGTCGTCCGCAGGCGTGAGGCCTCGAACGAGCTGCTCGATCAACCTGGGTCCCTCGTGGACGTCCAGCGTGACGTTCTTCACCTTCTTTCCGTCGAGCGTTACGGTGATTCCTCCGTCCCCCTCAACTCGTGCCAGAGCCTCGACGTTCAGTTCCTTCATTTGTTCGCCTCCTTCTTGGACTCGAGGTCCTTGACGAGCTTTGCCACCGCGGCTCCTCCGAACTTCTTGATCTTCTGGATGATATCCTCGGGCTTGTACCCCTTCTCCTTGAGCAGCTCGTACTCAGAGCTGACATTCAGGTCGTCGGTCGGTCCCCAGCAGCCCACGCACGGTAGATTGTGGGACGGGCACACGGCCCCACACCCAGCTCTCGTCAGCGGACCGCCGCAGAACTTGCCCTGGTACAGGATGCACGGGTTCTCCTTCCATCGGCACTCCGTACAGACAGGGAACTTGTACAGATACGGGCTCTTGCCCGCGACTAGCTTCGAGACGGCGCCCAGGAACTCGCCCTTGTCTATCGGGCACCCGGGGATGTACATGTCCACCTTCACGAACGCGTCGACTGGCTGCGCCTCGAACGCCTTCGAGACGCTGATCTTCGCGTTCCCGTAGACCTTCTTGTACATCTCCTCGAACCTCCCCTCGCCGAGCTTCATCGCCTGGGGGCCGCCGTGGCACGCGCAGGTCCCGATGGCTATGAGCACCTTGGAACGCTCGCGGATCTCCTTGATCCGCTTCAGCTGCTCCTCGGTGGAAATCGAGCCCTCGATGAACGCGACATCCAGTTCACCCTCGTGGTTGTCACTCATGGCCATGACGAACGAGCGTATCTCGGTCGCGCCGAAGAGGTCCACCAGCTGGTCCTCGCAGTTCAGTATCATGAGCTGGTCGCCGGCGCAGCCCGTGAAGCCGTAGATTCCGACCTTAGGCGACTGTCGCGTCACTTGCTCCCCTCCCTATGAGCTCCTTCATGTGGAGCACGTCCCACCACGAGAAGACGGGACCGTCTATGCATGTGTACAGGTACTCTATCGCGCAGTGGCCGCACTTGCCGACGCCGCACTTCATCCTCCTCTCGAGCGTCATAAGTATCTGGTGCTTTGGGATGCCCAGCTTCACCACCTGCTGCATCACGAACTTGTACATGACCGGCGGGCCACAGACGAGCGCGTAGGTGTTCTTGGCATCGATCGGGTCGAGGTCCTTGAACAGCATCGTCACGACCCCGACCTTCTCCGTCCACTTCCCGGTGTCGTCCTTGTCCACCGTCAGCATGCAGGTGAGGTCCTCGCGCTGCTTCAGCTGCAGGAACTCCTCCCTGAAGAGCATGTCCGCCGGGGTCCTGGCCCCGTGGAGATAGGTGAGCTTGCCGAACTTGTCCCTGTCGTCCAGGATGTTGAGCAGGATCGACCTCAGGGGCGCCGCCCCCATGCCCCCCGCGATGATCATGATGTCCTTCCCCTCCATCTTTTCCATCGGGAAGCCATTGCCGTAGGGTCCCCGCACGCCAATCGTCTGGTTCTCCTTGATGGCGGAGAGCGCGCCCGTGACAGTCCCGACGTTGCGGATGCAGAACTCAAGCATCCCGGGCCTGGTAGGAGTGGACGAGATGCAGAAGGGCGCCTCCCCCTCACCGACGATCGATATCATCGCGAACTGTCCAGGAATGTAGTTGAACTTCAGCGCGGCATCCGTATCGATCGGCCTCGCCTGGTAGAAGTTGGTGTCGTACGTGAGCGGGTACTTCCTGACGATCCGCCACATGTCCGGCTGGAAAGGGTTGTCCTGGACCTCCCTCTCGTCCAGGACGACGCACAGCTTCTTCACTTGCCCACCTCCTGTTCCCTGAGAGCCGTCGAGACGCTGACGACATTGATATCCACCGGACAGGTGTCCACGCACCTGCCGCACCCGACGCACGCGGGCTTGCCGAACTCGCTGATGTACGCCTGGAGCTTGTGAGTGTACCAGAGCCTCAGCCTGTCAGCCCTCTTGTCCCTGAAGTTGCTGCCCCCGGCAACGAGCGAGTACTCCCGGAACATGCAGCTGTCCCAGTACCTGTCCCTGGTGCCCTCGAGCGAGCCGAGCTCTATATCGTCCACCACATTGTAGCAGTTGCAGGTCGGGCAGACCATCGAGCACTGACCGCATGACAGGCACTTTTCCGCGAGTTTGTCCCAGACAGGGCTGGTGTACCCGAGCTCGAAGATATCGGGCATCCCCTCGAGGTCGATGTCGACCTTGTATTGCGAATTCTTCCACTCTCTGTACCCGGTGTACGCCAATATGTCCGATCTGTCCAGGCTCCGGCTGAACAGCTCAGGTCTGATCCTTATGAGATCGTGGCCTTTGCTCGACCCTACCCATACCAGGTATTCCATCTTGAGGTCCGTGAAGAAGAGGTCGAAGCCTTCTGCGATATAGTCCGTCTTCGTGGCGAAGCACATGCACTTGTCGTCAGGGATGCAGCTGTGGCCGATGACGATGGTCTTCTCCCTTCGCTCCGCATAGTACGGGTCCTTGTAGGTCTCAAGGTACAGCTTGTCCATTATCAGGATGCCGTGGATGTCGCACGGGTGCACCCCAAACAGTATCCTCCTCGGGACGTCGCCGAGCCTCTCGGTATACCCGTCGGGGTCGTAGTCGAACATCGTGAACCGCGGAGGGTAAAGGAACTTCTTCGGCGGGATGATGGTCCTCGTCGCCTTCAAATCCATTTGGGACAGCGAGTCCACCTTCGCGTACGAGACCCTCCCCTCTCTCTTGGTAGGACCCCAGAGCTCCCCCCACTCCTTCGCGGCGTCGAGGAAGGTGGATAGGTCCTCTTTCTTCATCTTCAAAATCATCATGCTATCTCTTCCCTGGTCCCGAGTATCACCTTGCACCGAGCGGGCGGCAATTGAACCATGCCAGACCCGCGGATGATCCCTGTTCTAAGTGTAATCGACCGAGGTATAAAAACATTCGGAACGGCCCGTTGAATTCTGTTGGTCATATGAGGTATCCGCTTCGACATTCATTCTCCCCGCCATGGCGTCATTCGACCGTCTTCCGAATCCGGAGGCCGGACTCAGAATCCTCTCTTCGCGGGTGACGCAGAGGGCCATCCTCTGGCTCCGTTGTTCCATAGCGCTCGCGCTGGTGAACGACGGAAAGAAAAACGGCGATGACGTTCGATGATAGATCTGTTTGTCTTAGGTGCTCGGAACCCCACCATGGTTTGGTGGAGGGGTAGTGCCCCTCCGAATTGCGTAGGAGGTGATCCATCTGCAGGTTCCCCTACAGATACCTTGTTACGACTTAACCCCCCTTGCTGAACCCAAGTTCTAACGCCCCAATTAGAGGCATCATCACTTGGACCCAACTCGGATGGTTTGACGGGCGGTGTGTGCAAGGAGCAGGGGCATATTCACCGCGAGATGTTGACTCGCGATTACTACGGAATCCAGCTTCATGAGGGCGAGTTACAGC
>Ga0153915_10001282_pt1 | contig 23155 bp, 17 predicted proteins | sample Opewatmetagenome_2_FD_107003 | JGI IMG/M metagenome (GOLD analysis project Ga0153915, IMG submission 107003) | Freshwater wetland microbial communities from Ohio, USA - Open water 3 Core 3 Depth 3 metaG | ecosystem: Environmental > Aquatic > Freshwater > Wetlands | place: USA: Ohio, Lake Erie...
GTTCATGGCTTTCTCCGCTCTAGCCCACCAGGCCTGAACTGCCGCGACATAGGCCAGATCGACAGGGATTTCATCTTCAAGGACGACGTTGCTTAGCCGTTGTACGAGGTCGAAGTAGCTACTCGACTCGTCCATGATAGAATTCAATATCGATTTGCTTTCCTCATCGATGAACCTGTAATACTTCGTTATGGCCCCAAGTGGTTTCATACACAGCCCCTCTGTCCACGCAATTTCTCAGACGGGCATTTAAACTAAGAGACAAAGCATATATAGCGATAGTGAGTATGTAGTATTGTCGATACGCAATACATAAAGCGCGTATAGGGTGGTGAAAGTGATGAGACAAACTGTTGAAAGTGAAAGCAGCAACTCTGGGGTCGTCGTTGCCACTGAATATGGCTTGGAGACTCCTCAGGAGACGTCTGTAAAGGAACCCGCTGAAGAGGGTAAACTTCGACACAACGTGACAGCCTACGTCAAGGTGACCGCTGGAATTGCAGTCGCGGTCCTTCTTCCGCTGATACCTTTTGTAACGATGCTAGGTTTGGCTGTAATCGTGTTGATTTGCGAGATCTACCTGATTGACTGGGTATGGTCAAAGCACAATCAGTTGGGCAGGAGTTCCTCTCAGCCAGTCAGCATTGAGGCAATCAGGGTCACGCACGTTGGGAAGAAGGTCGAAGTAGAATCTGCGCAGCCTCGCCCGATGGATCATCTGAAAAGATGAAGTCGTAAGATGCAGCTATGTGTGGAAGATACGCGATACGTAAGCTTAAAAGCTCCTCAACAGCCTTACACCTTGGGTCAGACCATTGTCCGACAAGGAAGAGAAACCAAAGCGCGAGACACTCCGTGAGAGAGTTTTGAAGAACCTAGAAGTAGATGCGTTTGAGGAAAGTGATAGGGAGATACCCGTGGTCGCCCGCATGAACAAACGAGTCGTTGAAATCCTTGACTCACTGGTCGCAATAGGTGCGTTCAAGAGCCGCTCAGAGGCGGCAGCAGCACTGGTTGAGGGCGCAATATCGTCAAGAGAAGACCTTTTCGACGACATAAGGCAGCAAGCGGCAAGCCTGAGTAGGAGGCAAGACGCTGCGATGAAAGCCGCACAGGATGCGGTTCTGGGAAAGCTAGGATGAAATCATGTTGTTTGGCCCAAGTTCGTCTTGAGACCGCCGCTCAATCGAGGAGCTCGGGTTTGAGGTTCGAGCCCGTGAGATGAAGAAGAACCTGTAACAAATAGGCCCCTGTACGTACCAGCAATCAGAGGTTCGTATAGTAGTAAGCTTGGCGATACAGTGGGGCAAATCCCATCTTTCTATAGAGTCTCAATGCAGGGGTATTTTTGACATCGACTTCAATATCAACCTCTCTTGTGCCCTTGTGGAGCAGGGCATACATACTCTCGGCTAAGATGGTCCCACCTAGTCCCAGCCGTCTGAACTCTGGATCCACACCGAGCAGTTCGATAAGAGATTCGGCTCTTTCGGTCCCCACGAGAACAAAGGCCACAACTTGCCTGTCTCTCTGTATGCAAAGCGACGCTTCTTGGTCCATGACATCTGACGGGTCTAAACAGGTATCAAATGTGCTTCGCCGCTGTTGAGCGTTCATGGATAGAATCAGTCTGTCCATGCTTTCTGAGAAAGACTTGAGATAGCAGTCCCTGATTTCCTCCTTGTCAACGGACGCCGCAGAAACCAAGCTGTAACCACTAGGAAGCTCGCGGTGGTGCAGCGCAGTCTCCGTGATTAAACTCCTCATGCGAAATTCCTCAGACGCCTTCTGGAATCCCTCACTACTGTACCATCTCCAGTACTTTCTAAGGAGAGACCTTTGGTTCGGAGTGGTCATGTCGAATGCTGCCTCTATTCGGTCTCGACCTGATTCCCGCGCGTAGGATTTGGCCTGTTCGATCAAACACCGGGCAATCTTACCCTCTCTACTGGTAACGGAAACAACAGGCTGCCACCAGTCTGTCTGCGCTATGCCGCGAATTATCATAAAGAGCTCGAGAAAACCGCCGACCGTTCCTTTGCTTTCATCTCTCGCCTCGATAACCACGCACTCTTTGCCCTTGCTTACGATATCGTTGAGTCTCTTCGCTGCTTCAGAGATGGTGCGAGCTTTGTAGGATAGCACAGTATCATGTCTCGCATCATAGCTGACCTTCGCTAGCTCTGCGAGATTGGCCTCTCTAAGTGGCAGACTCTCAAATCTCATGCTTTCGTCACAGTCTTTGGTGCTAGACCAGACATAGTCTTCCTTCTATGTATCTTCCTTTTACCCGCTATAAAGCGGAATATCACTCAGTTCCTAAGTGATAGTCTTCCTTTCTTCAGGCAGCAAACCTAATAGCATGTGCATTTGCACGTACTGAGATTGGTGGCATAGACCAGATGTCCGCTTATCATAGAAAAGAGGAGCCCCTTCTACGATTTCCGCCAGACTTCCTCTGGGGGTCAGCAATTTCTGCGCATCAAACGGAGGGTGGGAACAACAATCAGTGGACCGAATGGGAGAAGCAACCTGGTAACATAGTAGATGGCTCAGTGTCTGGAAGAGCGGATGACTTCTATCACTTGTATGAACACGATCTCGATCTGGCAAAAGAACTCGGGCACAACACTTTCCGTTTCTCAGTCGAGTGGAGCCGGATAGAACCCGGAGAAGGTGAATGGAACGCCAGAGAAATCGAACACTATCGCATGGTTTTGAAAGCCATCAGGAGGCGGGGTTTGGAGCCCCTTATCACGCTACATCACTTTACGAATCCTATATGGATGGAAGCAGGCGGTGGCTGGCCTGACTCGAGGTCTGTGGAGCTCTTTGGGCGCTACACTTCGTACTTGGCTGAGAAACTTGGAGACCTTGTAGGTATTTGGACTGCGATAAACGAGCCAACGGCTTACGCATCCATGTCGTATATGCACGGCAAATTCCCCCCATGTGAAAAAGACCCAAGCAAGTACGGACTTGTGCTTAGACATATGCTGTTAGCACACGCGGAAGCGTACCATGCAATACATGACGTTCTGGGCAAGAACCGTACAAAGGACGCACCTAAGGTGGGAACTGTCAAAGACATGACCTACTTCCAAGCATTTGACGAGGAATCACCTGAGGACAGAAGTGAAGCGGCTTCGCTTCATCAATCCTACAATGCATCATTCTTGGACGCCATAGATACGGGAAGAATCGGTCCGCCGATGGGACAAGGAGAACTCATCCCCACTGTAAAGGACACGTGGGATTTCCTAGGATTCAACTACTATACTCGTAGACTAGTTGGAGAGCGAGTAAGGAATCACCCAAATGAAAGAACGGCACTACCAAGAAGAGACTCTCTTGGTAAAACAGACATGGGTTGGGAGATTTACCCACAAGGAATCTATGAACTCCTCAAGTGGTTGAAAAGCTACGGTAAACCCATCTACATTACTGAAAACGGGACCGCAGTTCACGATGACAAAATCAGGTCAATGTTCATAGTCCTTCACCTTGAACAGGTTCACCGGGCGATTACTGAACTGGGAGCGGATGTCCGGGCATACTACTACTGGTCGCTTATGGACAACTTTGAGTGGAACTCTGGATTCAACAAAAGATTCGGGCTGGTCGAGGTAGACTACAAGACACTGAAACGCAAAAGCCGACCAAGCGCATACGTCTACAGAGACATTATCATGAACAATGGAATAACAGGCAAGACATTGAATGAATACAAGAAACATGCAGCAACTCTAGTAGGCAACAAGCATTGAAGCCAACGATAGCCTAATGCAGCTGGTCATCTCGTCCTAATAGAGACTCATCGACAAATCGGACTCATCCCATAGTGATTGCCACTACGTGCTTCTTTCCATCAGCGAACGCAGGCAAGACGCTTGTCTCCAGCCTTCTGTTGTCTACTCTTACATCCTCTATTCCCTTTGACACACGATGCGGATTTTCAACTTTGACCTCATAACTGGCTCCTCGGAAATGACGAGTGACAGTGAATTTCGGCCAGATCTTTGGTATGCATGGGTCCACCAGCAATCCGTGGTATTGTGGTCTTATGCCCAGAATCCAATTTGTAGCAGTCTTCATCATCCAAGATGCAGTTCCAGTAAGCCATGACTGGCGGGCTGCGCCGAAGTCTGGGTGACTCTTGCCGGCCATTGTTTGAGCATAGACGTATGGCTCGGCTCTGTGGATCTCAGCTATTCTGTTCTTTGCAGGAGGAGAGATCTTCTTGTGGTACTCGTAGGCTTGATCCCCGCGCCCGAGAATGCATTCTGCTATAATCGCCCAGGCATTAACGTGACTCCAGATGGACGCATTTTCCTTCAACCCGGGAACATAGCTGCTAAGCGCTCCTATGTCGGGACGGAATGTTGAGTAGGGCGGAGCAAGAAGCATCAAACCGTATTCGGTGTCCAGATATTCTCTCACCGAGTCCATGCATTGTATAGCTCTTTCTTTTGTAGCGATTTCGCTGATTGCAGCCCACGATTGAGTGTTGATGTATATCTTGCCCTCCGTGCATTTTGAACTCCCTACGGGGTTTCCCGAGTCGTCAAACGCACGTATGTACCAGTTCCCGTCCCACGCGATTTCATTCACGTGCGCTTTCGTCTTTTCAGCTACGGTCACATACCTTTTGCTGTCTTCATGATGGCTGTGCTCTTTGCAGAGTTCGCTAAGTTCCAGTAGAACCTTATGGAATAGCATCGCTACGAACACACTCTCTGCGGCATCGTTGGGGCCGGGCAAGCTTAAGGGATCATTCCAGTCAGCGGTGCCCAAGAGAGGCAAGTCATGACTTCCCATCGTGCCAAGCGTGAAGTCCAGCGCCCTTTTCAGGTGCTCATACAGGCTGGCACTTGAGCCGTCGACGAAGTTGACATTCTCGCTTAGAATGGCCAAGTCTCCTGTCTCTTTGATATACTCACAGACCGAAAGAATCAGCCAAAGGTGATCGTCGCTAAAGAATCGCATCTTTTCTTTTGCGTAGTTGGGGAAGCCTCCCTCCCCGGTGAGAGGATAGTAGATGTGGTAGGCATGGCCATCTTTGAATTGATTCTTGGTGAGATCAAGGATGCGCCTGCGCACCCTTTCGGGGATAGCGTGAACCACACCTAACGTATCCTGATTGCAGTCTCTGAAACCCATTCCTCTTCCTATGCCTGTTTCATAGAAAGAAACGTATCTGGACCAGTCGAAGGTTGTCCTGCACTGATACTGATTCCAAACACTAACGAGTGAATCGAATTCTTTGTCTGGAGTATCCACTGTGAATTTGGCGAGAAAAGTGTCCCAGTACTCGCCTAGCCTCCGGAACTCCTTGTCCACAGCGCTCTTTTGTCTGAGTTTCTGGATGCACTTCTTAGCTTCGGGTTTCTCTTTTGCCACACCTAGAACGAAGATTATTGTCTCTGCTTGTCCGGGAGACAATCTCACGGGATTGCTGGTAGCGGCTATAGGATTGCCCCCAAGACTTCCGGAGTCAAAGCATTGGCCCCTATCGACAGCTAAAGGATTGGATTCGGATCGATAGGGCCCAATGAACTCCTCTCTACTGCAATCATATCCTGTCACTTTGCCACTTGAGAAGAAGAAAGCATATCCAGTGCTTAGATCGAAGAAGTGATGGAAGACAACTCCTTCCTCATACTTAGCCACACCCACTCCTTGAATCGATTGGAGGTCATTCTGGTCACGGTCTGCGTGCCAGAGACAAAACTCAGCATATGAAAAGACGGTCAACTCTTTTTCTTGGCTGGCAGCATTTTTCAAGGTCAGCATCCAAATCTCCAAGTTCTCATCCAAGGGCACAAAGTATGTAGCCTCAGCTTCGACACCGTCGTACGAAGATGAGATTCTTGTATACCCGAGCCCATGTCTGCACTCATATGTGCTAAGTTTCTTGGGAACTGGTTGCCATGTTGGAGACCAATACTTCCCTGTCTTGTTGTCTCTAACGTACAGGTATCTACCTGGTCTGTCTGGCGGCAAGTTGTTGTACCTGTACCGGAGAATCCTTCTATCTTTCGGGTCTATGTGGAAGCTGTATCCCCCTGCCGTATTGGAAATCATGGCGCAGTACTCACTGTTGCTTAGATAGTTAATCCATGGGGTAGGTGTCGCAGGATTGGTTATTACATACTCCTTTCTTGCGTCATCAAAATAGCCGTATTTCATTCAGCACCTCTCCTGCCGTGGCATGTGGTCTGTTTTCTGAGTCCCAGATTCGAAGCCGAATCGATTCTCTCCACTTAATGTTCCAATTAAAGTGAAGGCTATCCGATAAATCGTTTTGTATATATGGAACGGTCTAGCCCTATTCGAGGAGATAGAATCGAGCCGTTCGGCGCAAATTCAGAGTGAGTTCATGTGGGCCTCCAAGGTTATTGAATCCCTGCGGCACATCGAGCTCTTCCAGGAAGCAATCTTTACTTACGATTGGCAAGCAGGTAATTCGGAAACAACAAGGCAATCTAGATTGGGGTGATATGGCATGCGTTTCGGAGAATTCGATGATGAGCGCCGAGAGTACGTGATTACTCGACCGGATACTCCCTTACCTTGGATAAACTACCTCGGCTGTGAGGAGTACTTCGGCATTATCTCAAACACAGCGGGAGGATACTCATTCTATAAAGATGCTCGACAGAGGCGCATAACCCGCTATCGCTACAACAATGTGCCGTTCGATTCTGGCGGGAGATACGTCTATATACGTGATAACAAGAGTGGCGAGTTTTGGTCTCCATCCTGGATGCCAACACGTCACGAAGCAGAGGGCTACGTCTGTCGTCATGGCATGGGTTACACCATAATTGGCTCCACCTATAGGAGAATAGAGGCCCAGACAAGATACTTCGTACCGCTTGGCGAAAGCCTTGAGATTTGGCAGTTGACGATAACGAATCACAGAGAAGAAACTGCAAGTATTTCCGTGTTCTCTCTGATTGAATTCTGTCTGTGGGACGCGTTAGACGATCAAACCAACTTCCAACGCAACTTCAATACGGGCCAGGTGGAAATTGAGAACGGCGTCATCTACCACAAGACGGAGTATCGTGAACGCCGCAATCACTTTGCCTATTTTGCCTGTTCAGAGAAACTCGCTGGGTTTGAAACGCAGCGTGAGGCCTTCCTTGGTGCCTATCGCGGCTGGGATAACCCTGAGGCTGTGCAACGGGGGCGAACGACGAACTCGGTGGCTTGCGGATGGTCACCAATCGGATCCCATCATGTAGAGCTTCAACTCAAGCCAGGAGAATCCCGGCAAATCATCTTTCTTCTTGGTTACCACGAGAATCCAAAGGATAAGAAATTCTTCCCACAAGATTCACAGATTATCGACAAACGAACAGTGAGACCCATCATAGCCAGGCTGCTAGTCCCAAGGAATGCTGATGCAGCTTTTCAGTCCCTAAAGGAATACTGGGATGAGCTACTCTCGATTGTTCATGTTGAAACACCTGACGTTCATACCAACCGCATGGTGAACATTTGGAACCCATACCAATGCATGGCGACTTTTAACGTATCACGCTCAGCATCGTTCTATGAGTCTGGCATCGGGCGCGGCCTTGGCTTCCGCGATTCTAATCAGGACCTTTTGGGATTTGTCCAGATGGTACCCAAGCGTGCTCGCGAGCGTATCCTCGATTTGGCTGCTACACAGCTACAGAATGGCGGTGCATTTCACCAATACCAACCGTTGACAAAACGCGGGAATAATGACATTGGCAGCAACTTCAATGACGATCCCCTTTGGCTCATCCTAGCAGTCTCGGCCTTTATCAAGGAGACTGGCGACTGGTCGATTCTCGAAGAACGAGTTCCCTACGAAAACAAGTCTGGTACGGAAAGGCCTCTAGATGATCACCTTCAGAAGAGCATTCACTACACTCTTGATAGGCTCGGGCCGCACGGCCTGCCGCTCATAGGGCGTGCGGATTGGAATGACTGCTTGAATCTGAACTGCTTCTCTGACACGCCAGGCCAGTCCTTTCAGACTACTACCAATAAGGATGGCAAGATTGCCGAGTCCGTCTTTATTGCTGGCCTTTTTGTGCTAGCCTGCACAGAAATTGCCGACCTTGCAGAGGCTCGTGGTCTTGCCAGTGAGGCGAGTATGTATGAAGAAGAGGCGAGAAAGATGGATGATACAATCCATAAGTATGGATGGGACGGGAACTGGTTCATACGTGCATATGACGACTTCGGCAGAAAAGTGGGCTCGAAGGAGTGCCAAGAAGGGCAGATATACATCGAGCCACAAGGCATTTGCCCCATGGCAGGCATTGGACTCGACGATGGGCTAGCGAAAAAAGCTCTTGACTCCGTAAAACAACGATTAGACACAAACCACGGCATAGTGCTTCTTCAGCCTGCATATTCACGGTACTTTGCAGAATACGGCGAAATCTCGTCTTACCCTCCAGGATACAAAGAGAATGCGGGGATTTTCTGCCATAACAATCCATGGATTATGATCGCAGAAACGCTGGTTGGAGACGGGGACCGAGCTCATGAATACTATCTCAAGATTAACCCATCGGCACGAGAAGGAATAGGCGAACTGCATCGCTGCGAACCATACGTGTATGCCCAGATGATAGCTGGTCACGACGCTCCAACTCATGGGGAAGCAAAGAACTCGTGGCTGACGGGAACAGCGGCATGGAACTATGTCGCTATCACACAGCATATCCTTGGAATTTCCCCCACGCTCAAAGGGTTAAGAATCGCTCCCGTAATTCCCTCGAAATGGAAGGGATTCCAAGCCATAAGGAAATACCGCGGTATATCTTATCACATCGATGTTGAGCGAGCTGGCAGAGGAAATGTCGCTTCTGTGGTAGTGGATGGAAAACAACTGGAGGGCAACATCCTTCCAATTCCTCCAGCTGGCAAGACCGACGTCAAAGTGAAGGTAACGATTTCATGAGGCAACTTACAAGAATAGGGAAACACCCAAAAAGACATGGTGAGCTTTGTACGTCCAACAAAGAAAAAAAGAAGGTTGTGATTTGCATCAACAACCTCCTCTCTCATTCTTACTTGCTAGGTCTACGCATGTACAGCACAATGACTATAGCTAGCACTGCGACTACTGCTGCTCCTCCAACTATGAGGAGCGTGTAGTCCGGCGGTAGAACCGTTGTAGCCCCTGTTGAGTTCAAGGCGAAGACAATCGCAAGCAGATTTGCGTTCTGTGTGGTGCCAGCGAAGGGACTGCTTGGTAGCATTGGATTGGTTACACTGTTTGGCCAGTTCTTCCAGTACGTAGTGCTATAGATTTGCCAGTCAGCGTGTCCTGCCAATGGAATGACAGGCATGACTTGACCGAGAATCTCTTGCATCTCGTTAGCGACAGCCCATTGCGCGGCAGAGCCGGCAGGATGTGTATCAAGTTCCTCTATGTCGTCAATGAATGTTTGGTTATACCAGCCGCCTAGAGGAGCATTTACCCCTCCACCCGCGCTAGAGCTCTCTGGGGAGAACATCTGGAAGTAGCGTTCATACATGTTCATGTTTATCTGCCCGGACATGACCATGTCAGCAAGATCGTACTGGAAATTGTTCATCCTTACCTGAACGGTACCCCAGCCGCTAATCAGTTCCACTTGTGTGTTTATGTGGAGCAGACTGGAGAATAGCTGGGCTGCTACGGCGTCCATAGCATCAACGTCTGTCCATCCGAGGAAGTCTAAGATAGTCCACGGAGCGGTCGTATTAGATTCATAGTTCCACTCTTGGAGTGGATAGTGCTTGATAGGATCGCTGGGTGTGACTCCTTGCTTTGTCCACCATACTCCGGATGCTTCATCGAAGTTGCAGTATGTGTTTAGGATTCCAAGCGCATAGGCTACATTGTAAGTAATCGCGTACTTGGCTTCGATTGTCGTATTCAATAGTGCTCTGGCCGATGCATCGTCTGCTGGAATCAGCATAGGGCTAGGGTTCTTCAAGTAGCCGCTGGAAACGGCACTCATGGCCGAGTAGTTCAGCACAGAAGCCATAGCCTTGTGGAGCCAAGTCTGATTCAGCGGGTAGTTCCTGTGGTTCGGAACAAGCATAACCGGTGACTTGTCTGGGAAATATGGCAAATCATCAAAGTAGGTGACGACGTTCGGGTATTGTGCCTTGACTTCAGTCAATCCTGCAAGATAATTGCCATCCCAATCGAGATTTCCACCTTCCATAGCAAGAAGTGCAAGGTCGTTACTTGAGTACGATGTGTATCCAAAGTAGTTTGGTTTAGGCAATCTGCCGAAGTCTGTGTCATTTACTCCCCACCAGTTCGCGTTAACCTTACCAATCGTGGTTGTAGCATCGTGATAGTACGGTAAGTACATTCCAGACGCTACTCTCCACTTGGCTGGAACCGCTACGGTATCTAGCCAATCATTCGTATAGGTTGAGAGGTCGCCAGCATTTGTCGTATTGATATCTTGCCAGACGGCCTTCGGGAATATGAGAAAGCCATATGTCAGTTGGCGGTACACCTCACTGCTTCCTTCGTATAGCGGTAATATGTGCACCTTCAGTACTGTGTTACTCACTTTCTCGAAGGCAGTACTGACATTTCCCACTCTCTGTACAAGGGAACCCAGTTGACCGGTCTGCTGAAGAATCTCAAACGAGTAGATGACATCATCCGTCGTTATCGCTGTGGTGTTGCTAACGAGGCTGCTGCCTATGGAAGTCCAGTGAAGATCGCTTCTCAGTGTTATCTGTATAGTGTCAGTGCCCTGCCAAGCGATAGTATCACCTAGCCAACCAATGATTTCTCCTGTTGCTACGTTAGTCCCGAACAAGGGTTCATACATAAGGTAGGTTGTCCAGCCTTGGTTTGAGCCCATGTTCCATGGTTGATAGCTTCCAGTGTTCATACCGAAGCCAGCCCCCCAGACCGTTTCGTTTCTAGGAACGCTCGCTTGGGCGAGGACTGGCCTCACATTGACACTGGAAAAGGCCATTGCAGCCACCATGACTGCAATAGCCATGGCGGATACAATCTTAACTGCTCTGTTCACTTAGTTTTATTTCCTCCTAAGTACTCCGCGAATAGTTTGTATGACCACATGCGTTATTTAAGTGTTGCCTTGTTCTTTTCGGGTTGCGGCGAAAGAATCGTTGCTCTGATTCACTTTTGTAAATCATTGTTCTGTTCTTGCCGCGGTACGCTGCTTCTTTCTGTGGCAGGGACCATCACACTGTACTCTCCGAGCCTTGATCACATTACTGGTCCGGTTCGATTCACGCACAAGACTAGGAGCGAATCTTTACCGACGGATATGTTTCTCCCGGTTAATGGAAGGTGCCTATCTGCATGTATCCCATCTTTCGTAGAGAGTAGGGACAGCCGCAAGGAGCTCTTTTGTGTACGGATGTTTTGGTCTAATGAAGACCTCATCAACAGGGCCCTGTTCGACCACTTCGCCTTGCTTCATCACAAGAACTCTCTCCGATACATATTGAGCTTGACCGATATCATGAGTTATGAACAACACGGACAACCCTTTGTCTTTCTTCAGACTAAGAAGCAGGTTCAACACTCCAGCCCGTGTCGATGCATCTATCATGCTGGTAGGTTCATCTGCTATCAGTAGCTGTGAACCGATGAGAAGGGATCTACCAATGAGCATGCGCTGCATTTGGCCGCCGCTCAATTCGTGTGGATACCTGCCCAAGACTTCACTAGGGTTTAGTCCGATCGACTCAAGCGTAGACTGGATTATCTTATCCTTTTCGTCAGGGTCGATGCTGCCTTCGCGGAGGCCAAAAGCCCTTTCCATGACGTGGTCGACAGTATAGAACGGATTGAAGGCTGAGTACGGGTCTTGAAACACCGCTTGTACCTGCCGGTAGTATTCTCGAATGTCATATGAATAGATGCTTCTCCCATTCAAGGTGATACTGCCCGATGTCGGCTTTATCAATCTGAGGATCATCCTAGCTACGGTTGATTTTCCGCTACCACTTTCACCTGCGAGAGAGACAATCTCCCCCCTCTTTATGCCGAAGCTTACGTCTTTCGCACCCGTAACTGTCTTCGTCCTTATCAGGCCAGAGGTGTATAGCTTGGTCAGCCCTTCACACTTGAGGACAATTCCGTTGTTTCCTGTTTCAGAAGTGTCGTCCATGCTACTGCCCTGCTTGTGAAGTCAATAACCAACAAGAAGCTCCACCCTTTCTCTCTCCTGCCCAGAACATAGGAGGCTCCTTTGTTCTACAGATATCCATGACGTAGGGGCATCTTGGATGGAATCTACAGCCGGCCGGAGGGTCTCTCAGGTCGGGCGGCGATCCAGCGATGCTTTTCAATTCTCCCATTTTCCTTCCTTTTGAGTCATAAGATGCGATTGCAGCTGTAAGCAAACGTGAATAGGGATGCCGAGGGCTGTCTATCGTTTCCTCCATATCGCCTATTTCAGCGATTTTCCCTGCATACATGATTATGCATTCGCCGCATAGTTGTCTTAGACTTGTCAAGTCGTGAGATATGTACAACATACTCTCGATAGTTCCCGCTCGTTTCAGATTCAGCAGAGCTTCTATCATGCGTTTTTGTGAAGTCACATCAAGAGCGGAAGTCGGTTCGTCTATTATGAGGAGCTTGGGATTCCAGAGTGTTGACACTGCAATTACAACCCTTTGTTTCATGCCTCCACTGAGTTCGTGTGGGTATCGATCTAAGACCGGCCTGTCCAATCCGAGCGTCTTCATGTGATTCGCAGCCATATCGAGAACCTCTGCTTTCTCTTCGCTTGAGGCAATTCTCTTGCCTGTGCGTTGTCTCACCACATCGAAGATGAAGTCCCGTATCCTTTTGACGGGGTTCAAAGACTCCATTGAGGATTGAGGAACGTAGGACATGCGTTTGCATTTGACTTCAGTTCTGAGTTCTTCGGGATTTATGCTGTAGATGTCAATTCCGTCGACGAGGATTGTTCCTCCTTCAAGGTGTAGCAGTGGAGGTGGTGACCCCGAGACAAGTTGGGCGAGCGTGGATTTACCACCGCCTGACTCGCCTGCAATACCCATTACAACGCCGCGGTCCACCGTGAACGAAACACCGTCGACGGCATGAACGACACCGAATGTACCTCTATAGTAGCCCCTGAGATCTTGGACTTCGAGGATATGTGTCGCCACGAGGTATCAGAGCTCCCGCAACCTTGGATTGAATATTTCATCCATGCCCGCGTGGATGACGAAGATGGCTGTCAGCAATACTGTCAAGACGATGCCAGGCGGAATGAACCACCACCAGATATTCCACCAGAACGGGACCGTGGTTTCGTGTTGGGCCCAGTAGAGCATATACCCCAAAGTGATGGTGCGCGTCGTGGACACGCCTATCATGCTGAGCGCTGACTCGGCGAGTATGGCCGTCCCGGTCAGTATGACAAAGACCATCATGATGTAAGCCAGCATGTTCGGCAGAACCTCCGTTACCACTATGTCTACGCTGTTCTGCCCCGACATACGCGCCAGATTCACGTATTCCCTTTCTTTTAGGGTGAGTACCTGCGATCTTATACTCCTGGCGGCCCACGGCCAAGAAGTAGCGGCTAGTATCAACCCTATCAGAACCAGATTCAGTCCGCGTACGACAGATGCGATGATTATGAATAGAGGTATCAAGGGAAGAACCAAGGCAAGATTGGTAGCCAGACTCGAGATTCTATCTGCCATCCCTCCTATATATGGACCCACTGCCCCTACGAAGACTGCTATCAGCGTACCTAATACTCCAGCGATAAGACCGACCACCAGTGAGTTGCCAATAGCGTTGCATAGCTGAGTAAACACATCTTCTCCGAAACTTGTCGTACCCAACAAGTGCTCAGGGCTAGGAGGCCGACCCATAAGACTCAGGTTCATGTAGTAGGGGTCTCCAAGCAGCCAGGGTCCCACCGTTCCAAGCAGAATGAGACTTATCAAGACGGCCAGCCCGAACATGAATTTCCGGCTTCTCAGTAATAGCTCCCACACATCTATCACCCATACCCAGTTCGCATGCGTGGGTCTAAGAACCCATAGAGGACATCTATCAGGAAGTTGCCCGCGACAATAATGATGATTATTACCATGAAACAGCCGAAAATCAAAGGATAGTCATAATTGAAGACAGCGTTGTAGAGCAACAAGCCGAGTCCGGGCCACCCGAAAACAATCTCGATTACCAATGTCTGTCCGACGATGCCATTGAACACCATGTTTAGGCCAGTGAACTGTGGGAGGATTGCGTTTCTCTGAGCATAGGACATCAGTTTGCTTTTCTTGAAGCCTAGCTGCTCGCCGTAGCGAACGTAGCCAGAATCCATTTCGTGGGTTACCATTGACCTCATGCCAGTAGCCCATGCGCCCACATAGACGATTAGTAGAGTGAGGAAAGGCAGAATCCAGTGGGCTAACAAATCGACAAAATAGCTGATGCTCAAGGAGGGAATCACGCCTAGTGTAACGCCTCCAATTGGAGGAATGCCATGGAACAACAGCACGTAGGTGAATACGACAACCAATCCAAGCCAGAAAGGCGGCAGCTGATTGCAGAAGACCAGAGCAAAGTAACCTGCTTCGTTCAACCTGCCCTTCATATACGCCGCTCTGGCGCCAACGTAGTTTCCCACGAAGAAACTAACAAAGAGCACGGGAATTGCCAGAGATAGTGTGTAAGGCAAGTAGTACAGGACTATAGTCGACACCTGCACAGGATAGAAATGATACGATGGCCCTAGATTCCATGTGAAGAAGTTGCCCAAGAAGAAGAAGAACCGGTCCAAGATCGGTTTGTCCAAACCGAAGTAATCCCTCATCTTGTCCGCCAGGACATTGATGTCCACACCTGGTGGAGGGTTTCCACTTGCCAGCATTACGGCAACAGGATCACCCGGCATCGATTCAATGATGAAAAATACCAACACCATCGAAAGAAACACTACGACCAAGTAAAAGCCGGCTTTCCTAGCTAGGAATCTCACGTAAGAGTTCGTAAGCACACTTCCGAATTTGGAGAGCAAGCCGCCAAGAGAGTGATTCTCCTCAACGGGCGGCGCTGAGTTCTCGCTCTCTTTGCTCGAGTCAGTTACTCCATTCATCTTCTCATTTCCCACTCACTGAGCTGCTCCTCTTACAGTGCTTCCTTCGGCACTGGCAAACCCCATTCCCGTACAGAAGTCTTTTGGCCAATAATAAACGTTCTCATTCCATTTCGGAGTAGGGCAGTTGATTTACCTCCGAGTTCGAGGTATTACTGACCTCTCCAGTCATTCCTACGGGGTCGGATTTCCTCTTTCTCTTCTACAGATGTACAGCGCCATCAACAACAGAAACCCTATGATTGCGAAGTAGATTGCCCACTCTAAGGTCGTGGTCCACCAGAAGGGAGGACGGTCCACATATATGTCGTAGGTGCCGTAGTTACCGAAGATGAATGCTGCAAAGACAACAACGTTGACCAGCCCGACCAATGAAATCAGCTTGTGGACTCTTGGCGTACGTTGAAGCAGAATGGCAATCATCCACAACCCAGTCATGATCATTCCACTAAAGAAGAAAGACAGAGCCGACAGTCTGTGCTGAGCAATGAAATTCATAGGGAATATGCCGACGAAGATTATCGCGATTGAGGAGAACACACCGACCGCAGCCGCCAGTTTCGCAACGTAGAATCGCGAGTCAAGATACAGGCCAAGTCCTATCATGAAAGGAATGAAAGCGATGCCTGCAAGTACTAGGCCGACATTGAACAGCATAGCGGCCTCAGAGATTCCTATCTCCCCGAGCTCGGATACAAAATGATTGAATACGGAGTATGCTTCGCCGTTGTGTCCGCTATATGGGATCATTGCACCCAGGATGAAGACGAGGCCTGTAACAGATGCCGCGATTCCCCACAGAGCGAAATGGCCTTTGTCATACAGCCTGAGGATTGTCTGCCTGAATGTCATGCCCGTTGTTCTGGATGTGCTCAATGAGACGAGTGCTACGAAACCCAGAGCGGTGAAGACTGCATACCATTCTACTAACGGGCCCCCCACCAAGAAGGAGAAGACCAGATCGGAGACCGCTATGACCAGGCCGTAAAGAGCTATAGCCTTCATTAAACCCGGATGGAAGAAGAGAGCAAGACTGACCAAGATCATGACTGCAAACAACAATTCGAAGAACACGGCCGAGGCAAGCATGTGAGGTGCTCCAGTGTCTTCAGAGAAAACACCAATCATAGTGAGGGCGACTGCTGAGCACAATCCCAACACTTGCCCTACAATCATCAGAATCTTCTCCACGAGGCTGTCCGCATACAAGGCATAAAGCCCTATGAAGAAGGGAACGAGTGCTATGCCTGTCAAGATACATCCCGCATTGTAGAAGTTGCCACCTAGTGGACTGTAAACCAAGTCACCCAGTCTGCTCAGGTAGTTGGTCATGGGGCTGTATGGAAAAGGATAGAGCGCCCAGGATGAAAAAGTGAACAAGCAGTAGAGCAGGATAACGAAGAATCCGCCCAATATTGTCAAGGGCCACTTGGGGATACCGAACTTCATGATCTGCATTCCCTCAAGGGCTTGCGGAATCAAAGGTTCTCTTAAATGGTCCCAGCCTGCAAGGATATTGGTCTGTCCTGGCATACAGAAGAGATGTGGAGGCGTCTTGGTTTAGTAGGGTTGCGTTCTGACAGGCTGGTCTGATTATTCTACCCCGACGTCGGCAGTGGAGTCTGGCTAGGGAATTGTTGGAATATAACGGACGGTTCTCGAGTCTCTTTCTCTTCACTGCGAATATGAATTGCGAGCAGCAACATATAGCCCATAATCGCGAAGTGGAGGACCCATACCATCCTGTGTATCCACCAGAAACCCGGACCGAGGCTGATGAGGAACCCGCGTGAAGTCATGTCCAGAAAATAGAAGATAGTGGAAAGATAGTATCCTAGAGGAAAGACTGCGAACAGCCCTATGTCGACTATCCCGAACAGCGAAAGTAGCCTGTGTGCTTTGACTGTGCGCTGGAGAAAAATGGCTGTCGTCCACAGTCCGGTCATGATCATGCCACTGAAGAGAAAAGACAACCAGCCTATCCAGATCTCTCTCCAAATGGTCTCGAAGACGCCAACGAAGACCATCGCATTCGCATAGAACATACCAACCATGGCGGCCAGTTTCGAGGTGGAGAAACGCGAGTCCATGTACCATCCAAGTCCTATCATGAATGGGATGAAGGCGATACCCGCGAGTATCAATCCAAAACCGGACAAGATAGAGACGAAGAATCCGAATTCCGAATAGCCTCCCACATTCAGAATCCTTCCGATAATAGAGACAAGGCCGATTACAGATCCGACGATACCCCATGAGGGGAAGTGCCTCTTGTCGAATGGCTTGGCGATTATCCCCTCTGAGCCCATACCTGTTCCTCCTTGCATTCCGTTTTTCTGAGAGCTAACAGAACATGTTATTGGCGCTTTGATTCTTAAAGATGCCGTAACACAAGAAACGAGCACTATGGGGTTTGCATAATGCTTAAGTTACTGCTTCTGACTGTGCAGTGTCATCGTGAACATGAGTCGGGCATCCGAGTTTCAGGTTCGTCAGCGCTGGCCAGCGACCCGTGGCCCGGTCGAATGAAGGTTGAGCAATGAGGCTTGAGAAAAGGTATGTCCTGTTCGTGGTAATGTTCGCTGGCATCCTTGGAATGATTCCTATTACTTCTGTCCAGCTGCAGTCCCTAGAAGGAATGAAGTTCCAATGCGCAGTTCGTGAGGGTACGTTGAAGGCTGTGATGCAGGAGGCAACTGGCAGCGTTTCGGTTCTCGCCGCAGAACATGCTGATGTTATCACGGTGGGTACGACCTACGGAGTAGAGAATTGTCTAGATCCGGCACTGGAGCATTCTTACTCTGGCTGGGACATCATGACCTCACTTAGTTCCGGCCTGGTAGATATCGAACCAGGACTCGATAACGTGTCCGACTACATAGTCCCTGCTTTGGCAACAAGCTGGACTTGCGGCGGAGGCGGCCTTATCTGGGACTTTCAGTTGAGGACTGACGTAACTTACGATGGTGTCAGGCCATTCAACGCTAGCTGCGTCAAATATACATTCGACAGGAACTGCAATTTGACTGGTAACGGACTCGCCGAGCTCGATGGCCCACAGGTCAGCATGGGATATTCTGACATCATAAAGAACGTCACAACATTGGGAACCTACGCAGTCAGGTTCAATCTCAAGATTCCATTCGCTCCTTTCCTTCAGCTCATATCTTGTGCGGCATCTTACATGGTTGATCCAATACGAGCCCCCATGAATAGTCTGGTCCTCTACACTGAAGGCAACCCCAATGCTAGCAGTGCATGCGGACTGGGACCATATCAACTTGAAATGTGGACTCGCTTCGGAGGGACCGACCAGGAAATATGGCTGCACAAGAACCCAAACTATTGGAACATCACTGGCGGCTTTCCGGTGACCGAGCGGATCATCATAAAGGTATTCTCAGACGATGTAGTGCTGGATTCTGCTATAAATCTCGGCCAGATTGACGTCGCGTACAGGGGACTCGTGCCGCCTGAAGTCGCCACCTTCAAGACCAACCCCAACATCAATGTCTGGGAAGGTCACGGAGCACAAATCCAGTACATATGCTTCCAGCAGAGGATTGCGCCTTTCGATAATGCCAACGTAAGGAAGGCCATCGCCGCATGCTTGAACAGAACCAACCTCTGTGTTACCGCTTTCTTGGCTACTGCAGAACCGCTCTATAGTTTCATTCCGAACGGCGTGGCGTACCACAAGGACGCCTTCGCGATATATGGCTCGGCCAACTACACGTACGCACAGAGTCTGCTGACGCCGCTTGGCTATAACTCAACCAACGAGCTCACGGTAGACATCTGGTACGAGAGCTCCGGACACTATCCCTTGAGTTATGAGCAAGCCCTTATCTGTGAGTCAGACCTTGAAGCAAGCGGAGTCATAAGAGTCAACCTCCACGCTGCAGATTGGGGTAGCTACAGGGAGCTTCGAGACAATGCATCCATGCCCGTGTTTCTCTACGGCCGGACCGGATATCTTGCAGACGCTGACGAATATGCGTCCTTGCCCTTTGCTAATTGGCTGAACATGGGCTTCAACAGCACATATGGAGGTGTAACCCAGTACAACTACTGGGTCGGAGGCAGGAATGCAACAACGTATATCGATCGGTACGCCAACTACTCAGCTCTGCAAGACTTACAGGCGTACGACTGTTCAATGGTTCCGCTTTGGCAGAGTCACAATACTGTCGTAGCAGGATTAGACGTCAACGGAGTCTCACCGGACATAACAGAGAGACTGTACTTCTGGCGTCTGTATGTAGAACTAAGTGTCTTTCCGTTCGATATTAGTCTGATTCTCTGGTTCTTCATTTCAGCGGCCGTCGTTGTCACGCCTGTGTTTCTCCTGATTCGCGTAAAACGATTTGGATCGAGAGAGACCGGATTGTAGAACCGAGTTTCCATTATCGTGACAGGCCGTCCGTATCGGTCGACTCATGGTTCTTCACTAAGGCAGTAACTGGTTCGGAACCAATCTCAATCAGTGCCTTCGGGTACAACCCTTGGTGCGACGAAAGGAATAGGAGCTCGGCGTTCGGGATTTGAATGTCAGCTGAGAGGGAAGTGGATTGAAAGACGAGACCATTGTCCTTGCATGGTTGCTCGTGATGCTGATATTGAATCCGCAGACTGCGCTAATCAATCCAGCAGAAAACCTGTCACCCTATTGGACGAAGATAGAACTGGATTCATGAATAGGCTCTCAGAGTCTCTCGCGCATGACGTGCTATTGTTGAGATTCTGTGATGAATTAGCTTATGCAAGGCAGGGCCCGTGCCTTTGGAAAAGAAGCATTGGGAACGGCCCTCACAAGGTCGTTCCCATTCAGATTCAATTGTGTTTCTTGAGACTAACGCCTGTCGCGGCGTCCGTAGCTGCCACCGCCTCTGCGGTCGCGGCCACCGTAACCACCGCCACTGCTCCTTCGGTCGTCATCGAAGCCGCCACGACGTTCGCCGCCGTAGCCGCCGCCACCATAGCCTCCTCGTCCGCCATAGCTTCGCCTTGGGGGACGGGTGTCCTCATGCTCTGCGGCAGACATATCGAGGTCCGATTTTACGTCCTCGATGGCTTGTTCGGCTTCGGCAATCTGACCATACTTGCCTATGTTTAGTCTCAGGTTACCCCTGAAGAGACCAGTATAGCCGTTGGTCAACTTGTAGGTTGATCCGACTTCCATCTTGTCGATGGCGTCGTCCCACAGTGGGACCAACACAGTACCAGTGGAGTCTCCAACTCGCGCATCAACCACGCGATGGGCTTCTCCGGTGTCACGAGAGCTGATCTCTCGCTCCTCACCAATCTCGACCACCTTGAAGGTAACGGTCAAGTTTCTCATGCTGGGCTTTAGTTCAGCCACAGTTGCCTCTACGGGCTCGGTATCGAAATCCATTTTCAATATCCCTTTATCAGTTCATTTGCAGGCTTTCAAAACTAGACATTCTACGTGGGTTTGCTTCAGGGATGTACCACTTTGCTATACTCCAACTACGGAACTCTGAGCTTGTAACGCCTGCTGGTCTCTTGTCATTGTTTTTTGCTTATAAGCCTGTGTAAGGGTGCTTAATGGAACAAGATGTTCTTCTGCAGGGGTTTGTCGATTGCGTCAAATCCTCAGTTGAGATGCCGAAAAGTGGCTGTTTTGCCATAGGGCAGTAAACTCAAATAGAAACTATCTTACGCCTGAGTCAGCCTCTTGACTCCAAAGGGGCGCTCCCTTGTGGAGGACTATGATGTGAGCGATAAAGAAACAGCTGCAAAGAAGAAGAAGGAACCTGAGAAGGGGGCTCCGGCCGCAAAGCCGGCTCCAGCACCAGCACCGGCTCCTAGGCCAGCTCAAGCACCAGCTCCGGCTCAAAGGCCAGCTCCTGCTCAAGCACCAGCTCCGGCTCAAAGGCCAGCTCCTGCTCAAGCCCCGGCTCCAAGGCCAGCTCCGGCACCAGCTCCGGCTGCGAAGCCAGCTCCAGCACCAGCGGCGAAGCCCGCTGAGAAGAAGCCGGCAGAGAAGCACGAAGAATCGAAGGAAGGTGTGTTCAAAGTCAAGGTTCATGGTCCGAGGAATCCCTTCAAGAGGAAGAAGGATTAGTGACCTTACACAGTTTGTGTCCATTCACTTGTGACTCTTGCTGAGTCATTGCTCAGCACCGAGTCTTCCCTCGGCTCCAGTTATAGGAGCTGGGGGATCTCTTTCTTGCTGCACATGCGCAATCTCTTCCAAGTCTTGTCATGAGATGCAATACGATGGTCCCCGTCTACTGAGTGCCTAGGTTCCCGTCTTGGCATATGCTTTCGGAGGATTCTTGTGGCAAATCCAAGGACTGATGCAGATGAATGCCAGAATTTCAGATTACCGAAATTCTAATATTATTCTATGTGAAGTCCAAAGGCAGGTGGCTTCAGAAATACCTAGTGAAATCCGCCGGCACTTTCTCTTGGCAATGGGCGAGACATATGAGAGCTACGGCTACCCAGAGTATTGCGGCTGGATTGAGGGGCTCCTGCTGCTTGAACGCGGCCAGTGGTCGCAGAGGGAAATATCCAGTCGTCTGCATGAGGTCTTTCCAGACTCCAAGTACCCGACATCGATAACCTCTGTCAACAGGGCTCTCAAGCTACTCGAGGATTATGGAGTCATCGAAAAGGCGGGATCAAGAAAGGCGGGGTATAGGTACCGTTCATTGTCCTCCACCTCGATGATTGCATCCATGCTTGAAAGATTCGTCGTTGTGAATCAGGTGTTTATTGACAAGTTGGAGGTTCTGCTGGCGCGAGTCAGCAAGAGCGATTTGAAGCTGGCAAGGGCTGTCTCATACCAGATTGGAGCCGCAAAGGTGTGGAGCGATTTGATGAGCGATCTGGTTGCATCTATCAAGAAGAAGTTATGAGAGGTCTGGAATCTTGCACGAGAAATCGTTAATCATAATCGGGGCTGGACTCGCGGGGCTGTCAGCAGGGTGCTATGCCCAGATGAATGACTATCAAAGCCATATCTTCGAACATCATTCGAAACCGGGTGGTCTGGCGGCCGCATGGAGGAGAGGAGAGTATCTCATAGATGGTGGGATTCACTTTTTGATAGGACACAGACCGGGCAGTGCTATATACGACGTATACCGCGAGCTGGGTGCCGTGCAGACCACAACATGTGTAGACATGGACAGATACATGCGCTTCGTTGACGAGGCAAGTGGTCTGAAGGTAGACTTCACTCGTGACTTGGACAAGCTGGCTAGTGATCTGAAGCGAATCTCTCCAGATGATGCAAAGGCAGTGGATGCGTTCATTGGAGAGGCACGCAGACTGAAAGACTCGCCGCTCTTAATGGACCTGGGAATGGCATTGCCGCCCGAGCTCAAGGGCAAGCTAGGGACCCTACGCGAGATTTGGGCTATGCGCGGTTTCATGAAGTACTTCGTTGGCGGATACTCGAAGTCTGCCGCTGAGTACGCTCGGACAATGCACAACCCGTTCACTAGAGTGATGTTCGAGAACCTCTTCTCTCCAGATGGACCAGCTTGGTTCATCATAATGATAGTGGCCACAGTGGCGGCAGGGCAGCTGGGCCTTCTTGAAGGGGGTTGTCCCGGTTTCATTCTGCCTATCGAGAAGCGGTACAAAGACCTTGGAGGACAGGTCAGTTACAATTCCACAGTGGAGACAGTCCTGGTGGAGAATAACAAGGCAGTCGGAGTGCGACTAGAAGACGGGACCGAGCATAAGGCGGACATCGTTGTGTCTGCCGCTGATGGTCGCAGTACGATATTCAAGATGCTGGGCGGACGTTACATCAACGATGGCGTCAGGAAGCAATACTCGAACTGGAGAACGTACTCTCCAACTGTCATGATGAGTTTTGGAGCGAGGCGGACGTTCCCAGACGACCCTCCGCTCAATATGTTTCTCCTGAAGCACCCATTGAAGTTGGGGTCTCGCGAGATAAGCTGTTTGCCGCTGAGAGTATTCAACTATAGCGACAAGTTTGCTCCTCAAGGGAAGACCGTCATCCAAGTCATGCTCGAGACGGAGTGGGACTACTGGGA
>Ga0153915_10001283_pt1 | contig 23151 bp, 23 predicted proteins | sample Opewatmetagenome_2_FD_107003 | JGI IMG/M metagenome (GOLD analysis project Ga0153915, IMG submission 107003) | Freshwater wetland microbial communities from Ohio, USA - Open water 3 Core 3 Depth 3 metaG | ecosystem: Environmental > Aquatic > Freshwater > Wetlands | place: USA: Ohio, Lake Erie...
AATTTCAAGTATACTTAATCAACTAAATTGAAAGGAAACTTAAAATGATCAAAAAATGCGCGATATGCAAAAAAGGTAACCTCACCGGTAAAAAAATCTCCCGCAAAGGCCAATATAAGGCAAAAGGCGGCACAGGCTCAAAAATCGCCCGCTGGACGATGCGCAAGTTCGCTCCCAATCTTCAGAAAATGCGCTTATTGATCAAGGGCAAGGTTCAAAGAGTCTATGTCTGCGCCAAATGCATTAAAAAAGGCAACCTTACAAAAGCTTAAAACCTTACCTGAAGAATATCTCTTTGGCTTCCAGAATAAAAGAACTAGCTCCCTGCCAATAGTCCAGGCGCAGGGTATAAACCAAGTCAATGGATTGAGCGTTAAGTAGATCCTGCCTGAGGCTGTTCATACCAAACCCGATCACCTGTATAGTAGTAATGCCGTCAGTTACCCAGAATTTCAAAGTTTCCCTGGCTAAAGATTGCACTTGCCCTTTAAGCTTAAGAGCGCGGCTGTAAAATAATGGCTCAGGGTTAGCCATGCCAAAAGGCTCAAGCAATTCACACTCTTTGGCAAGATCCTCGTTTAGGTCCGCTAACCTCAACTCCATATCCACATCGATCCCCGGAAGAAGGTCTTCTATATTCAGGCGTTCATGCGCGAGCTTATTAATGCTTTTCTTAAAATCCTCAATATTATCCTTACAGATCAATAGCCCCGCAGCGTGCGCGTGGCCGCCGAAACTCTCCAAAGACTCTTTACAATCCTCCAGCGCGTCAAAAAGGTGGAAATTCTTGATCGAGCGGCCTGAGCCCTTGCAAACATCCCCGCTTAAAGAGATAACGATCGCAGGCCGATAGAACCTATCCGCCAGTTTTGAGGCAACGATACCCAATACGCCGTGATGCCAGTCCTCTTTGGCGATGACGATCACCTTATGGTCCTTAAAATTCACTTCAGCGTTGATCAGCTCCTCGGCTTCCTTGATGATCCTGGCCTCTTCTTTCTGGCGCTGCCTGTTGAATGTTTCCAGCTCCGCGGCCAAAATATCCGCCTGGGCGCGGTCTTTGCTCATTAAAAGTCTCAAAGAAGTTTCCGCGCTGGACATACGGCCCGAGGCGTTCAGCCTGGGCGCGATAATAAAACTGATGTAAGTGGCGCTGAATTTCTTATCACTGATCCCGGCATTATCCATTAACGCGCGTAAACCCGGCCTTTGTGTAGAAGAAAATTTATCTATCCCCCCTTTAACGATAATCCGGTTTTCACCTGTCAAGGGCACGCTGTCGGCTACCGTGCCCAGCGTTACAAGGTCTAACTCATCGCTAAGCGCTGACCCGCTCAAAGCTTGCGCGAGTTTATAGACCACCCCCACGCCGGCTAAGTCCCTGTAGGCGTAACCGCTATGTTTAAGCTTAGGGTTAATGATGCTTGAGGCGGCAGGTAGATCCAGATTTCGCGGCTCGTGATGGTCTGTGACCACCACATCAATATTCGCCTGCCGTAAAGCCTGTATCTCTTTGTGGCTGCTTGTGCCGCAATCAGCGGTGATCACAAGCTTGACATTATTTTCTTTGGCAAAATTAACTGCGGCAAAGTTGAGCCCGTAACCTTCCTGGATACGGTGAGGTAAATAGTGCAGGACATTAAGGCCCATATCCGTCAGGACACTCTTGGCTAATACAGTACTGGTAATGCCATCCACGTCATAATCACCAAAGACCAGCACACGGTCATTATTCTGACAGGCCTTCTTGACCAATCCTACTGTTTTAGACATTTGAGTGAACAAAAACGGGTCATGCATCCCGGAGATATCCGGTTTAAGGTAACCTTGCGCCAGCGCCAGCGTATTAATTCCACGGTTGATCAAAACCTGGGCAAGTATCCTGGATATACCTAACTCTTTGGAAAAGTTATTTTGCAGTGATAGGTGCGGCTTGGCTAACTTGAGGATTTTATGGCTGTGCATTTAGACACTTACATTTTTTCAGGGCGCGATACGCCTAAAAGCTCTAGCCCTGTAGAAAGGACGATCCTGACCCCATTGATCAGGCCAAGCCTTGCGCAAGTGATCTCTTTATCCTGGCCCAAGACACGGTGCAGGTCATAAAACTTATGGAAACCTTCCGCAAGGACCTGCAGGTAAACGGTAAGCATATAGGGGTCGCATGTAGCCAGGCAGGAATTGATCACCTCCTGGAAAGAAACAAGTTCTTTGATCAGGTCCAGCTCTTCTTTTTCCTTTAGAAGGTCAAAACGTATATCTTTCGCTTCAGCTGAAGCGCTTGAGCGCAGGATACTGCAGATCCTGGCGTGCGCATATTGCACATAATAGACCGGGTTCTCCGCGCTTTGTTTTTTGGCCACCTCCAGGTCAAAATCAAGATGGCTGGAACAACGCCGCATGAGAAAAAAGAACCTGGCTGCGTCCGGACCTACTTCATCCAAAACCTCGCGCAAAGTTATATACTCACCCCTGCGGGTAGACATCTGTACAAGCACGCCGTTTCTAAAAATAGTGGCCAACTGCACGATCACCACCGTCAAAGATTCCGGCTTGTGTCCGAATGCCTCAATGGAAGCTTTGATGCGCTTTATATAACCGTGATGGTCCGGCCCCCAAAGGTTGATCAACCAATCAAAGCCGCGGTTAAATTTATCCTGGTGATACGCGATATCCGGCGCTAAGTACGTCTGGCTGCCATCGCTTTTGATCACTACCCTATCCTTATCATCGCCAAAAGCGGTGGATTTAAACCATAAAGCGCCTTCTGACTTATAAAGAAAACCCCGCTTTTCCAGGAACGCGAAAGCTTCTTCTATCTTGCCGCTTTTAGCCAGTTCTTTCTGCGAATACCAGCAGTCAAAATTCACGCCAAAATCAACAAGTTCTTTTTTGATTATTTCCAGGATGACCCCGGAGGCAAATTCACCCATCTCTTCCTGGGGGATATTTTTGGCTAGAGCGGCTTTGGCCAGGTCGTAAATATAATCACCCTGATAATGGTCCTCGGGGAAATCAACCTTCTCGCCGTTTAATTCCTTAAGCCGAAGCTGCGTGGAACGCCCAAGGATATTGATCTGGTTACCTTCGTCATTAAGGTAATATTCCTTTTGCACGTTAAACCCGGCGAAAGAAAGGATATTGGCCAAACTGTCGCCTACAGCAGCCTGGCGGGCGTGCGCCACGGAAAGCGAGCCTGTGGGATTAGCGCTGACAAACTCAATTAATACTTTTTTGTTTTTTCCCGCGCCTGTCTTTAAAGCGTCCTGGCCGCGGCTAAGTATATCGGAAAGCCGGGTATAAAAATATTGATTGTCCAGGTAGAAATTAATGAAGCCCGCCCCTTCAACTTTGATCTCGCGCACGATCCCCTTTAAACCGGAATCAGGCAGTTTAACGAGCATATCTTCAATAAGCGTTGCGGCGACTTGCCGGGGGGCTTTCTTAAGGGATTTACTTAAACGCATGGCGATATTCGTGGTAAAATCGCCGAAGCGGCGGTCACTAGGCAGTTCCAGGATCAGCCCCTGGGCAATATCCTCTGCGGCGCCTGCGGCAGATAAGGATCCCTTAATCAATAGGATGATTTGCTCTTGAATATTCATTTTTCTCGCTCAAGTTATACGACGGGCTTTTAATTGCGGTATGCGTGCTGCTCTTTAACTTCTTAGCTTAGTTTCGCGGGTATCCTGATCTTTTTAGCGTCAGCCCAGAGCTTTTCTAAAGAATAAAACTCTCTTACAGGTTTATAGAATATGTGCACGATCACCGACACATAATCCAGAACCAACCAACCAGATTCATCGTTGGCTCCACCTTGGAAGAGAGCTTTTATTCCGTCTTTATCTAGATCATCCTGGATGGAATTAAACAAGGCGTTGCCTTGCCTTAAAGAATTGACTCCGGCGATCACGAAATAACTACAGAAACCACCGACTTTCTGTAAATCCAGGATGGTTACCTTCACTGCTTTCTTCTCTTTACAAAGCAAAGCAATGCGCTGTGCTAACTTTTTTGTTTCTATTGTTCGCTCCTGTTGTTTTAGGCTTACTTCTTTCCTAAGATCTTATACATCCCCGTACCGCAGGTGGAACATTTGCCTTTCATCGCGGCGCGGCCGTTTTTCATCGTGACCTTCTGCTCATCCTTCATATCTTTTTTGCTTTTGCATTTGACGCAATATCCTGTTTCTGCCATTTGATTCCTCCTTGTTAAGCTAATATGATTTCAGAACTTTTTACATCTTAACACAGCTTGAATTTCCTGTCAAATAGAAAACAAGAGAATACCGGCTAACTTTTCTTCCTGCGCCGGGATGATTTCTCCTCGATCTCTCCGACGATCTCCTCAAGCAAATCCTCCAGGGTGACCAAGCCCAATGTCTTTTTATCCTTGTCCACGACAATAGCTATCTGCATATGCTCGGTCTGGAACTTCCTGAGCAGTTCATTGACCCGCATGGAACTGGGGACGTAAGCGGCTTCATTAAGCAAATCCTGCAGCAAAAACAAACCTTTCTCCCTCAAGATATACAAAAGGTCGCGCGCATAGATGATCCCCACGATATTCTCCACAGATTGTTTATAAACGGGAAGCCGGGCATGGCCCTCCTCCACAAAAATATTCAACAGGTCGTCGGAGCTGGTATTGATATCCACGGCGATAATATCCTCCTTGGAGACCATTACGTCGCTAAGTTTGGTATCGCCGAACTCAAAGATCCGGTGCAGCATGGAGCGTTCTTCCTCGCTTAGAACCCCTTCCTCCTTGCCCATTTCGATCATCGTGCGCAATTCTTCTTCAGTGATCAAGGGAGAACGCTTGCCCGGGCCTACTCCGAACAATTTAAGTATAGTATTGCTTATCCAGATGAACATCACGATCAAAGGATGCAGCAGTTTGATGGTAAACTCCATTAAAGGAGCAATGATCAAAGCCACCCTTTCAGCGTGTTTAGCGGCCAGGATCTTAGGAGTGATCTCGCAGAAAATAAGCAAAATGAATGTGGTAACGAACGTGGAAACAAAAACGCCCCAGCGATATCCGTAGATCTGCACCGAGATACCGGTAACAATAGAAGATATGGCGATATTTACCATGTTGTTGCCGATAAGTATCGCGGCGATCACCTTATCAAGTTTAGTGATCAGCCTTTGGATGTTCTGGGCGCGTTTAACCCCCTGCTTAAGCATATGGCGCAGGCGGATCTTGCTTAAGCCGATGATCGCGGTTTCGGACGTAGAAAAAAAGAAAGAAAGCGCCCCTAATAATATAACTAACAGTAAAGCGCCGGAAGAGACAAACAGAAAGAGTAATTTCATTTTATTAAAAGTCGCGAAAAGATATCTTTTTCCTTATTTTTAAGCGGGCCAATAAGCGCAAGGTTGATCTTGCCATCCTGAAAGACCAGTTGCGCCACCTGCTTAAGGTCGTTTAAACTAACCCTGTTAACCTCTTTGATCATCTCCTGCAAAGTATGGATCTTATTCATGCTGGCCAAGCTCTCTCCAAGCATAAGCATATGTTCCATAGTATCCTCAAGGCTAAGTAACAACTGGCCCAGGTAGAACTCTTTTGCCCTGCGGAATTCATCTTTTAAAACGCCGTTCTTTTTGACCTTGGAAAGCTCTTTAAAGATCAAACCCAGGCAATCGTTTACTTTATGGTTATCAATGCCCGCGTGCACAAGAAAAGCCCCTGTGTCGGAAAAACGCTTTACGGCTGTTGCGATCTCATAAGCTAAAGCGCGCTTTTCCCGTACTTCATTAAAAAGCCTGCTGGACATATTCGCCCCAAGGATAATATGCAGTAACGTCTGGGCGTGCTTAAGATGATCTTCGCGCTTAAGGCTGCAAAACCCCATGGCCATATGCGTTTGCTCCGTGTCCTTATCAACGATCTTGAGCTGGTTCTCTGCCTGCTTGTTTTCAGCGGTTTTAAGGAATGTATTCACGCCACTGGACGTACGGCGCGAAAAGATACTTTTGATCTTTTTATTCAGCAGGCGCTCATTGAGCCTGCCTACGGCGCTGATCACGATATTTTCCGGCGTGTAATGCGCGTTCTGAAAAGCCGCTAGTTCCGGCCGCCCGATCCCCCTCAAAGAATCAACTGTCCCGATGATCGGCGCTCCCAGCGGCTGGTTAGGCCACAACAACTCATCCAAAAGCTCATAAACGTAGCTTTGCGGCAGGTCCTTATACATTTTTAGCTCTTCCAGGATCACGGACCTTTCCTTCTCAATATCCTTGCCCTTTAAACTTGGGTTAAGCACCATATCGGAAAGTATATCCAGGGAAGCGCTCCAATATCTGTAGGGGATCTTGACCAGATAACAGGTAAACTCTTCGGAGGTAAAACCATTCAAAGCCCCGCCCGTACCTTCAATGGACTCTTTGATCTTACGGCAGGAATATTTCCGCGTACCTTTAAAAAGCAGATGCTCCAGGAAATGAGAGATGCCTTTATTGGAGGCGTTTTCATAACGGCCTCCGATATTCAACCAGATACCTAATGAAAGCGAATTAACGCCCGGAATGTTCTTTGTCACAACCCTTAAACCGTTAGCTAAATCATTTCTTTTATACATTCAGTTTACCCACGAAGTTGCCCACGCGCTTAACCAGGCGCTTATCCTTAATATGTTCTTTGATCTTTTTAACGATCGCGCTGCCCACGATCGCGCCGTCGCAGATACGCTTTACCGAGCGCACCTGGCTAGCCGTAGATATGCCAAAACCGACGCAGACCGGTTTAGAAGTTTGTTTTTTGATCCTGGCGATATTCTCTTTTAAATCCGCCGGAAGGCTCTTTCGCGCTCCGGTAACTCCGGTCAGGCAGACATAATAAATGAAGCCCTGCGAAATCCTGCTGATGAATTTCACGCGCTTCGGAGAACTCGTCGGCGCAATAAAACAGATATTCGCCAGGCCGCGCGCTTTGGCGTAATCAAGAAAAACCTTAGCTTCCTCAGGAGGCAAATCCGGAATGATCACTCCGTCAACGCCGCTGGCTACGGCAGCATCCACGAATTTCTTCTCACCGAAACAAAAAATAGGATTGTAGTAAGTCATTAACGCTATAGGCAAATTAGCCTTGCGCCGGAGTTTCCTGACCATCTTCAGTATGCCGGGAAGATAAGTTTTTTTCTGAAGAGCCTGAAATGAAGCCTCCTGGATCACCGCGCCATCAGCCAAAGGATCGGAAAAAGGCACGCCCAACTCCAGGATATCCACGCCTCTAGCTTCCAGCTCCAGGACAAGTTTCTCAGTAGTGGTCATATCGGGGTAACCGCAGGTGATAAAAGCGATAAAAGCTTTCCTGCCTTTTTTTCTTAATTCACGGAATTTCGCGTCTATTCTGTTCATATTTTCAGCTCTTTAGCGATGATATCCAGGTCTTTATCCCCTCTTCCGGAAAGGCAAAGTATGACCAAAGAATCCTTGCCGATCACCGACCTACCGTATTTCAAGTAAGCGATAGCGTGGCTTGACTCAAGGGCGGGGATTATCCCCTCTGTTTCTGAAAGCAGGCAAAAACCTTCCAGCGCCTGGCGGTCATTGACAGAAACATATTTTGCGCGTTTGATCTGCTTGTAATAAGCATGCTCCGGGCCTACCCCCGGATAATCAAGCCCTGCGGCAACAGAATAAGCGTTATTGATCTGGCCGAATTTATCCTCTAACACAAGAGACATTGAGCCGTGCAGAACACCAGGTGAGCCCGCGGATAAACTGGCTGAATGCCTGCCTGTTTCTAAACCCTCACCAGCGGCTTCCACGCCGATCATCCTGACTGTTTTATCCTTAAAGAACGGGGCGAATAACCCCATGGCATTACTGCCGCCGCCTACGCAGGCGACCAGGCAATCCGGCAGCCTTTTTTCTTTTTTCAATATCTGCTGCCTTGCCTCTTTGCCGATGACTTCCTGAAAGTCACGCACCAGGCCAGGGTACGGATATGGCCCGGCGACTGTGCCGATAACATAATGCGTATCGCGCACATTGGTCACCCAGTCGCGTAAAGCTTCGGTCATCGCGTCTTTTAAAGTTTTTGTGCCGCTAGTCACGGGGATAACCCTTGCGCCCAGTAATTTCATGCGCAAAACATTCAAAGCCTGCCGGGCGATATCTTCTTCCCCCATATAAATATCGCACTTTAAACCGAATAAAGCCGCGACAGTAGCCGTAGCGACACCGTGCTGGCCGGCGCCGGTTTCAGCGATCACTCTTTTTTTATTCATACGCAGAGCCAAGATCCCCTGGCCCAGGGCATTATTTATTTTATGCGCGCCGGTATGTAACAAATCCTCTCTTTTAAGATAGACCTTGGCAATACCTAACTTCTTGCTCAAACGTTTAGCCAGATAAAGGCCCGTGGGCCTGCCGGCGTATTCCTTTAAATATACCGCCAACTGCTTGCGGAATCTTAGATCCTTTTTGGCTTTACGGTATTCAATATCCAACTCTTCCAAAGCATAGATCAATGTTTCCGGCACGAACTTCCCGCCGAAATCACCGAAACGGCCTGGCTTATACGGTATTCTACGCATTACGATCTTTCCTCAAATATCAGTTAAATTATTGCCTGTAATACTGCTTTAAGAACGAAACAAAACCATCGCCTAAGTTCCTCAACATTGCCTGGGTATTTTCCCAGGTAAACGGCACCCAGGATTGAACGCTAAAATTGCCAGCTTGGGAAAACTTATACAAAATGAATTTTAGCATAAGAAAGACGAGATAAAAGAAAATATTCACCAAAAGAATAAATACCACTATCCCGATCAGGCAGCCAAAAAGGCAATTCCACCATTTGCTTTTCTTTTTTAGAAACTCCGCGCAATAACGGCACTTGACCGCTTCGTCCTGGATAAGTTCTGCGCAATAAGGGCATTTTTTCATTTTCCACAGACCCTAAGCGCCTTTCGCCGCTTTAATGAATTTCTTTATCCTGGAGTGGTCTTTTTTACCCGGGGCGCATTCCAGGGAACTGGAAGCATCCACCCAATCCGGTTTTATTGTCCTTATTGCCCGGGCGACATTCCCAGGCGTAAGGCCTCCTGATAAAAAAAACGGATGTTTTATTCTACCCGCTTGCCGGAATATTTTCCAGTTAAATTTCTTCCCTGTGCCTCCGGGCAAAGCTTTATCAAAAGTGTCAAAAAGAAAAGCGTAAACTTTGTATGCGTTCATCCCTTCTTTGTCAAGCGCGGCTTTTACGCGGAAGGCTTTCACTACCTTTTCTTTCCTGAAAATACGGCAGAATTTATCCGGCTCCTCGCCATGAAACTGCAGCATATCCAGCTTGCAAAGAGAACTGGCTTTTTTAATATAGGCGGCCGGGGCGTTAAAGAACACGCCGACTTTCTTTATCTTTTTAGGCAAGATCGCCGAGATGCGCCTTGCTTTTTCGGGCCTGATATACCTGGGCGAACCTTTATAGAAAACAAAACCTACGGCGTCTGCTCCGTAAAAAACGCAGGCTAAAGCGTCTTCTAAGTTCGTGATCCCGCAGATCTTTACCTTTACCAACCCATTACCTCTTCTACTTTCTGCTTGATATCCGCAGCCTCCATAAAAGCTGTGCCGATCAGAACAGCGCTTGCCCCGAGGATCTTCAGGAATAAAACATCCTGGTAATTCTTGATCCCGCTTTCTACCACGACCACTTTTCCTTTAGGGATAAGCGTAAAAAGTTTCTCCGTGGTCTTAAAATCAACTTCCAAAGTATGCAGCGAACGGTTGTTGATCCCGATAACCGGCGCGTTCAGGCTTAAAACTTTCTTTAATTCTTTCTCATCATGCACTTCCACGATATAGCCCATACCCAGAGTGTCGGCGATGCGCATGAATTCCGTAAGTTTATCCTTGGTCAACAGGTCGGCGATCAGTAATATCGCGTCAGCTCCCAATAAACGCGATTCAAACACCTGATAACTCTCTAAAATAAAATCTTTCCTTAAAACCGGAAGATTTGCGGCGTTCTTTACGATATTGATATAAGCGGGTTCACCTTGAAAAAAATCCTCTTCCGTTAACACTGAGATAGCCTGGACGCCGCAAAGCGCGTAAGCCTTAGCGATCTCTTCGGGGTTGAATTCCTGGCGGATAACGCCCATTGAGGGAGAAGCCTTCTTGATCTCCGCGATCAAAGCGATCTGTTTTGGCTTATTGATCGCCGCCAAAAAATCCCGCGCAGGGGCAACGCTGGCAAGTTGCTCTTTAAGCAGTTCTTCGCTTAAATTTTGCTTCGCCAGGCCTATCCGCTCTTTCTTTTTCGCGACGATCTGTTTTAAGATATCGATTTTTGCCATCTTATTTAGAATACTCCTTTAATAATTCCAGCTTTTTAAACGCTGCTCCGGAATCTATTGAACGCCGGGCAAGCGTTATGCCTTCTTCTATTGATCCGGCTTTATCCGCGGCATAAATAGCGCATCCGGAGTTAAATAACACAATATCTGTTTTTGGTCCCTTTACGCCATTGAGAATATCTAGAACGATTTTAGCGCTCTCATGAATATCACCACCTGATATATCCACTCGCTTTGCGCGCGGGAAACCGTAATCTTCCGGGATAATTTGATAATCCTTAAGGCTCTCCGCGCAATATTCAGAAACAAGCGTTTCAGCGGTAGTAGTTACTTCATCCAGGCCGTCAGCGCCATGCACAACCAGGACATGTTTTGTGCCCAGGTTATGCAAAACCTCGGCTAAAGGCCGGGTCCATCTTTTGTCATAGACGCCGACCAATTGGTTCGTTGAGCGCGCCGGGTTGATCAACGGCCCAAGGATATTAAACATCGTCTTTTGGGCGATCTGTTTTCGAGCCTGCGCAACAAATTTCATTGCCGGATGTAAACTGGGCGCGAACAGAAAAGCGATACCGATCTCTTCCAGGGCTTTTTTGATCTTCTCGCGCGGCATCAGGATGTTTACGCCTAAAGCCTCTAAAATATCCGCGCTACCGCATTTACTGGAAACCGAACGGTTGCCGTGTTTAGCCACGGTCACTCCGGCGCCGGAAGCCACAAAAGCGCAAACCGTGGAAATATTAAAAGTCCCGGCACGATCACCGCCGGTACCGCATGTATCCAGGATATTCGGCTTATCCACGATGATCGGCTCAACGTATTTAAGCATCATCGTCACAGCGGCGGTAAGCTCCTCCACTGTTTCGCCCTTATCGTTCAAAGAAGTTAAAAACGCAATAATATCGGCAACATCCGTTGTGCCGCTTAAGATCTCCTGCATCGCTTCCTGCATCTGCGGCACGCTTAAATCCTTCTTTTTAAGTAACTGGCTGACAAGGTCCTTGATCATTATAGTTTTACAAAATTTCGTAATAACTCCATGCCGTTTTTTGTCAAGATCGACTCCGGATGGAATTGCACGCCATAAACAGCGTAGCGTTTATGTTTTAGGCCCATGATCTCGTTCTCTTTTGTCCAGGCCGTTATCTCAAGGCAATCAGGGAATGTTTTGTTTTCCACAAGCAAAGAATGATAGCGCGTAGCCTCAAAAGGATTTGGTATATGCTTAAAAATATCCTTACGGTTATGGTAGATCATCGAGGTCTTGCCATGCATAAGCTTTTTTGCCCGGATGATCTGGCCGCCGAAACAATAGCCGATCGCCTGATGCCCAAGGCAGACCCCCAAAATAGGGATTCGCCCGGAAAATTCTTTGATCAAAGCGCAACTGATCCCGGCATCCTCCGGCCTTCCCGGCCCGGGAGAAATAACGATTTTTTCCGGAGCGAGTTTCCTGACCTGCTCAATAGAGATAGCGTCGTTGCGGAAAACTTTTACCTTTACTCCCAACTGGCCAAAATACTGCACTAAGTTATAAGTAAAAGAATCGTAATTATCCAGCATCAGGATCATTCTTTTTCTCTCCAAACTTTTGCGCCAAGGTTTTCAAGCTTATGCTCAATATTCTCATATCCGCGCTCCAAATGGTATATCCTGGAGATCGATGTCTTGCCCCGGGCAGCTAAACCGGCCAAAACTAAACAAGCGGAAGCGCGCAGATCCGAAGCCATCACTGGCGCGCCGGATAAGCCTTTTATCCCTTCAACAATGGCGTGCGGCCCTTCCCTTTGGATATGCGCCCCCATACGGTTAAGCTCAGCCACATGCATGAACCTATCAGGATAGATCTTCTCCGTAATTACGCTTATCCCCGGCGTCACGCACATCAACGCCATCATCTGCGCCTGCATATCCGTGGGAAATCCCGGATAAGGCAAAGTCACGATATTCACGGCGCTCAAGCGCTTGTTGCCAATTATACGCAAAGAATCATCTGCCCGGCCGATCTTAGTTCCGGCTTCAGTCAATTTATCGATCAAAGCCCCCAAGTGGCGCGAGCAAACATTCTTGATCAGGATATCCCCGCCGGTGATCAAAGACGCCAAAACCCATGTGCCGGCTTCAATACGGTCAGGTATCACAGAATGCGTTGCACCATGTAAATGTTTTACCCCTTCGATCTCAATGGTCGGGCTGCCCTGGCCGGTGATCTTGGCGCCCATCTTATTCAGGAAATTCGCCAGGTCTTCTACTTCCGGCTCGCATGCCGCCGATTCGATCACTGTTTTTCCTTGAGCCAGCACCGCGCTCATCATCACATTATCCGTAGCTAAGACTGAAGATCCATAAGCGCCGCCTAAATAAATATGCGTGCCCTTTAATTTAGAAGCCTTTGCCAAAACATAACCCGCGTCGATCTGGATATCCGCACCCAACGCTTTGATCCCTTTAAGGTGCAAGTCAACCGGCCGCACGCCGATAACGCAGCCTCCCGGTAAAGACACTTTGGCCTGTTTAAATTTACCGAGTAACGGGCCAAGCACGCAGAATGAAGCGCGCATCGTGGAAACAAGCTTATAATCGGCGATGTGGCTGGGTTTCTTTCCCTGCCCGACGGTAACTTTGCCTTTATCAAACTCCACGATCTTTCCCAATGAACGCAGGATCTTAAACATACTATTAGTATCCCGCAGGTTGGGCGCGCCCTTGATCACGCATGTATCGTCGGTAAGTAAAGTCGCCGCCAAAATCGGCAGCACCGCATTCTTTGCCCCGGAAACCGTAACTTCGCCTTTTAGCCGCTTTCCACCTTCAATGATCAACTTATCCATTTTATCTAAACCCCTTTTTAGCTACCAGAACACGCGCGATATGGTTATAATCATTAACTTTTTCCAATATTTCAAATTCTCCGCTCTCGCGCAATAACCCCTCAATTTGCGCATCCTGGCCAAACCCAAGCTCCAATATCAATAATCCTCCGGGTTTCAGGTGGCCTGCCGCGCCAAACGCTATTCTACGGTAATAGTCCAGGCCACTGTCTCCGCCGTCCAGAGCCAAAACCGGTTCATAAGACAATTCCAAAGCAAGGCTGCCCATATCTTTTTTAGCGACATACGGCGGGTTGCTCACAATCAAATCATAAAGAACGCCTTTATCTAAAGCCGCGAACATATCTCCCTGCAGGAATTCTATTTTAGCAGAATGTTTTTGCGCGTTAAATTTAGCCACCTCTAACGCCAGTGCAGAAATATCACTCGCGCTTATCGCTGAATCGGCGAGCATCTTGGATAAGGACACACCAATACATCCTGAACCAGTACCTAGATCCAATATGCGCGGCGATCTTACGCCTTTCATATATCTGAGCGCTGCCTCAACGAGGATCTCGGTTTCCGGGCGGGGAATAAGCACATCTTTATTTACTTTAAAATCCAGCCCCATAAATTCCGCCTGGCCAAGGATATATTGCAGCGGCTCAAAAGCCAGCCTCCTAAGCAATACTTGCGAAAATTCCCGGCCCTTTTGGCGATCCAGCTGTAAACCGGGATCAAGGTATAAAGATCCACGGTCACAATTCAAGATATGCGTAAGGGCGATCTCAGCTTCTCTCATTTTTCTTCTCTTCTTCCGCCTTTAAGAGCGCATCAAAAAGCTCATCCAAAGCGCCTTCCAGGATACCCTCTAACTGATGCGAAGTAAAATTAATCCGGTGATCGGTAACCCTGCGGTCAGGGAAATTATAAGTGCGGATCTTTTCACTGCGGTCGCCGGTGCCGATCTGCACCTTGCGCGCGCTGGATAACCTTTTAGATTCAGCCTCAACTTTCGCTTCCAGGATACGCGCGCGCAATACCCTCATTGCTTTAGCCTTATTCTTTATCTGCGAACGCTCATCCTGGCAGGCAACTACGGTATTTGTGGGAATATGCGTGATCCTTACCGCCGAATCTGTTTTCTGCATATGCTGGCCGCCTGGCCCGCTTGAACGGTAAGTGTCGATCCTCAGGTCTTTAGGCTCAATAACCAAGTCGATCTCTTCCGGTTCAACAAGGACGGCAACAGTCACAGTGGAAGTATGTATTCTGCCTTGCGCCTCGGTTACCGGAACACGCTGCACCCTGTGCACGCCGCTCTCAAATTTAAGCATGCGGAAAGAATCCCGGCCTTTAACGCCAAAAACCACTTCCTTTACCCCGCCGGCTTCATTAGTGTTTAAAGAGATCAACTCCACTGCCCAGCCTTTATTCGCGGCGTATTTTGTGTACATACGGTAAAGTTCGGCGGCAAAAAGCCCCGCTTCATCTCCGCCAGTGCCCTGCCTGATCTCCACGATCGCGTCTCGGCCTACATCCTTGTCTTCGCTGGCCGTCATTTTCTTAAGCCTTGCCTCCAGCTCGCTTTTTTTTGCCTCCAATTCGCGGGATTCATTTAAAGCCATCTCCAGGAATTCCTGGTCGTGCTTTTCCTGCAATACAACAGATACCTCTTTTATCTCTTTGAGCACATTCTTATACTCAAGAAAAATAGCGACAAAAGGCTTAAGGTCAGAAAGCTCCTTAGCCAGCTTATTATACTCTTCCCGGTCACTGGTAAAAGTATGATCAGCGAGAAGCTGTTCCAATTCCCTGTAACGGGCTTCTATTTTTTCCAGCTGCTCAAACATAAACGGATATTAAGCGCTTTTCTTGCCGTATTTCTTCATAAATTTGTCTACACGCCCGGCTGAATCAACCAGTTTCTGCTTTCCGGTGAAGAAAGGATGGCATTTTGAGCAGATCTCTACTCTGATGCTCGGTTTAGTTGAACGCGTATGCACGGTCTCACCGCAGGCGCAGACAATTGTACTCTCTTTGTAATTCGGGTGTATTTTATCTCTCATTTCTCTCTCCTTTTTCAGCTGTCAGTTATCAGCTTTTGGTTTTCTCTACATTCTACCTACTATATTCTACCTACCCTCTAACGAGTATCTTACTGGTTCATACTCCCCAGAAACTCCTCGTTATTCTTGGTTTTCCCTAATTTTGAGATCAACAGTTCCATAGCTTCCACGTTGTTCAGTTCATTAAGCACTTTTCTTAAGATCCAGGTCTTCTGCAAGACATCCGGCTTGACCAATAACTCCTCATGGCGGGTATTGGAACGCTTGATGTCTATGGCAGGATATATCCTGCGCTGGAAGAGGTTACGGTCCAGCTGGATCTCCATATTGCCGGTGCCTTTAAACTCTTCAAAGATGACTTCATCCATACGGCTGCCCGTATCGACCAAAGCGGTTGCGATGATCGTAAGGCTGCCCCCCTCATCCACGGCGCGCGCCGCGCCAAAGAACCTCTTGGGCTTCTGCAAAGCGTTTGAATCAATACCACCGGAAAGCACCTTGCCGCTATGCGGGACAACGGAGTTATAGGCGCGGGCCAGACGCGTGATACTGTCTAAAAGCACGACCACATCCCTTTTATGCTCCACCAGGCGCTTGGCTTTTTCTAAAACTATCTCAGCTACCTGCACATGGCGCTCCGGCGGCTCGTCGAAAGTTGAGGAGATAACCTCGCCCTTGACATTCCTCTGCATATCCGTGACTTCCTCCGGGCGTTCATCGATCAAAAGCACAATCAAAACAGCGTCCGGGTTATTCACGGTGATCGCGTTAGCGATCTTCTGCAATAAGACTGTTTTACCGCTGTAAGGCTGGGCGACGATCAAGCCTCTCTGGCCTTTACCGATCGGCGCAAGCAGGCTCATCACGCGCATGGATATCTCATCAGGCTTGGTTTCCAGGTTAAAAGGCTGGCGCGGATATATCGGCGTAAGGTTATCAAAACATACTTTTTCCTTAACGTCCTCCGGGTTCTCAAAATTCACCGCTTCCACCTTAAGCAAAGCAAAATATTTTTCCCCTTCTTTAGGCGGGCGGATCTGGCCGCTCACCGTGTCTCCAGTACGCAGATCGAATTTACGTATCTGGGAAGGCGATATATAAATATCATCCGGGCAAGGCAAGTAATTAAAATTCGGGCTTCTTAAGAAACCGAACCCTTCGGGCAAGATCTCTAAAACGCCTTCGCCGAACATTAATCCCTCTTTTTCCGCCTGGGCCTGCAGGATCTTGAAAATAAGGTCCTGTTTCCTTAAGCCGCTTGCGCCGTTGGCGTTTAACTCTTTAGCCACCTTATTCAACTCGCTGATCTTCATTTCTTTAAGGTTCTTAATATCTAACTTTTCCACAACTTCCTCCTTATTTCTGCCACTTGTTTTTTGGTTTGTTGAAGAGTACCGCGATTATCTATAATGAAATCCGCTAAACGCGACTTTGCGCGAATTGAGGACTGAGATTTGATCCTGGCCAGCGTTTCCACAGGGCTTAAAGAGAATTTCTTTTTCGCCCGTAAAACCTGCTGCCTTGGATCAGCTTTAACAACAATAAGCTTATCCAGCCAGCCCTTAAGGCCGGCTTCAACGATCAGCGCCGCATCCAGGATGATGATCTTCTTTGAACTGGCATTAATCCGCCCGGCGATCAACCTTTTTAAAACCGGATGGATTATCCGGTTAAGTTTCTTTAAGGCTACTTTATCGCTAAAAACGATTTTTCCGAGTTCTTTGCGCAGGATCACCCCGCCGCGGCCAATTACCGCGGGGCCGAATGCCGCAAACACTTTTTGCCTGATCACCCTGTCAGAATTAAGGCAGGAATGCGCTATTTTATCCGCGTCGATCACCTGGGTATTTTTCGCGGAAAACAACCTGGCCACAGTGCTTTTACCGCTAGAAAAACTGCCGGTCACGCCTAAAATAAATTTATCTTTCTTTTGCTTTCTCATATAACTGGCTGTATTTCTTGGCGGATACTTCCCAGGAGAAATTACAGAGTATCGCTTTCTGCATAAGCGCCGCCCACTTTTTGCGTACGCTAAAAGCCGCCACCGCTTTCTTGATCGTGGCGACCAGCGCTTTTTTACTGTAATCGGTAAACACAAAACCGTTATTAGCGGTGATCGTATCAGCCAGGCCTCCGGTTTTAAACACTAACGGTATCGTAGCGTATCTTAAGGCGATCAGCTGGCCAAGCCCGCATGGCTCATAACGCGAAGGCATAAGAAAGATATCGCTGCCGGCGTAGATCTTATGCGCCAGTGGATCATCAAAACCAAGCGCGACAGAAAGCACCTTCGGGTATTTTGCGGCAGCCTTCTCCAACAGCCTGTGATACTGCGGATCGCCTGTACCCAGGATCACCAGTTGTATATCCATAGAACAGATCTCATCCAACCCTTGTGCAAAAATATCAAAACCTTTGTGTTCCGCTAAGCGCGAAACCATTCCCAAAACAGGAATATCATTCTTTACAGGCAGTTTGCATATTTTCTGAAGCTCTTGCTTGTTCACGGATTTATCCGCGATGTTTTTCAAAGAAAAATTCCTGGAGATGAATTTATCCGTATCCGGGTCCCAGATAGAATAATCCAGCCCGTTTAAGACGCCAAAAAGTTTATCTTTCTTTTCATTCAGCACACCCTCAAGGCCAAACCCGAGTTCCTCTCCCAGGATCTCTTTTGCGTAGGTAGGGCTTACGGTATTCACGATATCAGCGTAGACTATCCCGCCTTTGAGCAGGTTTATCCTTCCGTAAAATTCAAGCCCCTGCGGATTGAAGAGTTCCCGGTCAAGCCCGAGCTTTTCAAACTCATCCTGCGCGAATAACCCCTGGTAACCTAAATTATGGATAGTCAGCACAGTGCGCATATTCCTGTAAAAATTGTCTTGGGCATAAATATTTTTCAGGTAAACCGGGATAAGGCTTGCCTGCCAGTCATGCGCGTGGATAATATCCGCCTGAAAACCTATTTCTTTCAACAACTCAAGGCTCTTGCGGCAGTAAAAAGAAAACCTCTCTAAATTATCCGGATAATCTTTTGTTTTATCGCCATAAAGCCCGGCTCTGTTAAAATACGCGTTGTTCTCAATGAAATACACCCGGATATTCTTTCCGATCAGCGCGTGCGCCGGGGATTGGCCGGATTTGAACATCTTGATCTTCGCCTCCTGCACACACTTATATTTAGGCATAACAATGACGATCTCATGCCCCAGGTCCTCTAAAGCTAAAGGCAGAGCGCCGGCAACATCCGCTAAGCCGCCGGTTTTAGCAAACCCCACAACCTCTGATGCAGCAATAAGTATTTTCATAGTATCGGCTCCATTTCTAACCAGTTGTCCCCTTTTTTAATGTCCACCCTTACCGGTACTTTCAACTCTAAAACATGCTCCATGCACTCCCTGGCTATTTTCACCAGAAGCCCTAATTCCGCATGAGGCAGTTCAAAAACAAGTTCATCGTGGATCTGCAGGATCATACGCGCTTTCAGATTATTGTCTTTAAGCTCTCCATCGATCTTGACCATCGCCAGTTTGATCAGGTCGGATGCGCTGCCCTGGATAGGCGTATTCACGGCTTGCCGCTGCGCAAAAAGGCGCAAACCCTGGTTTTTGCTTTTGATCTCCGGGATATACCTTCTTCTGCCCAGCAACGTGGTTACAAAACCGTTATCCTCGGCGTTCTTCACCTGCTGGTCGACATAGAGTTTTACTTTCGGGTAACGCAAAAAATACGCGTCAATGAAATCCTGCGCCTGGTTAACGGAAATATCAAGGTCTTTGCCTAAACCAAAAGCTGTCTGGCCGTAAAGAATGCCGAAATTAACCCTCTTGGCGATTTCGCGCATCTTATCCTCTACCCGATCTTCCGGCGTCTCATAGATCAAAGCCGCTGTAGCGCGATGGATATCCTCTCCCTTATGGAATGCCTCGATCAATGTTTCATCCGCGGAAAGATGCGCCAGGATCCTTAATTCGATCTGGGAATAATCGCAGGAAACCAAACAATGTTTTTTATCGCAAGCGATGATCGCCCGGCGGATATGTTTACCGATATCCGTTTTAATAGGGATATTCTGCAGGTTCGGGTTACTGGAACTTAACCTGCCGGTTTCCGTGCCTGTCTGGTTAAAAGACGTGTGCAGCCTGCCGCTACGCGCATCAACCAACAAAGGCAAAGCATCTATATAAGTGGATTTAAGCTTGGTCAGCTGGCGGTATTCCAAAAGCAGCTCCGGAAGCTTATGTTTTTGGCTAAGCTGCCGCAGGACATCCTCATTCGTTGAAGGCCCGGTCTTGGTCCTTTTGATCACCGGAAGTTTAAGCTTGCCAAAAAGTACCTCGCCTAATTGTTTAGGGGAGTTGATATTGAACTCCGTTCCGCTGGTTTCGTAGATCTCGGCGATCAGCTTAACTAACCTGGCGGCAATATCCTGCGAAAGCTGTTTGAGCAATTTAAGGTCTATCTTGATCCCGGCCTCTTCCATGCCGGCAAGCACAGCGACTAAAGGCATCTCCAGGGTGGAAAAAAGTTCATACAGGCCTTTTTCTTTAAGCTGCTCCTCCAGTAACGGTTTTAACTTAAGCACAGCTTCGGCGCAGGCTGCCGGATTAACCTGCCCGGCGCCTAAAAACTGGCCGCCCAGAAAATCAAAAGATACGTCTTCCAGCTGATAACCCGGTTTGGAAGGATTAAGCAGGTACGCGGCGATCATCGTATCAAAATACAATCCGTCCAGGATCAAATTCTCTTTAGCCAAAGAAACTTTCAGCTTCTTCAGGTCGTGGCCGACTTTTTTTACACGAGGATCAGAAAGCAACTCCTGATCATCCTGGCTATCGGTAAACTTACAGAATTTATCTCCGGCGGCAAAGACCATGGAATCCTTTGTTTCGCCGCAGACGGTTAACTCCCGTTGTTTAGCCGACAGTGATCTTATTTCCTGCGCTTTGCAGGCGCATAATTTAACATCCTGGCTAGAAACCGGGGATTGGCCGGGAAGCGCTTTTAAGAAACGCTTGAATTCCAGCTTCTTAAACAAGCCCGTGAGCTTTTCAATATCCGGTTCTGTCGCGCGCAATTTTTCCAGGTCAAAATCCATATCCAGGCTAACCCCTAGATGCACCAGCTCTTTATTCAATTTGATCTTCTCAATACTCTCAAGTATTGACTGCCTGATCTTTTCCGGATTGACCTTATCTACATGCCGCAACAATTTATCAAGCGAACCGAATTCAGAGATCAATTTCACGGCGGTCTTTTGGCCGATCCCCTCTACTCCGGGGATATTATCTGCGCTATCTCCCATCAACGCGATAAGGTCAGCGATCTGTTGCGGCTGGACGCCAAAAACTTCCTTGACCTTTGCTTCGTCATAAACAATACCATCATCTTTATACGGATTAAACACGCTGACCTGCTTACCGACTAACTGCAGCATATCTTTATCAGAGCTGACAACAACTACCTGCGTTTTACTCTCCGCGGCTTTATTGGCAAAATAGGCGATGATATCATCAGCCTCAAACCCTTCCTTTTCCAAAACTGCCACGCCGTAAGCTTCCAGGAGTTCTTTGATCAGCGCTATCTGGCTGCCTAAACCATCGGGCATAGGCGGCCTTTGTATTTTATACTCCGCGAATTTCTTTGAGCGGAAAGTATCCCGGGAAACATCAAAACAGGCGGCGATATAATCAGGCTTGTGGCCTTTGGTGATCTTGTTGAACATATTCAGAAAACCATAGACCGCGTTAGTCGGCTGGCCGCTGGAGGTGCTCAAAGACTTCAAGGCATAGAAAGCCCTGTAACAAAAAGCAGTGGCATCAATTAAGTATAACTTCCCGCTAGGCATTAATAGTATATATGGAATTCAATGTGTGGAGAGGTTTTGTGGTAAACTACAGAGACAGCGCCCTAGTTTGGGTCTTTTCAATGAACTTCTCAATGTCCTTGTTATCCGGATCAAAATACTGCGCGTCCAGCGCTTCTTTCATCGCCGCAGCCAGGTCGCCTTCCTTAAAACTGCGTTTGGCTTTCGTAAAATGGTCCCTGGAAAGCGCCTTATCATCCTTGCCCAGTTCCTCCTTATATACCGCCATGTCTTTCATCAGGTCCAGGACGTTCTGTTCATTAGTGTCCTGCACAGAACCATCGGACATGCTCAGCTTGATATCCCTTAAGCGGGCGATCGCTTTCTGCGTCCAGGGGTCGTCAAGCGAACCAAGTTCTGAGCGTTTCTGCCAGCAAGCCGCGGCGTTGACCAGGTCGCGCCTGCTTTCATATAAAAGAGCCAAATTCGTATACGCGCTTTCGTAGAAAGGATCGACCTTTACCGCCTTAAAATAACTTTCCAGCGCGCGGTCGTTATCACCCTTACTTTCATAAATAATCCCCATGTCGTTATATGGGACAGCGTAGTTAGGATCAAGGGCTACAGCTTTCTGGTATAAGTTCAGCGCCGCGTCATAATCATTAGTGCGCTGAGCCTCAAAGCCATCTTCCCGGTAGCTCCTGGCTTGCTTCTGCATTTCAGTCAAAAGATCGGATGCGCCGGAAGCAGCTTTTTTATCAGCCTCAGAAGCAAAAACAGAAGAACTGGCTAAAATGATTATTGCTGCGCATATTAGAAGTTTCGGGTAGGATTTAACTCTCATTTTCTTTGCTTAATTATATATATTTTATGGGCTTGCGTCAAGAAAAAAGTTAGATCATCGGCTCCATCTTTAAAGCTGGATGGCCGCATTTCTCAAGGTAAGCTACCAGCTCTTCAGCGGTAGTCGCCACTGTTTCATCGGCGATTTTTTCTACAAGGCCGGGCTCTCCTATTTCTTCGCAGCGTTTAACTAACCTTTCGCCAAGCGCCTGTTTTAACTCAAGCGGCATCCAGACCAGCCGCTTCAAACCGCCTTCAGCGGAAATAAACTTCTTGCTTAATAAATAGAGTTTACCCACGCCCAGGAAACCCGGCGTCTGCACTCCCCCTCCCACGGAACCGGCCAATGTGGTAAAGCTCATTCCGCTGGGGGTCAGGCCTGGAAAATCGCGGTTAACCACCATCACGCCGTTAGCTTCCGGGATGATCGCCACAATGCACTCAAAACAGCCGCAGGAAGACTGCGGCGCTTCCATTAAAGAATACATGCTCACCCGGTCAATAGTCTTATTGGATTTCTGATTGACGAAAATATTGATATTTTCCCATTCGCCCAGGCGCTGATCAACGAGGTTTCCTTTCAAAATCGGCTGGTTCGGGCCCGTAGGCGTGATCTCAAAAGAAGCCTTGGCATCCAGCCAGGAATACGCTCCGCACAATCCTAAGCGTTCAGGCGTAACTACGCACACGTGGTTCGGGGCAAATGACTGACAAAGCAGGCATGAGAAAAAAGTGTCCACGTTTTCATCGGTCATCCCGGCTATGCGCATATCGCGTTCATGAAATACTTTTTTGGCTTCCAGAATAAACCTATCCACATCTTCCTGGCGGGTATAGATCTTCACCTGCACTTTATCCACGATATTGCTATATTCCTGGTGTAACATAGCATGCAGGATCACGCCAAGGTGCCTGAGGCGGAAGCCCTTGTCAAAAGCATCGCGGCTTATCCTGATCCAGTTCATATCGCGCTGGCCCATATGCATAACGCCCATGGCATAATTAAAGAAACGGTGGATCTGGCGTTCCAGTATCGGCTCAAAATCTTTCTGCATTTTACGGCCAAAAACATCCACAATGATCGCAAGTGGCAAACTGCTGTTTTGCGCGTCAAGCTGGTCAATATCCGGGCCGAATAATTCCACCTGCCCGTCGTTGACCAGGGACTCTTCTTTAGAAGTTAGGAATTCCAAAGAAGGATTCGTTTTAGCGCCAAATTCTGCCGCCATCTGTTCGCGGCGCACGCGCTCGCCTTCAAAAGCAGGCGCATAAGGCAGCGGTATCTCTACCTGGGCCATTTTAACT
>Ga0153915_10001284_pt1 | contig 23142 bp, 18 predicted proteins | sample Opewatmetagenome_2_FD_107003 | JGI IMG/M metagenome (GOLD analysis project Ga0153915, IMG submission 107003) | Freshwater wetland microbial communities from Ohio, USA - Open water 3 Core 3 Depth 3 metaG | ecosystem: Environmental > Aquatic > Freshwater > Wetlands | place: USA: Ohio, Lake Erie...
CCCGTCCGCCCGCCTTCCCGCCGTCTTCCAGCATCCGGTCCACGATCGTGCGATCCAACTCCATGGTGTGTCGTCCAGCGCTCCAAAACCGATGGATCGCGTACAGCAGGGTACCGTACTCTTCTGCCGCCGCGCCCACGGCGGCCTCCCCAGGCGCCAGCTGCCCCAGGACCCGTTGCACCGGCTCGAGCTGCTGGAACTGCAACCGGCCGGGCACGTCTCCCACCTCGGCGAACCATGCCTCGGAGAGGGCGTCGTGGATGAGGTCGAAGGGGTGGGGTCGGGTCATGGCGCGCGAGGCAGGAACCGATCCAGCGTCTCCACGAACCGGTCCGTCTCTTCCACGTAGGGGACGTGGCCCGACTGCTCGAAGATCACCAGCTTCGCCTTGAGGCGCCGAGCCGTGTCTTCCGCGGACGCGAAAGGGATGGGATCGTGCCGGCCGTGGGCCACCAGCGCGGGCACGACCAGCCGTTCCAGCTCCGCGGCCAGATCGTAGTCCCCCAGCGAACGCCACACGTCGTCCTGGGTCCGGCCGGTCACGCGGAAAGGAGTGAGGTCGTGGGCCCGCTCCGGATCGTGGAAGTAGGGAGCGACCGCCAGCTCGAAGACGCGTTGGCGATGGGCTTCGGGGTCCCGCTGGCGCAGGCCGGACGCCGCCAGCCGCCGGCGCTCGTCGGCAATTCGGGGGTCAGCGGCCCGCTCCGCAAAGCGGCGCTCGAACTCCGAGCGTCCCTGGGCGGTGGCGGCCGCGGGCGAGACCAGGGCCAAATGGCCCACTCGGTCGGGATGGCGTACGGCGTACAGCATGGCCAACAGGCCGCCCCAGGAGTATCCCAGTAGCGTGGCCGGAGCCGCGTCCCAGTGCGTGATCAGGGCGTCGAGGTCGGCCACCTGCTCCCGCCATCCCACCGGGACATCGCGGTCCACCGGGGAGCGGCCGCCACCCCGCTGGTCGTAGTAGCGGAGCCGGCGCCCCCGGGCCAGCAGATCGAATTGCGGGAGGAGGTAATCGTGGTGCGCGCCCGGGCCGCCGTGGAGCGCGATGGTTTGGGGGCCTTCACCAACCGCTCTGGTGAACAGCGAGACACCATTGATGTGAACGATGTCTTCCGTGATGTCCGGCATCGGTGGGGAAATGCGTTGTCCATTATCCGTCGTCCGTCGCTTCAGTTGCTCAACACGGACAACGGACAACGGATAACGCCTTTCACAAGAGAGCCGCCAGCGCATCCGCGACTTCCTTGACCGCGGCTTGCTCGGCGTCATTGAACCCGGCGGGAACGTCGCTGTCGATGTCAATCTGGCCCAGGATCTCGTCGTGCCGCCGGATCAGCACGATCAGCTCGGAGCGGGTGTCCAGGCTGCAGGCCAGATAGCCGGCCGCCGCGGTCACGTCCGGGGCGTTGATGTCGCGCCGCTCCCGGACCGCCTGGCCGCAGAGCCCCTTACCCACGGGGATCCTGGTATGCTCCGTCTCCCGGCCATCGTGGGCCTCGAGGACCAGCTCCCCATCGCGCAGCATGTAGAGGTAGACGCCGGTATAGGGCGGGCCCGCCGCCCGAATCCGGTTGGCGGCGATCCGCAACAGCTCCTCCCGGCGGGCGCCCCGCGCGAACGCGCCCTGGAGCGCCCGGACGATGGGCTGCGGACTCAGGACCGTCTCAGCCGCCACGTTTGCGGAGGGTCGTCTTGGTCTCGACCCGCTGGCCGTCCCGCAGGAACACCAGCGCTACCGTCTCGCCGGGCTTGTAGGCGTTCAGGGCGTCCGTCATGTCATACAGGTTCTTGATGACGTGGTCGCCCAGTTGGATCAGGATGTCGCCGCCCTTCAAGCCCGCCTCTTCGGCCGGGCTGCCGGCCCGCACCCCCGACAGGCGCACCCCGCCCGGCGACTCGGTCATGTCGGGAATGGTGCCCAGGTAAGCGCCGTAGCCGCCGCCCGCGATGGGTCGCCGCGCTTCGACTTTGACGTAGGTCAGCGCCGCGGTGCGGGTGGCCAGCTGCTCCGCCACGTCGGCGGCGACCCCAGCGATTCGCACCAGCCCGGTCAGATCGATCTTCTGCCAGTCGTCGGTGGTCCGGTGGTAGTCCTCATGCATCCCGCTGAAGAAATGCAGCACCGGGATACTCTGCGTGTAGAACGACTCGTGGTCGCTGCTGCCGTACCCGTCGCCGGTGCCGCTCACCGGCATCTGGTCCCGGGTGGCAATGGAGTCCAGCAGGGCGGGGAACTCCCTGGCGGTCTCGGTGCCGAACACCGCCAGCTTCCGGTCGCCCAGGCGGCCCACCATGTCCAGGTTGAGCATCGCGTAGGTGGTGGGGAGCGGCCGCACCGGGTGCTTGACGTAATAGGTGGAGCCCAACAGCCCCATTTCTTCTCCCGAGAACGCCACGAACACGAAGGTCCGGCGATTGGACGCCCGCTCCTTTGCCAGCCGCCGCGCGATCTCCATGAGCGCCACGGTGCCGGAGGCGTTGTCGTCCGCGCCGTTGTGGACCTTGCCGGTGGAGTCTGGATTGTCCATGGCCTCCATGCCACCCAGTCCCAGATGGTCGTAGTGAGCGCCGATGACCACGGTCTGGTCCGCCAGCGTGCCGGACCCCGGAAGCAATCCGATCACGTTCTTGATAGGGGCCCCGGCCACGTGAGGATTATGGGCCGTAGCGGGAGCGCTGGAGTCCACGATGAACGGCTGGAAGAACCCGGCGGCGCCGCCTGGCTTCAGGCCGGCCTTCTGGAACGCCGCCGCGATGTAGGCCGCCGCGGAGTCGAGCCCCGCGGTGCCGATGCCCCGGCCCTCACGGGCGTCGTCCGCCAGGTAGCGGATGTCCCGGCCCGCCTGCTCGGTGCCGCTCTGGGCGTTGAGCCGGCCGGCCACGGCGCTGGCCGCCAGGGCCAGGAAAACGATGGATGTTCGCATGAGATGCGCTGTTACTCCTTGAGCAGCAATTTGGCGATGGTCTGCAGTTGCATGTTGCTGGTGCCTTCGTAAATGGTGCCGATCTTGGCGTCCCGGTAGAACTTCTCCACCGGGTATTCCTTAGTATACCCGTACCCGCCCAGCAGCTCGACGCACAGGCTGGTGGTCCGCTCCGTGGCCTGTGAGGAAAACAGCTTCGCCATTGCCGCCTCGCGGGTGTAGGGCTGCTTGGCGTCCCGCAGGCGTGCGGCGTTGTACACCATCAGCCGCGCCGCTTCCTGCTCGGTCGCGGCCTGGGCCAGCTGAAACTGAACGGCCTGAAACTCAGCGATCGGCTTGCCGAACTGCTGCCTCCCCCACGTACTTGATAGTGGCGTTGAGGGCGCCCCGGGCCACCCCGATCATCTGCGCCCCGATCCCGATCCGGCCCCCGTTCAGGGTCTCGATCGCGACCTTGTAGCCTTTCCCCACTTCGCCCAGCACGTTGTTGCCCGGGACCTTGCAGTTCTCGAGAATCAGCTCGGTGGTGCTGGAAGCGCGGATGCCGAGTTTGTCTTCCTTCTTGCCCACGCTGAAGCCGGGGAATCCCCGCTCCACCACGAACGCCGTGATCCCCTTGTACCCCTGTGAGGGGTCGACGTTGGCGAAGATCACGAAGATGTCCGCCTCGGCGCCGTTGGTGATCCACAGCTTGCGGCCGGTCAGGACCCAGTCGCCGCCCTGCTTCACCGCGCGGCTGGCCAGGCTGAAGGCGTCCGATCCGGAGCCCGGCTCGGAGAGGGCATAGGCGCCCACGGTGCCGCCCGCCAGCTTGGGCAGGTAGCGGTGCTTCAGGTCGTCGCTGGCCCAGTCCAGGAGCGGCGCGTTGGCCAGCGTGTTCTGCACGTCCACCAGGATGGCGGTGGAGGCGTCCACCGCGGCGAGCTCCTCCACCGCGAGCACGGTCATGAAGAATGAGCCGCCAGCGCCGCCCAGCTGCTCGGGCACGTCGATCCCCATGAGCCCCAGCTCGGCGAATTTGGGGATCAGCGAGCGGTCGAACTGGGCCGCCCGCTCCATCTTCTCCACCAGGGGACGCACCTCGGATGCCGCGAAATCCCGCACGGCGTCGCGGAACATGGTTTCGTCGTCGGATAGGCAGGTCAGTGGTGTCGTCATGTGGGTCGAATCTAAGGACGATGGAGGGCGATGGAAGGCGATGGAGCGATGGAGGATGGTAAACGGCGGTTCATCGCCCTTTCATCGCCTACCATCGCCCTCCATCGCCCGTCAGTACGAGGCCCAGTTGTCCACCCACGCGTTGGCGATGGGAGCGAATCCGGAGAACGCGGTCAGGCTGGCATCCACGTAGGTGGAGCAGTAGTTGAAATGGAACCAGGCTGGACCGGAGGCGCCTCCCAGCACGGTGTTCTGAGGGGGAGTGCCGACAAGAATCGAGTTGAGCCCGGAAATCACCAGGCCGTCGAAGGTAGCCTTGGTCCCAGCGCCGAACGCGATCTTGCCGCCCACCAGCACGATGCCTTGCCATTGTGCGGCGACGCCGGCCATGGTGAGGTCACCGGTGACGATGAGCAACCCCCGCCCGACGGCGTCGCTCAGCGTGGCATTGCCCGTGACCATGTGCGACTTGTAGTTCAGGTCCGCGGTGTTGATGTAGTGGTAGTCGGGTACGAACGCGCCGCCCACGATGGTCGCCCAGTCCGCGCCCGTCGTGTCCGCCAGAAGAGCGGGGGCTCCGGCGATAACCGGCGGCGAGGGCGTATAAGTGCCGCGCGTGAGGTTCGACCCGGTCGACCCTCTGATCGACCCGATGGTTGGAGCAGCGGCGCAATCGACACCGTTGACCACCACCCGGTTTCCGGGATTCTGGTCCCGGGCACCGTTGGCCGCGACATAGGCGGCAATGCGCCGGATGGCGGGGACCTGCCACTGCGCGAACTGGGCCACGGTCCGCCTGCCTTGCGGGGTCGCGCCCCGGGCGGGCACGATCACGTAACCCGTGGAGCGAACGATATACATCTGCTTCTGGAGGGGGTCAGCCGGGCGCTGCACGATGCGCGCCACGACGTCCGCATATCCCCCTGTCACATTGAAGCGCACGGAGTCGCCGTCCGGCGGGAGAGCCGTGCGCGAGCCGAGGTACTGCTGGAGCCCGCTCTGAGCCACAGTGAATGCGTCAATCGCCTCACTGGCCCCCACCGCCAGCTCGCGCTCAGCGCCCACCCTGGCGAACGCCGCCGCGAGCAGGATCGTCATCAGGGTGATGACGAAGATGGTGAGCGGAAGCGCGATACCACGCCGGTCTGCCATTGGCGGCATGTCAATAGACCTTGTTCATGAAGGCCACGCTGGTCCGGAGATCGAAGGTGTAGGGCCGCGCGTCGCCCTGCGGCGGGTTGATGCTCTGACCGGTAAGGCGCAGCAGGAGCCCGCGCACCGAGTCTCGGGCGGCCTGCGTGCCGATGCTGGCCCGGCTGTCCAGGCTCATGAACGGTCCCAGCAAGAACGCGAAGCGTGCCGAGCTGTCGAACGGCGCCGCCAGCTCCTCGTACGCGCCCGCGCCCGCCTTGCGCCACAGCCCTCGGCGTCCCGGGACGTCCACCGAAGTAGCGAACTTGTAGGTCACGGTCTGATAAAGGTAGAACAGGCTCCCCGAAGGCGGCACGCTTGGCCCCGGGATGCCGGATAACTGCATCAAGCGGCCGCCGGGGATGACGCGAATGCTGTCGGCCGTGCAGGCGGCGGTGTTGCTCGAGGTCGCGACCGTGATACCGGTGATAAAAAGCCCGTAAGTCCCCGTGAGCGCGTCACGCCAGGCCATGCCCTCCACCACCGCGCCGGCATACATCAGGGAATCTGCGGGCATCATGGACACGACGGTCGTGCTGCCCGACGTCCTGCAGGCGGTGCCGAAGGCGTACGGCACGCGGACCGTGACGCTGTCGCGGCTGGCCGCACGCAGGCCGCTGTCAGACACCATGTGCAGCTCGGCCACCATCGACTGCACCGCCGCCCGCGACGTTCCTCGCGCTTCCATCATCGCGTCCTGGCGGCTCACGAACCGCGAGTTGCTGATCAGGATGCGCGTCAACCCCACGCCCACGATGCCCATCACGAGCATCCCGATGATCAGCTCGGTCAGGGTAAACCCGCGTCGGGTCATGGTCTGAAGGGCGACCCGGTTCGGGGCTTGACCCGGTCCACGCTCACCGTCTCGGGCGGCGTCGCCAGGAATCCGGTGGGGGACAACACCACCTGGATGCGCTTGAGATTGGCGCTGGGATTCGAGATGGTGGTGCAGCGATTGTAGATGAGCTGCCCGGACGTGTCGGTGGTACACCCGATGGCGCTTGCCGAGGCCAGGCTGTCCCAGGGGAGCCCCTCCACCGTTGTTTCCGCCCGCTGGACCGCGGCGCTGAGGTACAACAGCGCGGTGGCCCGGCGCGTGGACATGCTGACCTGGAGCATCAGGCCGCCGAGCGACACCAGCACTACCGAGAGAAGGCTCAGCGCGATGATGATCTCCATCAGGGTCACCCCGGCCTCGTTACGCCGGGATCCCGCTCGGGTCTCAAGTGGGGGGCGCATGGTCAAGGCACGATGCGGACTTGTCCTGCCCGGGTGAGGCGCACGTGCCGGGTGAAGCCGCCCTGCCGGGCGGTGAAAGTGACGGTGCCCGCCGTCACACCGCTGGGGAACAACACCACCGACGTCGGGCTGGCGCTGAGCGAATCCAGGAGGAACTCCGTGTCCTGCCCGAAGAACCGGTTGCGGAACGTCAAGGACGAGTCTCGGAGGCGAATGATGTAAGACCGCATGCTGGGGTCCACGATCACCGCCACCGGCCGGCGCTGGCGCACCGCCAACATCTGGGCGTATTGCAGGTCGGTCGCAATCACGGTCGCCGCATTGCGGACCCGGGAGGAGGCCAGGGCGGGCCCCATCCGCACCCACGCGACAGAGAGCAGGATCCCGAATACCACGATCGCAATCACCGTTTCGATGAGCGTGTAGCCGGCCGCAGCCGCCGGCTCCAGGCTGAGCACCATGCACGTGGCGCTGGTGGGACAGGCATGGGTGAACTCGAGAGATGCTCCGACGGCGGGTTCGGCCTGAGCCCGGGGGACTTGCCGGAAGCCTATTCGGCTGAACCAACCCGCCGCAGTCTCGGTGAGGAGGTAGACGCTCCCCACCCCGCGCGAGCGTCCCAGATCCAGCGCCGCCTGAGTCAGCCGCCGCCCAAGGCCCTCCCGGCGATACGCCTCGGCCACCGCCACGGAGCGCAGCAGCGCCGCGCTCCCGTACAGCTCGAGCGCGGCGCACCCCACGATGCGATCGCCGTCCACCGCCACCAGCAGGCTCGCGGCATGCCGGCCCAGGCCCGCCTCCGGCAATCGGCTCTGCGTCAGCAGGTCGAGGACTGCGGGGAGTTCGTGCGGCCGAGCGAGGCGAATATCAGCGACGTTGTCCGTTGTCCGTTCTCCGTTGTCCGGGAAGGCCTTTCGGAAACGATCTACCGATAACGGACAACGGATAACGGATAACGCCACCCGGCGCTAGGTCATTTCTCACACGCTGGTCTTGGACGCGATCCAGTTCAGCAGCATCAGCGCGGGCACGACATACGGGAAGATCCCGTAGAGCGTGTCGCTGGCGGAATGCGAGTGGCGGTCCACCGCCAGGAACACCTGGAGGCAGAAGACCAGCGTGAGGACCACCAGCCCCACGCCCTGCCAGGTCACCGGGCGGTAGATCCAACCCCACGCGACGAACCAGTGGCGGTGCATCAGTGCCTCCCACGGCGGCTTGCCGTTAACGATAAAGTACTTTGCATCACAAAGTCAAGTTCCCGCTCGATCTCCATCGGCCCGGCCGGCCGCTATCTTATACGGCTCATGTCGCGAATCCCTGTGCTGACGCTGGCCGCCGCCGCCGGGTGGAGCCTGGGCGCGTGCGCCGGCGGCCGGGCCGACCGCGCCCCGGGAGACCTGCGCGGCTACCTCCTGGAGCACCCGCTGCCCAAGCCCGGGTTCACCCTGACCGCCACCGACGGCTCCCGCTTCGACTTCCGCCCGGCGACCGACGGGTTCCTCACCCTGGTCTTCTTCGGCTACACCAATTGCCCCGACGTGTGTCCGGTGCACATGTCCAACCTGGGAGCGGTGCTGCCTGAGCTGGACCCCCAGGTGGCCGCCCGCATCAAGGTGGTGTTCATCACCACCGATCCGCGGCGGGACACCCCGGCGGTGCTGCGGACCTGGCTGGATCATTTCAGCCGCGGGTTCATCGGGCTCTCCGGGGACTCCAGTTCCGTCGCCGGGGTGCAAACGGCCCTGCAGCTCCCGCCCGCTGTGGTGGAGAAGGCCACGGCCGCGGATTCGGCCTACACGGTGGGTCATTCCGCCCTGGTCGTCGCCTTCACCCCCGACAACCTGGCGCACCTGGTCTATCCCTACGGCACGCGGCAGGAAGACTGGGCCCACGACCTGCCGGCGCTGGTGCAGGGAGCCTGGGGCGGAGGCCGCAAGTGAGGTGGTGGTGCTCGGCCCTGCTGGGCGTGCCCTGGTCCTGGCGGTGGCAGGCGTATCCGGGCGTCTGGTTCTTCGTCCTCGCCCTGGCCGTGGCCTACACTTGGTCGGTGCGACGTCTTCCGGACAACGGACAACTGACAACGGACAACGCTGCGGATCGGCAACCTGCGTCCCCACGAGACATTACGCTCTTCGCGCTCGGCCTCCTGATGCTCTGGATTGGCGCCGACTGGCCGGTGGGCGTGCTCGCGGCCGGATACCTGTTGAGCGTGAAGACGCTGCAGTACCTGCTGCTGGGCTACATCGCCCCGGGGCTGATGCTGCTGGGGACGCCGGCCCCGCTGCTGCGCCGGCTGACCCGCGGACCGGTCACCTCCCGGCTGGCGCGCCTGCTGACCCGACCGTTGATCCCGCTGGCCGTAGCGAACGGCGTGCTGGTCGCGGTCCACCTGCCGGTGGTGGTGGACAATCTCTCGCGCAGTCAGATCTGGACCTTTGTTCTGGATCTGGCCGTGATCGGGTCCGGGTTCGTCTTCTGGTGGCCGGCACTGGCGCGCCTGCCGGAGCTCCACCCCATGTCTTACGGCGCCCGGATCGGGTATCTGGGGCTCAACGTGTTCCTGCCCACCGTGCCGGCGTCCTTCTTTACCTTCTCGCAGTACCCCATCTACGCCTTGTACGAGCTGGCGCCCCGCGTGAACGGCATCTCCGCCGTGGCGGACCAGCGGGTGGCCGGGATCCTCATGAAGCTGTGCGGCGGAGGGATCCTGTTCGGCACCATGTCGGTCATGTTCTTCCGCTGGTACCGGCGGGAGTCCGGTGCCGAGCCGGAAGGCCTGCGGGTCCCGGGCTAAGCCCCTTGCGCCTGAACGCGGTGGAACGCCTGCGCCAACCCACGCCGCTGGTGGCGGTGGAGCTGCGTCCCCCCCGCGCGGGGCTGTCGGGGCGCGAGGGGATGGATACCTGGATTGACATGTACCACTCGCTCCGCCGGCTCACCCGGGGCGACACGCTGGTATTCCTCACCGACAACGCGGTGGGGGAGGCGGAAGAGGAGAACCTGCAGCACCTGACCACCAACCTGGCGGGCGAGGTGCACCCCGCCAAGCTGGTGCCGTTTCTCACCTCCAAGCACTCGCTGGACTACTGCCTGATGTACGCCACCCGGGCCGCCTCGCACGGCTTCGAGGCGCTCACCGTGCTGGGTGGTGACCGGAGCGTGGGGCCGCCCCGCTGCCGGGAGTACGCTTATCAGCTGCGGCAGATGATCCGCGCCCGGGTGCCGGGCCTCTTGCTGGGCGGCTGGGCCAACCCCCACCGGCCGGCGGCGCAGCAGGTGGATTACCTGCTGGACCCCCAGTACACCGCCGAGTTCTACCTCACCCAGGTGGTCTCGCACCACAGCATCCGGGAGGTGGAGGCGTTCGTGAGCGAGGCCCGCCGCCGCGGCGTGCCTCAGCCTGGCGTGTTCGGGGTGTTCCTCTACCGCAGCGCCAATCCGGCCACGCTGGAGAAGCTCCGCCAGTTCTTCCCGGTGCCGGCCGCGGAGATCACCCGGGAGTTCCAGGCGGGCGCCACCCCTGAGGAGATCTGTGTCCGCACCATCCGCGCCCTGCGCGAGGTGGGGGTGGAGAAGGTGTACGTCTCGAATCTGGGGTTCAGAAAACCCGAGGAGCGGTACCGGGCGCTGCTGGAAGCCGTCTAGGCGGCGCCGCCCCGGATTTGAAAGGGTCGTGAGGAGACGCTTAAGTGTCTTGCGGCCCCGACCTGGTTCCTTTCCTTCTCTCTCGCTGTGCCGGCTCCACGCTTCCTCTTCGGCTCCGGTGGGACGGAGGGTCCATGAACCAGCGATCAGTGCTCGTGCTCTCGGCGCTTGCGACGGTGGGGCTTGCCGCCCGGGCCGCTGCCCAATCCGACGCCCTTTCGCGTCCCACGCTCTACGTGGTGGGGTACGCCCATCTCGACACCGAGTGGCGCTGGGAGTTTCCGCAGACCATCCAGGAGTATCTCAGCAAGACGTTGCGGAACAACTTCGCCCTGTTCGAGCGGTATCCGCACTACGTCTTCAACTTCACCGGTGCCAACCGCTACCTGCTGATGAAGGAGTACTATCCGGCGGAGTACGCCCGGCTCAAGCAATATGTCGAAGCGGGCCGCTGGTTCCCGGCCGGGTCGTCGGTGGAAGAGAACGACGTCAACGCGCCCGAGGCGGAGTCCATCATCCGCCAGGTGCTCTACGGCAACGGGTTCTTCCGCCAGGAGTTCGGCAAAGCCAGCGAGGAGTACATGCTGCCGGACTGCTTCGGCTTCCCGGCCTCCTTGCCCAGCATCCTGGCGCACGCGGGCGTTAAGGGTTTCTCCACTCAGAAGCTGAGCAAGTGGTGGCAGCCCGCGCCGCACGTGGGTGGGCCGGACTCACCGGAACGGACCCCCGAGGGCATTCCCTTCAACGTGGGCCTGTGGACCGGTCCGGACGGCAGGGGCGTGATCGCGGCCCTCAACCCCAGCAGCTATGACGGTGATGTGCACACCGACCTGAGCCAGAACAACGTCCGCCCGGACACCAGCCGGGACGAAGACTACGTGTGGAACTGGCCGGACCGGGTGGACCTGAACGGCAAAGTCACCGGCATCTACGCCGATTATCACTATGTGGGAACGGGAGACATCGGCGGCTCGCCGGACGAGGCCAGCGTGGCATGGATGGAGCGCATTCAGACCGCCGGCGCGGGCCCCTTGAAGGTGGTCTGGTCCAACGCCGACCAGATCTTCCGTGACATCCCCTCCGACCGGATCGCCCGCCTTCCGCGCTACGCCGGCGATCTCGAGCTGATCAATCACTCGGCCGGCTCCATCACCTCGCAGGCCTATCACAAGCACTGGAACCGCCGCAACGAGGTCCTGGCGGACGGCGCGGAGAAGGCCTCCATCGCCGCGGAGGGACTGAGCGGCCTGGCTTATCCACGGGAACGCCTGAACCAGGCATGGCGCCTGCTCTTGACCGGGCAGTTCCATGACAACCTGGCCGGCACCTCCACGCCCAAGGCGTACGAATACGTCTGGAACGACGACGTCCTCGCCTTGAACCAATTCGCCCAGGTGTTGACCGGTGCCGCGGCGGGCGTGGCCGCAGCGCTGGAAACCCGGACGCTGGGCCTGCCGATCGTGGTCTACAATCAGCTCAATATCCCGCGCCAGGACGTGGTAGAGGCGGAGGTCGCGCTGCCGGGCGGAGTGCCACGCGCGGTGCGGGTGGTGGGGCCGGACGGCGAGGAGGTTCCGGCGCAGGTCGAGGATGGCGGTGAGGGGATGGCCAGGGTGCTGTTTGTGGCAACGGTGCCGCCCGTGGGATTTGCGGTGTATGACGTGCGGCCGGTGGATTCGGCGCCGGCTCGCTCGGCCCTCCAGGCCACCACCCGCTCACTGGAGAACGGCCGCTATCGCGTGACGCTGAACGCCGATGGCGACGTGGCCGGGATCTTCGACAAGACGCTGGGGCGCGAGCTGCTCTCGGCGCCCATCCGGCTGGCCATTTCCACCGACAACCCCCGCCAGTGGCCCGCCTGGAACATGGACTTCGAGGACGAACAGCGGGCGCCGCGGGCCTACGTCGCCGGGCCGGCGGAGGTGAAGGTGGTGGAGAGCGGGCCGGCCCGGGTGGCGGTGCAGGTGGCGCGCCAGGCCGAAGGCTCCCAGTTCGTGGAGACCATCCGGCTCGCGGCCGGCGACGCCGGCAACCGGGTGGAGTTCACCGTCGCGGTGGATTGGATGACCAGCGGGGCCAACCTCAAGGTGGTCTTCCCGCTCGCGGCGTCCAATCCCAACGCGACCTACAACTGGGACATCGGCACCATCCAGCGCCCCAACGCCGCCGAGCGGCAGTTCGAGGTCGCCTCGCACCGGTGGGTGGACCTGACGGATCAGAGCGGCCGGTTCGGCGCCACCATTCTGACCGACGACAAGGTGGGGAGCGACAAACGCGACGATGGGACCATCCGGCTGACCTTGCTGCGCACGCCGGGAGTGCGTGGGGGGTACCGCGATCAGGCGACCCAGGACTGGGGGCACCACGAGATCGCGTTCGGCCTGGCCGGGCACCGCGGCGACTGGCGGAGCGGCCAGACCGATTGGCAGGCTTACCGCCTGAATGAGCCGCTGCTGGCGTTCGCGACCGCACCGCACGCGGGGATTCTGGGCAAGACCTTCTCCTTGCTCACCGTGAGCAGCAGCCGGGTGCGCGTCCTGGCGCTGAAGCAGGCGGAGCAGGGTGATGAAGCAATCGTGCGACTGGTGGAGATGAGCGGCAATCCGGTCCCCAACGTGCGGATCGCCTTCCCCTGGGGCATCACCGCCGCCCGCGAGGTGAATGGACAGGAGCAGCCGGTGGGCCCCGCCAGCGTGCGAAACCGCGCGCTGGTTACCTCCTTCGGACCGTACCAGCCCCGCACTTTTGCCCTGCGTCTGGGTGACCCGCCCCAGCGGGTCGCCGGGCCCTGGTCGCAGGCGCTGGCGCTGCCCTACGATGCGTCGGTGGCCTCGGCAACCGGCAAGCCGGGAGAGGGATGCTTCGACTGCGATCTCAACGATCCGGACGCCCCCCAGGGCGGAGCCCTCCCGGCGGAGATGCTGCCGCGCGACATTGGGTACGGGGCCGTCCAGTTCCACCTGGCCGCGGCCGGCGCCGGCCAGGCCAACGCCGTCACGGCGCGCGGCCAGACCATCGAGCTGCCGCGGGGGAACTTCTCCCGCCTGTATCTCCTGGCCGCCTCGTACGGTGGTGACCAGGCCGGCGTGTTCCGGGCGGGCAACGACTCCGTCACCCTCACCATTCAGGATTGGGGCGGCTTCATCGGGCAATGGGACAACCGGACCTGGAGCGACAAGGGCGAGTATACCGGCTTGAAGCCGGGCTTCATCAAGCGCGCACCGGTGGCCTGGTTCGCGTCGCATCACCATGGGGCGGACGGTGCCGATCAACCGTATGCCTACGCGTACTTATTCGCGTATGCCATTGACCTGCCGGCGGGGGAGACCGCGGTGACGTTGCCCAACAATCCCAAGATCCGCATCCTGGCGGCCACCGCAGCGCGGGAGCCGGCCCCGGTGGTCCCGGCGCAGCCGTTGTACGACACCCTGGGGGGTGAGCGGCGGCCGGTGGCGGCGATGAAGCGATGACGCTCAACAGCAACTTGCGCAGGAGCACGGCGGTCGCCGCGCTGGGCGGCCTGCTCTTCGGTTTCGACACCGCCGTCATCGCGGGGACCACCCAGGGGCTCACCCAGGCGTTCGGGTTGACGCCTTCTTCCCTGGGCCTCACGGTCTCGATCGCGCTGTGGGGCACCATCGTTGGCGCGGCGACGGCGGGCCTGGTGGGGGACCGATGGGGCCGCCGCGCCGGGCTGCGGCTCATGGGCCTGCTGTACCTGATGTCGTCCCTGGGCTGCGCCTTCGCCTGGAGCTGGACCTCGCTGGTGGTGTTCCGGTTCATCGGCGGGCTGGGGATCGGCGGGTCGTCGGTCCTGGCGCCCATGTACATCGCCGAGATAGCTCCGGCCCGGGAGCGCGGACGTCTGGTCGGCTCGTTCCAGATCAGCATCGTGGCCGGGATCCTGATCGCGTACTTCTCCAACTACCTGGTGGCCCTGAATCACCTCGGCGCCCTGGATTGGCGCTGGAAGTTCGGGATTCCGGCGTTTCCCGCCGCGCTCTTCCTGATCCTGCTGGTGCACATTCTGCAGAGTCCCCGCTGGCTGGTGAAACGGGGGCGGACGGATGAAGCCCGGCGGGTCCTGGAGCTGGTGGGTGCGGAGAACCCGGAGCAAGAGCTTCAGGAGATCGTCGGCTCCATGGCGCAGGAGGGGGTCCAGGACCGCCTCTTCGTCTGGAAGTACCGCTTCCCGATCTTCCTGGCCGTTTCCATCGGCATGTTCAACCAGTTCTCCGGCATCAACGCCATCCTGTACTACCTGAACGACATCTTCGCCCGCGCCGGCTTCAGCGGCCTCTCGGGCGATCTCCAGGCGGTGGCGATCGGCGCAACCAACCTGGTATTCACCCTGATCGCCATGTCGGTCATCGACCGTTTGGGCCGGAAGACGCTGCTGCTGGTGGGCTCGGTGGGCACCGCGGTCTGCCTGGCGGGCGTTTCGCTGGTGTTCTTCACGGCGCGGCATGAAGGCGCGCTGTTGTGGCTCCTGGTCGGGTTCATCGCCTTCTTCGCCTTCTCGCAGGGGGCGGTGATCTGGGTCTACCTGAGCGAAGTCTTTCCCACGCAGGTGCGGGCCAAGGGGCAGAGCCTGGGCAGCTTCACCCACTGGTTCATGAACGCCCTGATTTCGTTCGAGTTTCCCCGGCTGGCCGCATCCTCGGGCGCCTATCCGTTCGTGTTCTTCTCGCTGATGATGGTGCTGCAGTTCTTCGTGGTGCTGTTCGTCTTCCCGGAGACCAAGAACATCTCGCTGGAGGAGATGCAGAAGAAGTTGGGCGTAGCGTGAGCGCTCCGGCGATGGTGGGCGGCATCGAGGCGGGCGGCACCAAGTTCGTCTGTGCCGTTGGCGCCGGACCGGATGCGATCCCCGCCCGGGTCGAATTTCCCACCACCTCGCCGTCCGAGACGATCGGCCGCGTGGTGGAGTTTTTCCGGGAACAGGCGAAGCGCCATCCCCTGAAGGCGATTGGGATCGGGACCTTCGGGCCGGTGGACCTGGATCCGCGCTCTCCCACCTTCGGCCACCTCACCTCGACCCCCAAAGAGAGCTGGGAGCGCACCGACATGGTGGGTCCGGTGCGCGCGGCGTTGGGGCTGCCCGTGGCGGTGGATACCGACGTCAACGCGGCGGCGCTGGGTGAGAAGCGGTGGGGCGCGGCGCGCGAGGTGGACACGTTCGTCTACCTCACGGTGGGAACGGGGATCGGCGGGGGCGGCATGGTGGAAGGGCGGCTGATCCACGGCCTGATGCATCCGGAGATGGGCCACATGATGATCCCCCATGACCGGCAGGCCGATCCGTTCGAGGGTGTGTGTCGCTTTCACCACGACTGTCTGGAGGGGCTGGCCTGCGGCCCAGCGATCGAGGCGCGCTGGGGGAAGCGGGCCGAGCACTTGCCAGCGAACCATGCGGCCTGGCCGCTGGAGGCGAAGTACCTGGCGCTGGGAGTCACCAACCTGATCAACGTGCTCTCGCCGCAGCGCATCATTCTGGGCGGCGGGGTGATGCAGCAGCCCTGGGTGCTGCCGCTGATTCAGCGTGAGGTGGTGAGGTTGTTGAAGGGCTATTTCCCGCTGCCCGAGCTGCTCCAGCACATGGACCGCTACCTGGCGCCACCCCGGCTCGGGAAGAACGCCGGCGTGCTGGGCGCGCTGGCCCTGGCGCTGGACCTCATTCCAGGACCTTAAGCGCCACGTCCACCCGCCCCAGCGGCGCGCTGATCTGCACCCCCTGCACCAGCCCCTGTAGCGCCGCGTGCACCTCGCGCGCGATGGCGACACCCTCGGCCACCGCGGCGTCGGCTCCCTGATCCTGCGCCTTGCGCATCCGCGCCAGCACCCGCTCCGGCACGCTGATCCCGGGAACTTCGTTGGCCAGGAACTCGGCGTTGCGCAGCGAGATGAGCGGCCACAGTCCGGCCACCACCGGGAGCCGGTGCGGCTCCGCGCTCTTGAGGAACGCGGCCAGCTGATCCACGTCGAACACCGGCTGGGTGACGACGAACTCCGCGCCGGCATCCACCTTCCAGTGCAGCCGTGACAGCTCGCGCTCGGGATCGGTGGCGGCCTGGTTGACGGCCACGCCGATCACGAACCGGGTAGGCTCGCCGATGGGATTGCCGCCCGGATCGAGGCCGTGATTCAGGCGGTACACCACGTTGGTGAGGCCGATGCTGTCGATCTCTGAAATGACGCCCGACTCGTAGGGACCCATCCGCGGCGGATCGCCGGTCACGATCAGCAGGTTGCGCAAGCCCGCGGCGGCGGCGCCCAGGAGATCGCTCAGCATCCCCAGCATGGTGCGGTCGCGGCAGGTGTAGTGGATCACGGGCTCCAGCCCGACATCCCGTTGCAGCACGATGGCCGCGGGAATGGAGCCCATGCGGCTCTGTGCCCGGGGACCGTCCAGGATGCTGACCGCTTGCACTGCGGCCGCTTTGAGGGCGATGCCCTGCTGGACCAGCTGGGAGGTGACCCAGCCCTTGGGAGGCAACAGCTCCACCGTGGTCACGAACTCGCCCCGCGCCAGGCGGGCGCCCCAGGTCGAGCGGTCCGCCAGCGGGACGGGCGAGATGCCCGCCGGGGGGGTCACGGTCCCCCGCGCCGAGACCACGTTGGGGTGCCGGGGCTGCAAGCCGCCCACCACCTCCCGGATCTTTCGGATGTGCTCCGGCGTGGTGCCGCAGCAGCCCCCGATGAACTTGACGCCCGCCTGGATCAGCCGGCGCGCGTAGTTGGCCATGTACTCCGGGCTGCTCAAGTAGATGCGCCGGTCGCCCACGGAGCGGGGCAGGCCGGCGTTGGGCTGGGCGGAGAGCGGCCGGTCGGTTACCTGGGCCATGCGCTCGATGGCATCCAGCATCATGGCCGGGCCGGTGGAGCAGTTGAGACCCACCACGTCGGCGCCCCATTCGGTCAGGGCCCGCGACAGGGTCTCCACATCGGTCCCGAACGCCGTGCTGCCGTCCTCGTTCACCGTCATCTGGGCGATGACCGGGAGGTCCGCCGTGGCGCGCGCCGCCAGGAGGGCCTGGTGCAGCTCCTCCAGATCCCCGAAGGTCTCGAGGATGAACCCGTCCACCATCCCTTCCGCCAGCCCGTGCGCGGCCCGCCCGAAGTAGTCCCGCGCCTCCTCCCGGCTGGTGGGTCCGAACGGCTCGATGCGAATGCCCAGCGGGCCGATGGCGCCCAGCACCAGCGCGCGGCCCTTGGCCGCCTTGCGAGCCAGATGGGCCGCGGCGCGGTTGATGTCTTCGGTGCGCTCGGCCAGGCCGTAGCCGGCCAGCTTCACGGGGTTAGCGCCAAAGGTGTTGGTCTCCAGCAGCTCCGCGCCCGCGTGCACGTACTCCTCGTGCACTTCCTGCACCAGCTTGGGCTGGGTCAGGTTCAGCTCGTCGTAGCACACGTTCACGAAGACACCCCTGCTGTAGAGCATGGTGCCCATCGCGCCATCCACCACGTGGACGCGGCCGTCGGAGATGAGATCGAGCAGGGAGGCCGGCATCGTGGCTTAAGGGCGGTAAGGCGGTAAGGCGGTAAGGCGGTATCCGGCCGCCGTGTTGCTTACCGCCTTACCGCTTTTCCGCCTTACCGCCTGGTCAGTCATTCCCATACCCCAAGTTCGGCCGCAGCCACCGCTCCACCTCCGTCACCGTCATCCCCTTTCGCTGCGCGTAGTCCGCCACCTGGTCGCGGTCGATCTTGCCCAGGCCGAAGTAGTACGCCTCGGGATGGCCGAGGTACCATCCCGCCACGGTGGACGCGGGCAGCATGGCCCAGTTCTCCGTCAGCGTCACGCCGGCATGATGCCCCGCATCCAGGAGATCGAACAGCGTCCGTTTCTCTGTGTGATCGGGGCAGGCCGGATACCCCGGAGCGGGACGGATCCCAGCGTATTTCTCGCGGATCAGGTCCTCGTTCCCCAGGGCCTCGGCCCGCGCGTAGCCCCACAGCTCGGTGCGGATCCGCTGATGCAATCGCTCGGCGAACGCTTCGGCCAGGCGGTCGCCCAGCGCCTTGGTCATGATGGCCTGGTAGTCGTCGTGCGCCCGCTCGAACTCGCGGGCGAACTGCTCCACCTCCGCTCCCACCGTCACGGCGAAGGCGCCCACGTAGTCGGGCACGCCGCTCTCGTTGGGCGCCACGAAGTCCGCCAGGCAGAGGTTGGGGCGATCGGGCGGCTTCTCCGCCTGCTGCCGGAGGTGGTGGAGCACGGCGACCACACGGTTCCGGCGATCGTCGGCATAGACCTCGATGTCGTCCCCCACCGCGTTGGCCGGGAACAGCCCAAAGACGCCGCGAGCTCGGAACCGTTTCTCGCTCACGATCCGTTGGAGCAGGCGCTGGCCGTCCTGAAACAAGGCCCGCGCCGCGGCGCCGGTCGTGGCGTCCTCCAGGATGCGGGGGTAGGCGCCGTGCAGCTCCCAGGCCCGGAAGAAGGGAGACCAGTCGATGTAGCTCGCCAGCTCCGCCAGGGGATAGTCCGGAAAGCTGGCTACACCCAGGCGGGGCGGTGGGACCGGGCGGTAGCCCTTCCAGTCCAGCGCCAGCTTCCGCCGTCGCGCTTCGGCCAGCGGCTGCAGGTGTCCCACGGCCTGCCGTCCGGCGTGCGCCTCCCGCACCCGGACGTACTCCGCCCGAACCTGGGACGCGAATGCGCCGCGGCGCTCGGGTGAAAGCAGGTTGCCCACCACGCCCACGCCCCGCGACGCGTCCAGCACGTGCACCGTGGGCCCGTGGTAGCAGGGCTCGATTTTCACCGCCGTGTGCGCCTTGGAGGTGGTGGCGCCGCCAATGAGAAGGGGGACGTCGAAATGCTCCCGCTCCAGCTCCCTGGCCACGTGCATCATTTCATCCAGCGAGGGCGTGATCAGCCCGCTCAACCCGATCGCGTCGGCCCGCTCGGTGCGGGCGGTATCCAGGATCTTGGCCGCCGGGACCATGACACCCAGGTCAATCACCTCGTAGTTGTTGCAGCGCAGGACCACGGCCACGATGTTCTTCCCGATGTCGTGCACGTCGCCCTTCACCGTGGCGAGCACGATCTTCCCGTTGGACCGGGGCGCGGCACCCCCGGCGGCCCGCTCCTCTTCGATGAACGGCACCAGGTAGGCCACGGCCTTCTTCATCACCCTGGCACTCTTCACCACCTGCGGCAGGAACATCCGCCCCGAGCCGAAGAGGTCGCCCACGATGTTCATCCCGTCCATCAGCGGCCCCTCGATCACCTGAATGGGCCGCGCGGCCTTCTGGCGCGCCTCCTCGGCGTCCGCCTCGATGAAGTCGGTGATGCCTTCCACCAGCGCGTGGGCCAGGCGCTTCTCCACCGGCTGGTCCCGCCAGGCGAGATCCCGCTTGCGGGCGATGCCTTTCCCCTCCACCCCGCGGGCCAGCTCCATGAGCCGGTCGGTCGCGTCGGGCCGGCGGTTCAGCAACACGTCCTCGATGGCCTGGCGCAGCTCCGGCGCGATGTCGTCGTAGACCGGGAGCTGGCCCGCATTCACGATCCCCATGTCCATGCCGGCCCGCAGCGCGTGGTAGAGGAACACCGCGTGGATGGCTTCGCGCACGGTGTTGGTGCCGCGGAAGGCGAAGGACACGTTGCTCACGCCGCCGCTCACCAGACAGTGGGGGAACCGCTCCTTCAGGGTGCGCGCCGCGTTGATGTAGTCCAGCGCGTAGTTGGCGTGCTCTTCGATGCCGGTCGCGACCGCGAAGATGTTGGGGTCCAGGAGGATGTCTTGCGGAGGGAAACCGACCTCCTCCGTCAGAATCCGGTAGGCCTCCGACAGGATCTCCACCTTGCGCTCGTAGCTGTCCGCCTGCCCCCGCTGGTCAAAGGCCATGACCACCACGGCGGCCCCGTACTGCCGGATCTTCCTGGCCTGCTCGATGAAGGCCTCGACGCCTTCCTTGAGGCTGATGGAGTTGACGACCCCCTTCCCCTGAACGCACTTGAGCCCCGCCTCGATCACCTCCCACTTGGAGGAGTCGATCATGATGGGGACCTTGGCGATATCCGGCTCCGAGGCGATGAGGCTCAAGAAGCGAACCATGGCGGCCTTGGAGTCCAGCATCCCCTCGTCCATGTTGACGTCAATCATCTGCGCGCCGTTGGTCACTTGGTCGCGCGCGATGTGCAGCGCCGCTTCGTAGTCCCCTTCGCGGATCAGCCGGGCGAACTTGCTCGAACCGGTGACGTTGGTGCGCTCGCCCACGTTGACGAAGCCGGTCTCGGGGCGGATGGTGAGCGGTTCCAGCCCGCTGAGCCGGGTGTAAGGCTCCGGGGTGGGAACCGCCCGGGGCGCCAGGCCGGCCACGGCCTCTGCGATGGCGCGGATGTGGTCCGGCGTAGTGCCGCAGCAACCGCCCACGATGTTGAGCCAGCCGTGCCGGGCATACTCGCGCAAGACCCCGGCCATGTGCTCCGGCGTGTCGTCATACCCCCCGAAAGCGTTGGGCAGGCCCGCGTTGGGATGGCAGCTCACGGGGACGCGTGCCACCCGGGACAGATCCTCCAGGTAAGGACGAAGCTGATCGGCGCCCAAGGCGCAGTTGAGCCCTACGCTGAAAAGGTCGGCGTGGCTGACCGAATTCCAGAAGGCCTCGGTGGTCTGACCCGAGAGCGTGCGGCCGCTTTGATCGGTGATGGTCCCGGAGACCATGAGCGGCACGTCCGCCTGGCGCGCTCGCAACAGGCCGTGAATGGCGAACAGGGCTGCCTTGCAGTTCAGCGTATCGAACACGGTTTCGACCAGCAGCAAGTCCACGCCGCCGTCCAGCAGCCCCTCGGCCTGCTCGGCATAGGCCGTCACCAGCTCGTCGAACGTCACGTTGCGGAACCCGGGGTCGTTGACGTCGGGTGAGAGCGAGGCGGTACGGTTGGTGGGCCCCAGGACGCCTGCTACGAAGCGGGGCTTCTCCGGCGTCCGCGCGGTGAACGCGTCGGCCGCGCGGCGCGCCAGCCGGGCGGCGGCGGTGTTCAGCTCCCGCACCACCGACTCCAGCCCGTAGTCCGACTGGGAGATCCGGGTGCCGTTGAAGGTGTTGGTCTCGATGATGTCCGCGCCGGCCTCGAGATAGCCGCGGTGGATCGCTTCGATGATGTCCGGCCGGGTCAGCGACAAGAGGTCGTTATCGCCCTTGAGGGGGCGGGAATGCTCGGCAAACCGCTCTCCCCGGAAGTCCTCTTCGGACAGGCCGTGGCGCTGGATCATGGTCGCCATGGCGCCGTCCAGAATCAGGATCCGCTGCCCGAGCAGCTCACGCAGCCGATGTCGAACCTGGGTACCGGTCATGCCCTACCTTGCGTCCGTGACGCGTGAAACGTGAAACGATCTCGTGTGGCACCCCCGGCTGCGATTCACGCTTCTCGTCTCACGTCTCACGAGACAAAAATCCCCGGTCGCCAAAAAGACGCGCCGGGGTCGGGGCTTTTTAGCGACTTGTTTAACGTGGCCGCAATACGCCGCAAATCGCCACGAAATCAGTTGTGCGAATAAAGGTAGCCCGTCGTGGCTTCGGGGTCAAACCGGACGATTCGCCGGCGCATTTCCATCGCTATCGCTCGGGAATCGCGATGCGAACGCCCGTCACGCCGCGAGGGTCCCGGGAAGGGGCGAATTCCACGGTGATGCCCGGGTCCAGGGCCTCGCCGGCCGCTATCCGGTAGCGTCCCGGCCGCACGCCAAACACGTAGAACTCCCCATCCGAGAACGTCGTCGTGACGAGCCGAAGGCCGCTGGCAGACTCCAGCCGGACGGGGACGCCGGGCGCGGGGCGTCCACCCCGGGTGATGACGCCGGAGATCTCGCCTACGGGGACCAGCGGGAGCTCGACATGGCGATAAGCGTTGGGTAACGGCTCAATGGTGAAGCGTGCCGCGGCCGGCATCCACAGCGGGCTGTCCAGGGACAGCGAATCGATCTCCAGGGCGGCCGGATCGAACGGCACCAGGTCCCAGACGGCGAAGCGGCCATCGTCACCGGTCCGGGCAACCTGGGGACCGATCCGCACCTGCGCTCCGGCGACCGGCGTTTCGCCCGGGTCCCGGCGCCCGTTGGCGTTCTCGTCCCGGTACACCAGGCCAGTGACCCCGCCGCGGTCCAGGCTGCGGCCGTCGGCCAAGGTGACCCGACGCGACGCCGGGTCCCAGAGCACGGAACCCTCCATGATCTCGAGGCCGTCCATTCCGGCCTGACGATCGTAGCTGGTCGATTGCACGGCGCGGACCCCGGGCAGGCTGGTGGACAGCGCCAGCTCGAGCCGGAGTCCGGTCGCGCGGCGCCAGCTTCCCCCGGCTTCGAGACGGAAGAAGGGGGAGATCTGGCGGCCAAGGGACAGGAGTGCTCTCGTCAGGCCGGAGTCCGGCGCCGCGGCGACCTCGCTCCGCAGGAAGAGGTCGCGCAGGCGTCCCGCCGATCGGGGCAGGAGCAGCGCGAAGGCCGCTTCCGCGCCCAGGCTCCGGTCCGCCGGGCCCGACCCCAGCCGGACGGTCCGGTACGCGGTGCCGAGTGCGAGTCGCCCCCGGGGAAGGGGAATGGTGGCCGTGAGGCCGGCGTCGCGTTGCCGGAACGAGGTGGTAGCCTGCGCCAGCACCCGCGCCCGCCAGAAGACGGCGTGATCGCGCTGCGTGGGACGCCAGAAGACCTCCGCCGCGGTGCGGGTGCGAAGCGTGCCCCAGCCGAGCACCGGGTCCGGGGTCGGGCTGGTGAAGGTGATGTGCTCCAGGGAAGCGTTGATATCCGGCGTGGGCACCAGCCACACGTGGCCGGATGCAAAGGCGCCGGCTGCCGCCTGAACCGCCAGACTCAGGCTGGGGTGAGGGGCGGCGGTGATGTCGAGGTACGGGTGCCACCGGCCCGCCAGGGAGTCGCGGCTGAGGAAGGTGGTGCCGGCCTGGACCGTGAGGGCCTGTAACGCGCCCCAGCGGGCGTCGGCGTTGAGCATGCCCCGGCACGGCAGATCGCTGCACGCGCCG
>Ga0153915_10001285_pt1 | contig 23141 bp, 13 predicted proteins | sample Opewatmetagenome_2_FD_107003 | JGI IMG/M metagenome (GOLD analysis project Ga0153915, IMG submission 107003) | Freshwater wetland microbial communities from Ohio, USA - Open water 3 Core 3 Depth 3 metaG | ecosystem: Environmental > Aquatic > Freshwater > Wetlands | place: USA: Ohio, Lake Erie...
ACATCGCCACGGTCCGATTCTCCGCCCAGCGGGGAGGGGCCGTCACCGCGTCCGTGCTCGAGACCGCGCCGGATCAGGCCATCGAGCCGTTCGACAAGTTCCTGATCAAGAGGAAGTAGGAGTGGCTATGGACAGGAAACGGATCATCGCGCTCGCGGTTCTCCTCGCCTCCGCGCTTTCCGCGTACGCCTTCGACCTTGCGGAGGCCGGCCTCACGAAGACGGCGACGGCCCGGGAAGGCCAGAGGACCATCGTCACCCTCAAGGACGCCATGGACCGCACGGTCCAGGTGAGCTACGCCGCGGAACCGGACGAGAAGACCCTGGGCCGGATCGCGGAGCTGAGGGAGACATTCCTCTCCTGGAGCGCGTTCGGCGTGGACTCCATGCGCTTCACCGTCACCGGTTCCACCCTGGAGATCGTCCTGACCCTGGACCGCGTGACGCTGGGCGGCAAGGACGCGGGGGCCAATGTGCCGGCCGGGATGTACTTCACGTGGACGGGCATCCTCCAGTACGACTTCCGCGTCGTGAAGGACAACGTGTTCCTCCGCGTCAGCGGACCCTTCACCTCGGAGAAGGAGCTGACCGACAAGATGTGGTCCGCCCTCTCGAATCCCGCCGCGTTCCTCAGGAGATCCGATCCGGAGTACTATATTCCCAAGGTGGAGAAGCTGGAGACGGACGTCGCCGTGCTCCAGCAGACGGTGAAGACGCTCGTCGCCCGCGTGGACTCCCTGGATGCGTCCCAGAAGGCCACGGCGCAGCGCACCCGGGAGCTTTCGGATTCCCTCCAGAAGAGCCAGGCGGAACTGGCGGATGGCCTCGCCGCGCTGCGCGCCTCCCAGCAGTCGCTCACGGAGGCGAGCTCCCTCATGAGCTCACGGCTGGAGAGCATGAAGGGACGGGTGGGGGACCTCGAGACCAAGGGGGCGACCCTCGCCGAACAGGCGGCGGCGCTGGCCAAGAAGAGCGACGAGGCCGCGAAACAGACGGAGGGCCTCACCGCCGCTTCGGACAGGATGGGCGGGGAGCTGGAGGCGCTGCGCTATGCCGTCCTGACCTTCCATGACGTGGAATGGCTGTTCTGGCAGGTGCCGGTGCCCAAGGACGGCCTGGCGAAGGCCCTGGAGCTGAAGGCCGCCAATCCCTCCTGGGGCCTGAAGGAACTGTCCCCCGCGCTCAAGGAGGCCGGCCTGAAGATCACCGACCAGCAGATCAACCTGATCCTGGCCGTCTACTTCAACGAGTTCCCCAAGTAGGATACGGGGGCGGGGCGGCGCCGAACGGGCCGCCCCGCCCGGCCGCGGTCCCTTTCAGACGGCGGCGTGCACGATCCGTTCCAGGCACACCATCGCGAACACTTCCGGCCTGTCCGATTGATTCCCTTCGACGTAGCGCCGCAGCGCCCACAGCCCCTCGTGCGCCACGGGGTCCGGGCTCCGCAGGGCCTCCGCGATCTTCAGTGCGAGCACGGGCATCTCCCCGTAACGGCTTTCCTCCAGGGCCCTGCCTATCTCCGTGAAGCAGGCGAGGAGGTCCGTCTTCTGCCTGCCGGCGGAGGGTTCCGCCGTGAGGCCCGCGGAGGACCACATGAGGCTGTCCTTCTGGGCCCTGTCCTGGGGCAGCTTGCGGATGTTGTTCTCCGCCTTGTGCAGCATGCCGTAGAGCCGCTCCGCCAGGGGCAGCCTGTCCTCCCCCAGCAGGTCCGCGAACAGGTTCTGGGCGCCGAGGGACCGGCAGACGGCGTTGAGCAGCTGCAGGCGGAGCACGGGGTTGGCGAAGTGCTTCACCCCCTCGATCGCCGGGCGCACCGCGCGAAGGTCCCCCATGCGGCTGAGGCTTTCCACGTAGGTGGGAATGAGCGCCGTGCGGGTGTCCGTGCGGAGGCGCTGGTACAGGCTCTCACGCACCTCCTCCCCGCCGATGCGGCCCAATGCCCGGATGGCGGCCGCCTGAAGGGAGACTCCCGGCTCTTCCAGGACGCGCAGGAGGGCGCCCACGGCCGTCGGGTTGCGCAGGGCCCCCAGGGAGGCGGCCGCATGGACGCGGATGTCCGATTCCTTGTCCGTGAGTTCCCGGATCAGGGGCTCCACGGCCTCGACGGCCTGCGTCTCCCCCAGGCCCTTCACGGCCTGCTCCCGCACCACGGGATCGATATCCCCCAGGGCCTGCACGAGGTGTTCCACGGCCATGGGACTGCGGGAGCGGCCCATGGAGCGCGCGGCGCGGGCCCGCCGTCCTGTCTCCTTCACCCTGGAGAAGAGGAAGGAGTTGTAGACGAAGGCCAGGGTATTGCCGCGCAGCATCTGGCCCATCATGTAGGTGACCGGCTTGGCCGTGATGTCGGAAACGCGGCGCAGGAGGAAGAGCGGCAGGATCAGGAACATGCTGGAGATGAAGAACATGATCCGCAGGTTGGTCACGTGCACGGGACCCAGGAAGAGGTCCGTGCCGGCCAGCACGCCCGCTCCGACGGCGGCCACGGCGGAGGCGGCCGAGTTGAGGAGGCTGTTGGAGAACGCCCAGACGGCGAAATACAGCGGGCGGTCGCTGCCTGACGGGACGATGCCGAAGAGCATCGTGTTGATCGCCACTGTGAGGCCGGAGAACACCAGCCCGTTCGCCACCATGATCAGGGGAAGGATGCCGGAGGCGTTGCCGGGGTTGAGGAAGATCCAGACGAGGGGCAGGATGAAGCGGGGCACCATGAGCATCTGGAGCACCGGCTTGGCCCCATAACGCTCGATGATGCTCCCCCAGAGCCAGTAGCCGAGGATGCCCACCAGGAGCGTGATGACGTTGTAGAGGCCGATGGCGGAGTAGCTGACTGTGAGATCCTTGATCATGTACACGTTCATGAACGGATCGGAGATCATGACGGCGGCGGCCCAGGACAGGTAGAAGAGCATGAGGCGGCGGAACTGCTTGTGCTTGAAGGGCGCGAGCAGGGTGCCCCTGAAGTTCACCTCCCCCTCGGCCTTCGTCGAGGACGGGTAGGGCATGGTGAGAAGCATCCAGTAGCCGCCGGCCCCCGCCAGCCAGGCGAGCAGGTAGGGCACGAGGAAGGCCACGTAGCTGCCGCCCATGAGGTCGATGAACTGGCCGGTGAGATACCCCGCGACCATGGCCGCCAGGTTGGCGAGCACCATGCGGCGGGACAGGAAGCGCGCCCGGGAATCCTCCGGCATGCAGGCGGAGAACCAGCTGTTGAACAGGGGGGAGCCCAGATTGCCCATGAGGGTGCCGGTCAGGGCCAGGATGGAGACCAGGATCAGGCGTCCGCCCTGGTACGGCAGGAGGAACGGGACCAGGAGGATGGAGACGACGAGGGAGACCTCCGCCGTGCCGCAGGCCAGGATGTAGGCCTTCTGGTTCTTGATGGAACGCGAAATGAGGAACGAGAAGGGCTGGATGAGGCCGGCGAAGGAGACGACGCTGGCCGCCACCGCGATGTCCGATGCCTGCAGTCCCAACCACAGCGCGTAGCCGGCGAAGACGGGCCCCGTGATGGGGATGATCTGGTTGTAGAAGCCCCATAGCGTGCCGTTGATGAGCAGGGTCTTGAGGGACCTCGCCTGGGTGAGCTGGGACATGGCGGGTCTGGCCGAGGCGCGATTTCCGGTTTCGCTGGACATGAATGCTACCGCCCTAGTATGGCGGAAGAGAGGATGCAGCGCAAGGGAGGGGCTAAGGAGCGAATGCCGTCTTCACGGCCCGCGCCACCGTGGAAACGGAAACCAGGCACTCCACGGGCCCCGCGGAGCCGTTTCCCGGACCGATCAGGCGCGTGTAGCCCATCTCCCTGGCGGCGCGCACGCGTTTTTCCAGGCCCGGCACCTTCATGATCTCCCCGGCCAGGCTCACCTCCCCCGCCACGGCCGTGCGGTCAGGCAGGGGAAGGTCCATCCGGGCGCTGTAGAGGGCCAGGGCCAGGGGCAGTTCCACCCCCACCTCGGCCACCCGCAGCCCGCCGGCCACATTGACGTACAGGTCCAGGTCGGAGAATCGCAGTCCCGCGTGCTTTTCCAGCACGGCGGCCACGCGCGCCACGCGTCCGACGTCGATGCGGTCCGAGAAGATCCGGGAAATCCCGCCCTTGGCCGGAATCACCAGGCTCTGGATTTCCACGAGGAGCACGCGGGAGCCTTCGATCACCGGGGCCACGGCCGTGCCCGCGGGCGGCGTCCCGTCCCTGTGGACCAGGAACACGCTGGCGGGATTCCTCACCTCCTCGAGGCCCTTCTCCCCCATGCGGAACAGGCCCACCTCGTCGACGGAGCCGAAACGGTTCTTCACCGCCTGCAGCATGCGGATCTCCGTGCCCGCCTGCTCGAAGGAGAGCACCGTATCCACCATGTGTTCGACGACCTTGGGCCCCGCGATGGTCCCTTCCTTGGTGACATGGGCCACCAGGAAGAGCGCCGTTCCGCGCGAGCGGGCCCATTCCGTGAGCTCCTGGGTGCAGAGGCGGATCTGGGTGACGGAGCCGGGGTGGGAATCCGTCTCCCGGGTATAGAGGGTCTGCAGCGAGTCGGCGATCAGCAGCACCGGCTTCAGGGTTTCCGCCGCCTGCATCACCGCTCCCAGCTCCGTCTCGGCCAGGATCTCGATGCGGTCCCCGCAAATGCCGAGGCGGTCCGCCCGCAGGCGGATCTGGGCGGGCGATTCCTCCCCGGCCACGTACAGCACGCGCCCCGGGGACGCCAGGCTCGAGGCGGCCTGGAGCATGAGCGTGGACTTGCCGATCCCCGGCTCCCCGCCCACCAGAACCGACGCGCCCCGCATGATCCCGCCGCCCAGGACCCGGTTCATCTCCGCCAGGCCGGAATCCAGGCGGATGTCCTCCTTCGTCTCCACGGCGCGCAGGGGAAGCGGCCTCACGGCGGCCGCGGCGCCCGGAGCCCCGGAAGCGGGCGCGCCGCGCGTCGCGCCCGCCTTGGGGGCCTCAGCCTCGGCGAAGCTGTTCCAGCTGCCGCAGGAGGGACAGCGGCCCAGCCACTTGGCTTCCTCGTGTCCGCAGCCGCGGCAGCGGAACAGGGTCTTCGTCCTGGAGGCCATCAGCGGGGGAACTCCGCGCCCGTCGCGTATTCCAGGTCCACGATCGAAATTTCGGTCTGGAACCGCGCCAGGAGGAACGCCAGGTCGGCCGAGATGGCGGCGATGCGGGCGCCGCGCTCCTCCGTGCGCGTGACCATCTCGTTCTCGCGGGCGACGGTGGCGTTCTTGGCTTGTTCCGCGGCCAGCTCCGCCTGGGCCCGTTTCTCCGCCACGGACGCGGCGTTGTTCCGGGCGGCCTCCACCAGGCGGCGCACCTGGATGCCCATGCCCCGTTCCAGCTCCCGCACCCCCGTCTCCGCCTGCTCCCTCTGGGAGGACGCCTGTTTGAGCTTCCATACCGAGGAGAGGGAGTCGAAAAGGTTCACCTTGCCTCCGATGGTGAAATAGAAACCTGAATCCCACGTGTCCGTCCAGTTGGTGCCGACAAAGGGGATGTCCTGGCCCGTGAGGTTCCAGGTCACGTTGAGCGAGAAATCGGGCAGGCCCATGAGGGAGGCCGTGCGGATGTCCTCCGCCAGGCGGGCCTCGCCGCTCTTGATGCGGAGCGTTTCCAGCTCCGTGGAGCCGCCCAACGCGGTCCCGACGAGGGCCTTCTCGTCCAGGTCCGGGGCGGTCTCCCGCATGGCGGTGTCCAGCGCGGCGGCCTCGGGCCTGCCGCCCGTGTAGAACTCCAGCGCGTCCAGGCCCGTGGCCAGTCCCTCCTGCGCGCGCACCCGCTGCGAGGTGACCTGCGCCGCCTTGGCCTTCGCGTCCAGCAGCTCCTGCTTCGTGATTGTCCCTTCCTCCAGCGCCTTGCTCTGGTCCTCGACGATTCCGGCCATCAGGGCCTCCGCGTCGCGGAGCTTCCCGAGGGAATCGCGCGCCAGGATCGCCCCGAAGTAGGCCTTGGTCAAGTCCCGCACGAGCTCCCGTTCGGAGGCCCGGACGGCCACCTCCGCGGAACCGCGTTCCAGCTCCGCGATCCGGATGGACTTCTGGATCTTGCCCCAGGTCCAGAGGACCTGATCCAGGCTGGCGGAGGTCTTGAAATAGGTGGGCTTCGTGTCCTCGATCAGGACGTAGTCCTGGTCCGGGATGGAGACGGGATACTCCGAACCGACCGTCGGGGAGCTGCCGAGCGCCCCCTGGCTGATCGTGATGCCCTCGGGCGGATTGGTCATGTAGGTGAAGCTCGAGGTGAGGGCGAGCTGCGGCAGGGCCTTGCTCCAGGCCTCGTTTACCGCATAGCCGGTCCGGGCGGCCTCCAGGCGCTTGACCTTCAGTGTGCCGGAGACGTTCTTCGCCCTGGCGATCATCAGGGCGAGGGAGCCGGAGTCGGCGTCCACGGCCGCAAGGGGCGTGCCTTCCGCCGCAGCCGGCTGCGCTTGGGGGACGGAATCCGGAGTGCCCTGCGCGGCCGCCTGGTCCGCGGGCGGCGTCTGCGGTTGCGCGGCGGGTGCGGTTTGCGCGGCGTCCGACGCGGCGTCCGACGAAAGCCGCGTGGTCATCGGTTTGGCGCGCACCGCCTCCGGCGAGCCGCCCGCGTGGAGGGCGGCGGCCGGGGCGAGGAGGAGCAGGGTTGCCAGCGCGATCGGTATGGTGCGGTGCATCCTACCGTTCCTACTGCATGGCCTTGCTGGTGCCATTGATCGGGTTGTCCTGCCAGGAGAGGATCGACGTCGTCACGGGGCTGTTATACCAGACATAGGAGCTGTCCGAGAACGTCACGGTAACGTCCAGTTCGTCTCCCTGGCTGCCCGGGACGTAGCTTGTGTCCCTGGACCAGGTGATGGTGGCCGTGTAGGTCCCGTCGCTTCCGGTCTTCACGGTATAATTGTTGGCATTCGTGATCAGGCCCGCGTCCGCGTCGTTCTCGTTGATCACCACAGTGACGCCGCTGATATCGGTGTAATCTCCGGTGGTCGTGTTGGTGTATCTGCAATAGCCCGTCACGGTCACCGAATACTCGGGCCGCGTCTTGCGCGTGACCGCGATGGTCCAACCCGTGTCGGAGGAACTGCCCGCGGCCGTGCCGGCGGTGACGGTCTTCAGCGCCATCGCCGTCACGACGCTGTAATCCGTGTCGCTGACTGAGATCTGGATATCCTCCGTATCGCCCGTCGCCGAGTCCGGGGTCTCGTCGGACCATTCCACGTTTGTGAAGAGGAACACGCCGTTCGAATCCGTGGTCGTCGTGTAGTCCTGCGTGGTATCGGAGGTGGACTGCAGGTCCAGGACCACCGTGATGCCAGAGACGCCGGTGCCGGAAGTGGTGGTCATGGCCACCTTTCCCGTGACGGACGGGCAGGTGAAGTTCAGCATCTGCACGCTGAGGGGGGTTCCCGTGGCGTCCGTGGAATCGGAGGCGCCCGTGTCGCTCAGGGTGACGATCAGCGGGCTGTCGACGTCATTGTCCGAGGAATAATCGTCGTCCTGCACGTAGATGCGCACCTGTTCCGTGTCCAGTACGCCGGAGGAGGCCTCGGGCTCCGTGTCCGTCCATTCGACGTTGGAGAACTTGAAGATGCCGTCCGTGCCGTCGATCGTCGTGGTGGTCGTGTTGACGGTGCTTGCGTCGGAGAGCTCGAGATACACCGTCACGCCGTTCTGCCCCGTGGATGTGCCCTTCAGGACCACCTTGCCCTTCACGGTGCTCATCGTGAACTCCGCGCTGCCCACGACGATGTTGGACGATACGGTGGACGACGCGCCGGAGGTGACTGTGATGGAGATCGGGTTGTCGGAATCGTTGGCGGAGTACCTGGTGCCGTCGTCCAGGTAGACGTTGGCGGTGACCTTGTCGTCGTACGTGCCGGAGGCGCTGTGCGTGGGGTTGGAATCGGTCCAGGATACGTTTTCGAACTGGTACCAGCCGTCGCTGCCCAGCGTCGCGGTGGTGACCGTGGCGTCGGGCGTCGTGTCCGTGGTGATCGGAAGGTCGAGGGCGATGGTCACGCCGTTGACCCCGGCGCCGCTGGAATCGACCACGCGGCCCTTCACGATGGGCACTGTGAACGTGGTGCTGCGCACCGTGATGGGCTGCGCGGTGCGGATGTCCGAATCCACGCCGCTCGTGATCGTGAAGGCCGTCTGGGAGTCCCGGTCCTCCTCGTTATACGCGTCGGAGTAGTAGGCGGTGTCGTCGACGTAGAGCTTGCAGGTCTCCGTGGCCGTCGTCGTCGTGCCGTCCGTGGTGATGGCCCGCGCGGAGGCCGCTTTCAGCCGGCCCCTGAGGGCAAGGATGGCGGCCGCCTTGTCCGCCGGGATCGAGTCGGCGTCCCCCCAGGCGACGTCGGAGAAGGTGAACACGCCCAGTTCCCCGTCCGTTGTCGCCGTGGTGGCCGTATAGTCGGCCTTCGTGTCGGTGGTGGACATCAGGTCCAGCACCACCGCGACCCCGTCCACGCCCACGCCGTTCTCGTTCACCACCTTGCCCTTCAGCTCCGTGGTGTAGATGGCGTCCATCTCGATGGTGGGCACCACGTTGCTCGAGTCCGAGAGGATCCCGGCCACCTGGGCGGTCTTCGGGAAGTAACCTTTTCGCATGACCTTCACCCAGACGGTGCCGCTGTCCCCTTCGTCCCCGAACAGGGGAGAGGTGGTGGTCCACATGATCTTGTGGCTCCAGTAGCCGTCGTTGCCGCCGCTCGTCATGGTGCTGGTCCGCGCCAGGGCCTCGGCCGTCGCGTCGGTGCCGGGGTCCACTGTGTAGACGTAGACCGTGGCTCCATTGATGCCGTCCTGGGTGCCGTCCGTGTTCACGGTGGAGGACTTCACGTAGCCCGCGACCGTGGCGGAGTAGGTGCGGGACCCGCAGGCGGAAAGCGCGAGAAGGGCCGCCGTGGAGAGCAGTGCGGCCGCCAGGCGTACGGATGCATGGATGTGCTTCATACGGGTTTCTTCCTTCGCAGTTTCGATTCCACGAGATAGTAGAGCACCGGGACCAGGATCAGGGTGATCACGGTGGAGGAAAGCAGGCCTCCGAAGATGGCGCGCGCCAGGGGCGCCCACATCTCGGAGCCGGTGCCGAGGCCCAGGGCCATGGGCAGCATGCCGAGCAGCGTGGTGCCCACGCTCATGAACACGGGCTTCAGGCGCGTACGGCCGCCGATGTGGATGGCCTTCTCCAGGCCGATGCCGCTCTTCCTCAGTATGTTCACGTAGTCCACGAGCACGATGGCGGTGTTGACCACGTAGCCCACCAGCAGGATGGCGCCGATGAAGGCCACCAGGTTGAAGGTCGTGTTGGTGGCCAGGAGCGCGACGGTGAGACCGATGAGGGAGAAAGGGATGGAGAACATGATGATGAACGGGTGCAGCAGGGACTCGAACTGGCAGGCCATGACCACGTAGACCAGGCCCATGCCCAGGAGCAGAGCCAGGCCCATGCTGGAAAAGGTGTCCGCCATCATCTGGCTGGAGCCGGTGATGGACTGCCTGATGCCCGAAGGGGGCGTCAAGGACGCCATGCCCGTCCTCAAGTCGGCCGTCACGCGGTTGAGCGGACGTTCTCCGGTCAGGGAACAGGTCACGTTGACCATGCGCGTCTTGTTGACGCGGTTGATGGAGACGGGGCCGGAGGCTTCCGTGATGTCCACCACGTTTTCCAGGGGAATGCGCGTTCCCGCGCGGTTGACGAGGAACATGCTGCCGATACGCGACAGGGAGTTCCTGTCCTCGTCGCGCAGGAGCATGTAGACGTCGTAGGTGTCGTCGCCCTGCTTGTAGCGGGAGACCGTCATGCCGTTGTAGGCGGCGCGGATGGTGGCCGCGATCTCCATGGGGGAAAGGCCGAGGCTCACCGCCTCCCGCCTCTTCACGTGGAACTGGATCTCGGGCTTCCCCGTCTTGTAGCTCACGTCCACGTTGCGCGTCCCCGGGATGGACTTCATGAGATCCGCCACTCTCTGTCCGTAGGCCTCGGAGGCGGCCAGGTCCTCCCCGGCCAGCTCCACGACCACGGGATTTTCGTTTCCGCCCGCAAGGGACACCAGGGAGCTCAAGCCGCTCGATTTGATGGTGAACTTCACCTCCGTCACCCGGGACCGGATGAGGCCGGACAGGTCGTTCATGGCGGTCCAGATTGTGCGTTTCCTCTGGCCCTTCTGCACCATGACCACGCTGATCTGGGCCACGTGGCTTCCCGTTCCTCCCAGGGGCCCCATGGAACCTCCCTGGCCGACAGTGGAGGAGATCGTCTGGAGGTCCTTGCCGAGGTAGTCGATGACGATCTTCTCGATCTGCGCCACCTTCTCCTCGGTGCGCTCGTAGGGCGACTCCACCTTGGTTTCCATGCTGATGGCGAACGTGCCTTCGTCGGTCTCCGGCAGGAACTCCATGCCAAGCGCATAGATGGAAAACACGCTGAGAATAAGAAGGACCACGGAAACCACGATGACGCCGACGGAGTGGCGGATTGCCCAGGCGAGGGCGCCTTCGTAGAAATCGTCTATGGCCTGGAGGGCGTTCTGGATGGCCTTGGCGACGACGTCCACGATCCTGTTTCCCGTGTGCAGCTCCACGTCGGCCAGGCTCACCTCCAGCTCCACCTTCTCCCCCTCGATGGTGCGCGGGGTGAGCTTCGCGCCCCGGGCCATCTTGAGGAACCGGGTGCAGAGCACGGGCACCAGAGTAAGGGCGCTCACGAGGGAAACGAGCATGGAAAAGGAGATGGTGAGGGCCAGGTCGCGCATGATCGTGCTGGCGAATCCCGTCATGAAGAGGATGGGCACGAAGACCACGACGTTGGTGAACGTGGAGGCCGCGACGGACATGGACACTTCCTCCGCGCCCGCGATGGCCGCCTGTTTGGGGGGCATCCCGGAAAGCAGCTTGCGGAAGATCACCTCCAGGACCACGATGGAGTTGTCCACGAACATGCCGACCCCGAGGGTGAGGCCCGCCAGGGACATGATGTTCAGGTTGATCTTGGCGAAGTCCATCAGCATGAAGGTGGCCACAACGGAGATGGGGATGGACAGGGCCACGATCAGGGTGGAGCGCCAGTTCCTGAGGAACACGATGAGCACCAGGACGGCGAGGAGGCCGCCCTGCCAAGCGGCGTCCGTGACGCTTCCTATGGACTCCAGGATGGAGATGGACTGGTCCGAGGAGACGGCGATCTTCACCGAGGGCGGAAGCTCGGTCTTCAGTTCCTCCAGGGCCTTCTTCACCTCCTTGATCACCTGGACCGTGTTGTGGCCCTGCATCTTGTTGATCGATACCTTGACGCCTTTGGCCCCGCCGGCGTGGACGAAGACCTCCTGCGGCATGTAGGAAAGCTCGATCTCCGCCACGTCCTTCAGGTACACCGGCACGTTCTCCCTGTAGCCCACCAGGACATTGCCCACGTCCTCCAGGGTAGCGAACTCGCCGATGGTCCTGAGGACGAGATATCGGTCCTTGAGGCTGATGTTGCCTCCCGGGATGTTCACGTTCTCCCCCTGGAACACCTGGAGGATCTGCACGATCGGGATCTCCTTCTTCCCGATGGCGTCCAGGTCCAGCTTCACCGTGACGGCCGACTCCCTGCCTCCGCTCACGTCGCAGGATGCCACTCCCGCGATGCGCTCCATCTGCGGCTTGATCTTTTTGTCCACCAGGCGCCGCACGTCGATCCCCTCCGTGGCGGACACGTTGAAGGAGTAGCAGGGCAGGACGTCCGGGCTGTATTTGTAGATCATGGGCCGTTCCACGCCGGACGGCAGGTCCCCCTCGATCGAGTTGATCTTTTCCCGGATGTTCGGGACGATGGCGTCCATGTCCACGCCCCATCGGAAACCGACGACCAGGATGGCGACGCCCTCCAGGGACGATGAGGTGACCTTGTCCACGCCATTGACGGTGGAGACGGCCTCTTCCAGGGGCTTCGTGACGTCGGCCTCGATCTCGAACGGCCCCACGCCGGGGTAGACGGCGATTACGGCCGCCGTGGGCATGTTGATGTCGGGGAACAGCTCCATCCCGATGTTGGACAGGGATACCATGCCGAGCACCGCCATCGTGATGAAGAGGATGGTGGTGGTGATGGGGTGTTTGACGGCGACTTCCGGCAGCTTCATTTCGCGTCCGCCGGAACGACTTTCTCCCCCTCCTCCAGGAAGGAGTTGCCCTCGCTCACCACCCGGTCCGCCTCCGCGAGGCCGGAAAGGACCTGCGTGGACTCGCCCTCGGCGAGGCCCGTGGCCACCTCGACGAACCGCGCGTGCTGCGAATTGGCCTCGACGACTGTGTAGACGCCGGTCTTCCCGCCGCGCTTGAGCAGCGCCACGGTGGGAACCAGGAGGGCGTCCGGGATGCGTTCCACGACGAGGTCCACGCCGGCGTACATTCCCGAGTGCAGCCTGCCGGCGCCGTTGGCCAGTTCCACCTCCACCGTGAAGGTCCTGCTGGCCGGGTCCACCGTGGAGCTGACCGCGCTCACCCGGCCCTGGAAGGTCTCTCCGGGAAGGGCGTTGGGACTCACGCGCGCTTCGATCATGGCCGCGCGGGCCTTGATGTCCCCGTAGTATTTCTCGGGCACGGGGATCTTCACCAATATGGGATCGTCCTGGACCACGGTGACCAGGGGCGTGGCCTGTCCGGCAATGTTGCCCTGGTCGGTGTGGACCTTGGCCACCCTTCCGGCGACGGGGGTCGTGACCTTGGCGTAGTCCATCTGGAGCCTGGCCAGGTCGTACTGCGCCTGCATGGCCTTCACCTGGGATTCCGCCATGGACAGCTCCTCGCTGCTCGCCCCCTTCTGCATCATCTGCACGCTGCGTCGGGCGTTATCAAGCTGCGTCTGCGCGTTCTGGAACTGCCTCTGGCCGTCCTCGAACTTCGACCTGGAGATGGCGCCTTCCTTGAACAGGCGTTCCGAGCGCTGGAAGTTCTGCTCCGCGGTGGACAGGTCCTTCTCCGCCTGGGCAAGGCTCGCTTCCGCGTTCTGAAGCTCCTCGGACCGCACGCCCTTCCTGGCCTTGTCGAACTGGGCCTGCGCGGCGGCGAGGGCGCCTGCGGCCTGGTCCGCCTGGAGCCGGACCACCTGATCGTCCATCTGCGCGAGGACCTGGTCCCGTCCGACCCAGTCGCCTTCCTTCACGAAGATCCGCTCGATCCGTCCCGCCACCTTGGGGGTCAGGGTCACCATGGCATTGGGCTGCAGGGTCCCGGCGTAGGAAAGGGTGCGCAGGATCTCCCCGCGACGCGGATGCGTCACCACGACGGGCACGCCGGCCGATTCGTCGGGCTTCACCGACTGCGCGAGAATCCGGGTCATGACCGAATACCCGATCAGGCCCAGCACCGCCAGTCCTACTACGATCCAGATCCATCGCTTCTTCACGTCGTTTCCCCTTGCAGAAGCTTGCTGGTGATGAACCGTTTCAGGGAGTTTTTGATTTCCGCGATCTCCCTGTCCGTCCCGTCGGGCGGCGTGAGCGCCACGGAAAAAAGCACGCCGTTCACCGTGACTTTCACCAGCTTCCGCCACTTTCCGCCGTCTTCCGGGATGTCCAGAAGGTCTTGTTTCCTTCCCTCATCGATCAGCCTCTCCACATAGCTGCAGAAAAGGGCCATGTCCTCATGGAACCCGAGGAGGCGGCTTGATTCGAAGAGCATCCCGCGCAGGAGGGGCAGACACTCTTTGAGCTTCTGGAAGCCGCGTTCGATCAACTCGTCCAGGCGTTCCTCCAGGGGGCTGTCCGGCTTGACAAGCCCCTCGAACTCGGAGAGGAAATCGGCCCATCCCTCCTGAACCGTGCACTTGAACAGGTCTTCCTTGTCCGTGAAATAGTTGTAGATGGAACCGGGGGCCATTCCCGCGGCTTCCGCGATGTTCTTGATCGTGGTGCTCTGATAGCCCAACTCGCCGAAAACCCGGAAAGCCGCCTTGATGATCTCTTTTCTCTTTGCATCGGTATCCGTCATGATTCCGCCCGTTGAAAAAATGAATGAACGTTCATTCGCTAATATATGGATACAGCCGACGGAAATCAAGAGCCTATCGACACGATGCCCTTTGCTCCGCTTCGGGTTCGTGGTACAAAGGGTGCGTGTTCGACATCGTCCAGACCGACGCCCGCTCCGTCAGGGTACGGACCGACAACGCATGTTTTCTCCTTCCCTACCGTTTTTTCTGGAACGGCCAGGAACGGATTCCGGAAAGCGTGGCCCTGGAGGGGGGAGAGGTGAGCGCCTTCTTCCTGGCGGCCACCATCAAGGACGTCATCCGCATGGATGCGCGCGGGATCCTGATCCGGCGCACCTGGTCCGTGAAGACGCCCGGACAGGTCCGCCTGTCCATCCCGATGGAGTTCGAGGATGCCGACGGCTTCTCCTACCTGTTTCCGGCCGTGGAAGGCGAATCGCATCCACCCCTGCAGCGGCGCGCGTTCCTTCAGGAACGATCCGCCTACCCCTGCGGTCTGTTCCTGTATCATGGGGAAAGCGGGATCCTGGTATATGCAGGGGAGCCGTCGTCCAAGGCGGCATCCGCGGCCGACGGCTCCCCTGCCGCGGCAGCGGATGCCGCATCGACCACAGTGCCCACGGATGGATCTGACGCCGGGGTGACGGCCGCGCCCGGTGCCGCGCCGGCCGCCGAAACGCCATCCATCGCGATCGAGACCGTAGCCGTGGAGGACGAGCCTGCACTCCTGCGCGTGGAGATCACCCTGCCCGGCCGGGAGGAACCGTTCTCACGCACGGGTCCGGCTCCTTCGCATACCGCAGTCCGCCGGGAAACCACGGTCGAGTCGACGGGAACCCTTGAAAGATCGTTCCTCCTTCGGGTCGTTTCCGCGCCGCGCAGGCAGATCCATGGCCGTGGATTCCTGTCGGTCTCGGCACCTCTTGCCAGAACCGGCAAACATGCCCCGCAAACGCGGAGCCTGGACGATCTGCGTCAAGCCCTGCGCGAGTGCGCGGTCACCCATCTCCACCGGGGCCGCGGAGTGTTCGGCCTGCGGGAGGTTCCCGGAAGCCGGACACTGTCCGCGGAAGCCGGAGTGCGGTTCGCGAGCCTCCTGCTCGTCCTGTTCCCGAAGGACGGAGTACTGACGGACATCGCCCTGAGCCTCGCGGATTTCTGCCTCAAGGGGCAGCATCCGACGGGCCTGTTCTTCGAGGGCTATGACCTGGAATCGTGCGCCTGGCAGGGCGTGCGGGGGCGGCGGGGAAAGCCGCTGCTTTCCATCGCGCGCGCCTCCGCCATCGCGGAGGCCTTTCTCAGCCTTGCATCCGAGATGGAAGCGCGTGGACTGGACGGGGGACGGTACGCGGCGGCCGGGGAGCGCTTCGTGGATTTTTTCTTCCCCGGCAAGGGCGCTTTCCTCCCGCCCGGTTCCCTCCACATGGCGGGGGAGCGGACCCCGGAGGAAAGCGGCCTGGAACGTTTCGCCTTTTTCCCGCCGCTCTGGAGTGTCTTCCAGGCGGGGAAGAAGGACAGGCACAGGAAAGCCGTGAACGCCATGGTGCGCGAGTTCTCCCTGCTGGAACGCGCGACGGGCGGACTGGCCGCATCCCGGCCGGGGCGCGATCCGGATTCATCGGCCGCCCTGCTGGAAGCGCGGATCTTCCTGTCCATGAGGGCCGCGGGCTTCAAGCTGCCCGGGGCCGACGAGCTCGTGTCGCGCCTGGTCCCCTGGGTGAACGTGAACCGGTCCGGCATGCGCGACGGGGACGGCGACCCCGTGATCGATCCCCTTGGGGGCCTTCTGGATTCCTTCAGGCGCCAGCGCCTCCTGTTTGCGGGCCATGAAACCGCCTGGCTCCTGCTTTCCCTGCGCCCCCTCCTGAAGGAGCCGTGGCTGGCCGGTGTCGCCGCGGAGCTGGCCGCGGCCAGCCTGCGCTTCTCGGCGCAGGCCAGGATCGGGACGTCCTGGTATCAGCACACGCTTTGGGATTCCAGGGGTCGGGTGGAGGACGGCAAGGGCCTTCTGGGACCCGTCGATTCCCGCCGGCTCGCTTCGGAAGGAACGTACCTGCTGCGGCTGCACGAGGGCAAACCGAGGCCGCGTCGGTAGCCGCGCCCGAGGCCGCGCCGGTAGCCGCGCCCGTCCTACCCGAAACGCCTTGCTATGGGAATCCTGCGGCCCATCCCGAACGCCTTGGGGGAGACCTTGAGGACAGGAGGAGCCTGGCGCCTCTTGTATTCCGCCTTTTCCACCATCCTGATGACGGTCCGCACGAGGCCGATGTCCATGCCTTCCGCGGCCATCTCCCCGGCGCTCCGGTTGCGGATGAGGAAGCCCTCGAGGATCCGGTCCAGCACCTCATACGGCGGCAGGGAATCCTGGTCCGTCTGGTCGGGCCGCAGCTCCGCGGAGGGGGCCTTCGTGAAGATGGCCTCCGGGATCACGGGCTTCCCGCCGTTGATGTGCCGGCAGAGTCCGTAGACCTGGGTCTTCAGCAGGTCCCCGATCACGGCCAGGCCGCCGCACATGTCGCCGTACAGGGTGCAGTAGCCCACGGCGAGCTCCGACTTGTTGCCCGTGGTGAGCAGGAGGGAGCCCCTCTTGTTCGAGTAGGCCATCATGAGGCATCCGCGGATGCGGGCCTGCAGGTTCTCCTCCGTCAGGTCCGGCCCACGGCCCTCGAAGACGGGCTCGAGGACGGAGAGGAACGCGCGGAACGGCTCCTCGATGGGAAGGAGGCGGAAGCGCAGTCCGAGGTTCCCCGCGAGCTCCCGCGCGTCCTTCACGCTGCCCTCGGAGGAGTAGCGTGAAGGCATGCCGAAGACGTCCACGTTTTCCGCCCCCAGGGCCTCCACGGCGAGCGCCGCCACCAGGGCGGAGTCGATGCCGCCGGAAAGCCCCAGGTGCGCGCGGCGGAAGCCGCACTTGCGCGCATAGTCCGCGATGCCGAGCACGAGCGCCCGGCGCAGGCGTTCCCGGGGTTCCCCGTCCAGCGCCGCTCCGCCGGACGGGGCGGCCGTATCGAAGAGGATCAGGTCCTCCCGGAAGGAGGCGCCCACGGCGGCCAGGCCGCCGTCACGCGCCATTGCCATGGACATCCCGTCGAAGATCAGGCTGTCGTTGGCGCCCACGGTGTTCGCGTAGGCCACCGCCACCCCGGCGGAGGCCCCCAGGCGGCGGATCAGGCCCAGGCGGGTCTCCGGCTTTCCCTCCTCGAAGGGGGATGCGGAGGGGCACAGCACCAGCGTGGCCCCCGCGTCCAGCAGGTCCTTGGCCGGATCCACGGGGTAGCGCAGGCCGGGCAGGGGAGGGCTGTCCCACCACAGGTCCTCGCAGATGGCGATCCCGATCCTTTCGCCGCGGAAGGCCACTGTGCCGCGCTCCCGCGCCGGCTCGAAATAGCGCGCCTCGTCGAATACGTCGTAGGTGGGAAGCAGGGTCTTGGCCTGGACGTGCAGGACCGCCCCGTCCGAGAGGAGGGCGGCCGCGTTGGCGAGCGGCCGCCCGCTGCCCGTGCGGTTGCGGTCCACGTAGCCCACCACCACCCCGGTCCCCGCCGGCGCCTCCCGCTGGACGCGGCGCAGGGCGGCGAGGTTCGCCTCCACGAAGCCGTCCTGTTCCAGGAGATCCATGGGCGGGTACCCGCAGAGACACAGCTCCGGGAACACGACGAGGTCCGCTCCGCGTTCCGCCGCCTTGCGGGCGTATGAGAGCACCAGGTCCGCATTGCCCTGGAAGTCCCCGATCACGGGGTTGACCTGAGCGATGGCGAGTTTCATGGCTGCCGAGTGTATTCGGAAGGCGGAGCCGAGTCTACGGCCGCGCGGATGTTCCCCGGACGCCGGGCGTGTTGACCTCCCGTGCCCCGGGCGCTACTATGGGACGACATGGGACGGACCGTGCTGATCTCGGATGCGGAAACCCCTCTGGGCAGGGAACTGGTGTCGGCGTATCTGCAGGCGGGGGACACCGTGGTGGCCGCCGTCTCCCCGCAGGCTTCCCCGAAGCCCGAGTGGGCGGGCTCCCTCCTGGCGGTGGACTGGAACCGCCGTTCGTCCCTTTCGACACGCAACCTCCTGCTCACGGCGGTCAACCGCTTCGAAGCCGTCGACGAGGCCGTGATCCTGGACTGCAGGACGATGTCAGAGAAGCTCGCGCAGGAGCTTTCCAGCGCGGAAATCGAATCGGAGGTCGACGCCTACGTCAAGGGGACAGTCTTCCTCGTGCGCGAGGTCATGATCCACTTCACGGACCGGGGACGCGGCGTGCTTTGCCTGGCCGCCTTCTCCCCCCAGGCCGCCGACAGCCCCGTGCCGCCGCTGGACGGAGCCATCCGGGAGTTCTTTCACGGCTTCACCCGTTCCCTCCTGGCCACATGCGCTTCCGGCCCGATCACGGCAAACGCCTTCCAATCGTACAGCTCGACGCCGGTCGAGTTCACGCGCTTCATCGCGAAGACCCTCGAAGAGAAGGCGCGCAAGATCTCCGGCCGCAGCTTCACGCTGGAACCCAGGCAGGGCTTCCTGCAGGGCCTGGTGCCCGCGGGAAGGAAGCCGTAGGGACCGCCGTCCCCTAATCGAACATCATCGACTCTGCGAAGCGCATCTGGAACTCGGGCTTCCCGCCGAGCTCCAGGTTCCGCGTCGCGCGCGCGGCGCCCTCCGCCCGCCTCCTGTGGTCGGCCGACAGCAGGGCGAGGACCGCCCCGCGCAGGGCGGCATTGCCCACCACCTTCACCCGGGCCGGATCCATGGCGGGGATGAGGCCGATGCGCATGGCGGCCCGCGCGTCCAGCCCTGCGCCGAAGTTCCCCGCCAGGCGCACCTCCTCCAGATCCTCCCTGCCCACGCCGACCTCCTGCAGGAGCGTTTCCAGGCCCGTGCGCACCGCCCCCTTGGCCAGCTGCAGCCTGCGGATGTCCTGCTGGGAAAGGAACACGGACCGGTCGTCCGAGAGGGCAAAGGCGGTTTCCTTGCCCCTGAGGAAGAGGCGGGACCGCAGCGGATTGCCTTCCGCCTCGCAGGGCTCCAGGAGCCTCCCCGTGGCGTCAATGAGGCCCTGTTCCAGAAGGCGCGCGACGCACGCCACGAGGCCGCTGCCGCAGACCCCCTTGGGGGCGGTTCCGCCGACCACGGTGCAGGAAAGCGATCCGTCGGCCGCTACGGCCACCTCATAGACGGCCCCGTCCATCGCGCGCATGCCGCAGGAGATCCCTGCCCCTTCGAAGGCGGGACCCGCCGCCGTGGACGTGGAGACGAGGCGCCCCCCGTGGGAGAGCACCATCTCCCCGTTGGTCCCGATGTCGAGGTTCAGCGTGGTCCTCCGCTCCCGTTCCAGATCCAGGGAGACGATCATGGCCACGGTGTCCGCCCCGACGTAGGCGGAGATCAATGGAAGCGTCTCCACGGTTCCCTGCGCCTGGAAGTCCCAGGAGTAGTCCGACGGTCTTCCCTGCACGGGACCCGAAATGACGGGCGCGTAGGGCACGAGGGTGAGCTGATAGGGGTCTATGCCGTTCAGGATGTGGATCATGACGGGATTGCCCGCCACCACGGTCTTCAGGACCTGCTGCGGCCGCACGCCGGCCTCGGAGAGAAGCAGGTGGGCGCCTTCCCCGATCGTGTCAAGCGCCGCCCTGCGGACCGGACCGCGGTCCGCGTGGAAGCTCTGGGCGCGGGAGACGACGTCCGCGCCGAAGGAGACCTGCCGGTTGAGCAATGTCCTGCGCCCGAGGCGTTCCCCCGTCTCCAGGTCGAGGAGGGCCATGTCCACCGTCGTGGTCCCCAGGTCCACCGCGATGCCGTAGAACCTTTCCTCCGGAGAGCGGGCCACCCAGAGCAGCCGGGAGTCCTCGAGGATCGTCTGGAAGCGGAAGCCGGACCCGCGCAGGATGCCGGAGATGCGCTCCACGGCGGGCATGTCGAAGCCCCCGGTCGAGATGCCCTGCGACGCGAGATGGGACGACAGGCGTTCCCAGTCGGCCCTCTGGTCCTCGAGGCTCGGCTGCGGAAGGCTCTCCCCGCGGCGGCTCACCAGGCCGTCGTGCAGGGCGACTTCGATGTCCCTTTCCCGCAGCCCCTGTTTCCAGACCTTCGCCGACAGGCGCTCCTCGGGGATGGTGAGGGTGCAGTCGGCTTCCACGATCGTCTGGCAGGCCAGACGCACGCCCCGATCGGTCTCCGAGGCGGGAAGGGCGCCCTTGCCGGAGGCGGGGGGGGGATCCACTGTCAGCCTGCATTGCCGGCAGTTGCCCTTGCCGCCGCAGGGATAGTCCAGGACCAGGCCTTCCTTCTGCAGAAGGTCGCGCAGCGACGCGCCCCGCGGCGCGTTCAGGGTTTTTCCCGTCGGGAGGATCGTCACGGTGTGCATTGAGGATGGACTGTAGCCCAATCCAGGCGGGGCGGCAAGCGACCGGACCGCCCGCTTGACCCTGGCCCGCCCAGGGCGCTACCTTCCAGGTCATGTCGATCATAACCCGCGCACGCCGCTCCGCGGCCGCGATGGCCGTGCTGGCCGCTTGTCTGTTGTCCGCCTCCTGCTCCGTCAACTCGGGATTGGTCCTGAAAAAGGACGGTTCCGCCACGGCGACTGCCCGCGTGGAGTCCTCCGCGCCCTTCCTCGAGTACGTGATGGGCGTGGCCGACGTGGTCGGCATGAAGGACCTGGCCAAGCAGGGGAGGATCTACGACCTGAAGGAGATCCAGAAGGGCCTGGAGTCGGGTCCCGGCGTCACGGTGAAGAGGATCGCCTCCCCGAAGCCCGAGGTCCTCGATGTCGACGTGGCCTTCCGGTCCGTGACCGAGATCTTCGCGAAGGATCCGACTGTGAAGGGCTCCGGGGTCCTCTCGATTTCGGAGTCCGGCGGGAAGAAGACGCTGCGCCTGCACCTGGACAGGAACAACTTCAAGCAGCTCTCCGTGCTGTTTCCCATCCTGGACAACCCGATGTTCTCGGGAATGGGCCCCCAGTCCAACGAGGGGACGTCGGAAGAGGATTACCTGGCCATGATGGAGTACGCCATGGGCGCCGAGGGCCCCAAGGCCATCCGGAACGCGTCCATCGATCTCACCGTCAGGGTGGAGGGGGAGATCCTTTCCCAGACCGGAGGCAGCCTATCGGGAGGCACTGCGGTCTTCCACTTCCCCCTGATCCGCCTGCTCCTGCTGGACAAGCCCATCGACCTGTCCGTGACCTACCGATAGAGCCTCCCGGCGTTTCCGGCGCCTGATCTCGGCCCGCCCGTCGTAGTAGAGGATCACGGGCAGGACGATCAGCGCCGCGGCGGTGGTCGTGATCAGGGCCAGGGAGATCAGGATCCCGAAGTACATGATGGGCCGGAAGCCGGAGAAGAGGAAGGCGAGCAGCGCCGCCGTGATGGACACCGTGGTGAGGATCATCGGCCGGCCGGCGATCTTCAGGGTGTGCTCGATGGCGAGGTCCATGTCGTCGCCCCAGATCTTCCTCTGCCGTCTGTACTGGATGGTGAGGTGGATGGCATTGTCGACTCCGCAGCCGATGGCGATGCTGGAGAAGGTGACAGTGACCACGTCCAGGGGGATGTGGAAGACGGCCATGACGATGAAGATGAGCATCAGGCCCACGGCCATGGGCGCCAGGACGTAGGCGCCGCTCTTGGCGGAGCGCAGGAACAGAGCCGTGATCAGGAAGACCAGGAGCGCGGTGGTTCCGATGGATGACATCTGGTTCTGTGCCAGCATGTCCCCCAGGTTGATCACGGAAAGGGTGGAGCCCCAGAAATCGCGCCCCATCTCTGCGGGGAGGCATTCCGCCATCTTTTCCTCGATCCGCTTCTGGATCCTCTTGTAGCTTTCGTCCGTGGTCAGGGCGCCGCGCTCATTGTCGTAGACCTTGAAGACGAAGGTGATGTGGTTTGCTTCCTTGGACAGGAGCAGGCTGGTCATGCCGGAACTTGCCGGCGTGGCGGACAGGGCATTGAAGTAGCGGGAAAGAAGCATGATCATCGGCTTCTTGTCCGGGATCTCGTAGGCGCCCTCCATGGTGCGGTTCATCAACCTCAGGTAGGAGGTGAAGGACATGATCGAGGCGATGTCGGGATCCTTGTCCAGGAAATCCTCCACCTCCGCCACCCTGCGCAGCACCGCGGGATCCATGAAGTAGCCCTGGCGGCCCTCCGGTGCCGAAAAGGTCAGGTTCACGTAGACGTAGCCGCCGAACTTCCGGATCAGGTACCGGTTGTCCTCCACCGCCTTCAGCTGGCCGCGGAAGTAGCTGAGCACGTCGGTCTCGTAGCGGATCGATCCGTAGGCGAAGCCGAATCCCACGCAGATGACGCCGACGCCGATGAGCACGAAGACCCGCCTGCGGATGATCCAGTGCGACAGGCGCGTGAGGATATGGGCGATGCCCCCCTCCATCACGCGTTCCTGCTGCCGTTTGGTGGGCGGCTTCATGAGCGACAGGGCCGCGGGCAGGAAGAAGACGGCCAGGAGCGCGCAGAAGATGATGCCGGCGCCCGTGGCCACGCCGAACTCGCGCAGCTGGCGCAGCGTGGCCGTCAGGAGGCTCGCGAACCCGAAGACCGTGGTGCTGGAGGCCAGGAAGATGGTGGCGATGATGAACTCCACGGCATTGACGATCCACTTCTTGTCCTTGGCGTCGGTCTTGGCGCCCCTGTAGTACTGGTTGAGGATATGGAGGCTGTAGGAGCTGCCCAGGATCAGCACGAGGGGCGGGGTCATGATGTTGGCGATGGTGAGCTGGAAGCCGAGCAGGCTCATGAAACCCACGGTCCAGATGCAGCCCAGGATCACCACGAGGACCGGGAGGAAGAGGGAACGCCGCGTGCGGAAGCTCAGGTAGAAGGAGACGAGGATGGCCGCCAGGGCCACGACGAGGAAGATGGGCAGGTCCCGCAGAAGGTAGTTGTGGATGGCCACCTCGAAGGGGAACGTGCCGCACACGTGCGCCTCGATGCCCGCGGCGATGAGCGGCGCGATGATCCTTTCGGTCTCCTCCAGGAGGGGACCGTAGTCCTCGAGCCTGTCGATGGGATACAGGCCGCAGAGCGCCTTGCCGTCCCCGGAGAGGATCAGGTTGCGGGCGTGCGCATCCCTGCCGATCCGCTCCCGGAAGATGCGCAGTTCCTCCTCCGTGGTGGGGACGGTCCCTCCCTCGGCCATCGTGACGATGGCCAGCTTTTTGCCGTCCTTCTCGAAGGTGAAGT
>Ga0153915_10001286_pt1 | contig 23136 bp, 25 predicted proteins | sample Opewatmetagenome_2_FD_107003 | JGI IMG/M metagenome (GOLD analysis project Ga0153915, IMG submission 107003) | Freshwater wetland microbial communities from Ohio, USA - Open water 3 Core 3 Depth 3 metaG | ecosystem: Environmental > Aquatic > Freshwater > Wetlands | place: USA: Ohio, Lake Erie...
ATGCTGAAACAGAAGAAGGGGGTCGTCGTCAACAACGCATCGTGCAGCGGCCTCGTAGGTGATAGGAACGCTATAGCCTACAACACTTCGAAAGGGGCCGTTGTCCTCATGACGAGATGCCTCGCGCTTGATTACAGCAGGAAGAACATCAGGGTCAACTGCGTCTGCCCGGGGGAAATCGACACTCCGATGTTCAGGCAGGAGGCAAAGGCGCGAAACAAGCCCGTCGAGGAATACCGCAAGGAGCTCTGCGACTACCACCCCATCGGCCGGATAGGGAGACCGGAGGAGGTGGCGAACGCCGTTCTGTTCCTGGCTTCCGATGATGCCAGTTTCATCACCGGAACTGCGTTCTCGGTCGACGGCGGATACACCTGTCAATGAGGGTCAGGCCGCACGACCTCAACAGTTGTGCCCTCTTCGACGGACCTGAGCTGAGCAGGGGACGCCTGAATCTTGCCGAGGATGTTGCACGGACTGTAAGCGCGCGGCCTGCCGGTCCTGCTCGCCGGTGTCGGCCCGAAGAAGACGGCAATCGCGTCCCCGTCCGGCCAGAAGGCGACCTCCCCAATCTCCATGTCCGCGCGCGCATCGGGCTCCCGGTCTGAATGGAACGGGGCATCGAAGTAGACCTCGTCCCCCCAACGATGGACGACTGACCTGAACGGAACCGCCCCCAGGAGGGCGCTGACGGTGCCAGTGTCATCCCGCAGGGACACCTTCGTTTCCAGACCATTCCCGAATCGCAGCATCAGGGCAATCATGGCATCACCAAGGCGCATTGTGGATTCGGCCTAAAGCTTTATAGTACACCACCGCATGCGAAGAAACAACGGAAAGAAGGGGGCTCCGTTTGCGACCCGTTCGTCGTTCGGGCCTCGATATGGAGGAGTCAATTTGGCATCAGCAAAATTGAAGGATTTGTTGAACGCAGCTATAGCTAGAGAGATACAGGTGTCTATACAGTATATGTGGCAGCACGTCCAGTGGATAGGCGTCGACCACTTCGCGGTCAGCGACAAACTCAAGGAGATCGCCGTCGAAGAGATGAAGCACGCCGAGAAGATCGCGGAGAGGCTCTGGTACCTGGACGGGGTGCCGACGACCAAGCCGACCGACATCAAGGTCGGAGGGGATCTCAAGGAGATGATCGACTACGACATCAAGGCGGAGGAGGAGGCCATCGACCTGTACAAGCAGATCGAGGACGTGGCCGACGCCGAGAAGGATCCGACCACGAGATTCATCTTCGAGGGCATCCTTGAGCAGGAAGAGGACCACCACGACTTCTTCACTTCCGTGAAACTGGGTTGGAAGAAGTAGGTCGCCTACGGCTTATGGCTGGTACCATCGGACAGCGGGAGCCCTAGACCCTCGAACATTCCGACGGAATTCACTCAGCCCTTTCTCCGCCTTCTACCGAAGACCTTCCTCTTGAAGGCCTTCATCTTCTGCTTCTGAATGGCTTCGGTGGGGTTGAGCTTCTTCGGACAGACCTCGACGCAGTTGAACTGGGTGTGGCAGCGCCAGAGACCATGTTCGTGTTCGATCAGATCCAGTCTCTCGTCGTACGCAGCGTCCCTCGTGTCCACGAGGAATCTGTATGACTTCAATAGTGCCGCGGGCCCAAGGTAATCCGCGTCGAACCAAGCCATCGAACACGAGCTCGTGCACGAGCCGCACATGATGCAGTCTATCGGAGAGTTGATCGGCTCCCTCTCCTTCGGCATCTGGATGTATTCCTTCTGTGGGTACGGCTCCTTCCCGACCAAGTAGGGCTTGACACGCTTCAGTCTGTCGAAGAATTGATCGTAGTCGACCGCCAAGTCTTTCACGACCTTCTGGTGCGGCAATGGGCTGATGAGTATCTCCTTCTGGTCCAAGAACTGGCTCACCTGTGTCTCGCATGCCAGCCGTATCTTGCCTGCGATCATCATCGCGCACGACCCGCACACGCCGGCCCTGCAACAGAACCTGAATGCCAGCGTGCCGTCCTGGTGATTGATCACCTCAAAGAGCGCGTCGAGCACTGTCATCGCCGGTCGGAGCGGCACCTCGTACTTCTGCCAGTAGGGGATCCTGTCCGCCGTCGGGTCGAACCTCTGGACCTTCAGGGTTATCATCGACTGGGCCATCTCAATACCTCCTCGCTTCAGGCTGGTATTTGGTGATCTTGACCGGCGAGTACGTGATCTCCGGTCCCTTGACGGTGTAGGACGCCACCGTGTGCTTGAGGAACCTCGCGTCGTCCCTCTCCTTGAAATCGAGCCTTGAGTGCGCGCCCCTGCTCTCCTCCCTCTTGAGCGCGCCGACTACTATCGCCTCGGCGACATCGAGCATCCCCTCGAGTTCGAGGGCTCGGATCAAGTTGATGTTGTACTGTTTCCCCTTGCTATCCACTGTGATGTTCCGGTATCGTTCCTTCAGCTCGCGGATCTTCTGGAGAGCTTCCTCCATCGGCTTCTTGTCCCGGAATATCCCGACTTTGCTGATCATCGTCTGCTTCATCTCGTCCCTGATGTCCGCGTGGTTCTCCTTGCCGTTCTTGTCCAGGAGGTTCTGCAGACGCTCCTTCGTCTCCCGCATGTTCTTCTGTATCGCCCCTTCGCCCTCCTTCTGCGTCTTCTTGGAGAGCACGAATCGGGCGGCGGCAGACCCTGAGCGTTTCCCGAATACGACCGTATCGAGCAGCGAGTTGCCCCCAAGCCTGTTGGCACCATGAACGCTCACGCACCCGCATTCGCCCGCCGCATACAGTCCTTGGAACTTCGTGAGACCGTCTATGTTCGTGTCGAGCCCGCCCATCGTGTAGTGCTGTCCAGGCTGGATCGGAACGGGCTTCTCGATAGGGTCGACCCCTGCGAAGTTGATTGCGAGATCCCTGATCCCCGGCAAGCGCTCGAGTATCTTCTCCCTGCCCAGGTGCCTGAGGTCGAGGTAGACGTAGTCGCCACCACCGATGCCCCGGCCCTCATTGATCTCCGTCTGGATCGACCGCGAGACGATGTCCCTAGGGCCCAGCTCCATGGCTTTCGGAGCATACTTGGACATGAACCGCTCGCCGTTGTTGTTGATCAGGTACCCTCCCTCTCCTCTCGCACCCTCTGTCATCAGTATGTTCGTCCCGAAGAGCGAGGTCGGGTGGAACTGCACGAACTCCATGTCCTTCAGGGGCACTCCCCGCCGGTAGGAGGCGGACTGCGCTGAACCCGTACTGATGAGAGCGTTCGTCGACCTGCCATATATCTGACCGCTTCCGCCGGAGCCGATGATGACCGCCTCGGCCATGAACGGCTCGAGCTCGCCGGTCTTGAGGTTCCAGCAGATGACGCCCCTGCAGGTCGCGCCATCGAGCACCAGGTCGACCAAGACCCTGTCCTCGTACAGCGGGATGTTGAGCTTGACAGAGCGCTCCCAGAGCGTGTGGAGCATGTAGAGCCCGGTCTTGTCGGTCGCGAAGCATGTCCTCGGGTACCCCGCACCGCCGAACGGCCTTTGGGCGATCTTCCCCTCGTCCGTCCTCGAGAACGGGCAGCCCCAATGCTCCATCTCGTATATGCACGGGCCGGCCTCATTCGTCATGAATTCGACCGCATCCTGGTCGGCGAGGAAGTCGCTTCCCTTGATGGTGTCGTACGCGTGCTTCTCCGGGTTATCGTCCTTGCCCGCCGGGTTGTTCGCCAGTGAGGCGTTGACGCCTCCCTGTGCCGCACCCGAGTGCGACCTGACAGGGTGGACCTGCGATATCACAGCGGTATCGATGAGAGGCGCGGCCTCGATTGCCGCCCTCAGTCCTGCAAGCCCGCCGCCGATCACGAGGACCTTGTGGTATTGCATCTGTTCAGCCCCCCTGTATGAACGGGAACAGAATGATGATGCCCCAGATCAGCGTCGCGATGCCGAGCACCCAGAGAGCGATGTCCAGCCCCTTCCGGTGCTTCCCGAACCGGTCGAAGTCGAGCAGAACCGTCCGCGCACCGTTGATCCCGTGGAACAGGACGAAGGCGAGGAGCATATAGTCCACCAGAATGTACATGAATTCGCCAAGCCTGAGGCTCACGTCCCCGAAGGTTATGAGCGTCTCCCCGGAGGTCTCCTCGCCCACGCCCTCGAAGTGGTCCAGGTAGATGTGTATCCCGAGAAGGACGATCAACGCAACTGCCGAGAACCTCTGGAAGAACCATGGCCACGTCCCTGCGACCTTCGTGGTCGCCACTCGCTGCTCAGCCATCAAGAAGCACCTCCTGGAAGTATCAGGTGCCATATAGCGATCAGACCCGCGACCGTCAGAACCGCAGTGATGACCATCGCGACCCAGAACGCGAGCTTCTGTCTCTTGATGCCTATGCCAATATCGAATAGCACGACCCGAAGGCCGTTCATGGCATGATAGATGACCACGAACACTAGCAGGAAGTCCAACGCCACGAACAGCGGCTGGGAGGTTATCGCCATCAGCGAATCGAAGCTCTTCTCCCCATCACCGAGCGAGGCCGTCGTGATGAACGACAGGTGCATGAAGATGTAGACCACGAGGATGATGCCTGTCAGCCTGTGGCCGACCCAGGCCCACATGCCCGTCTTCATGTTCGTGGGCCACCACTCGCTGTTCCTGCCAAAAAGCCATTTGAACATCTTTGGACTCAAGTCCATCCGAACACCTGACCGTGATATGCCTGTGCCTGCGTCCCGACACCGGCGCCATCGGGCACATCGTTACAGATGCCCTCAGGCCCCGTGTCCCCCGGCCGCCTAGACTAGCAGGAATGTACTTAAGCATATCTCCACTGGCAAAAGACAGGCGATTTGCTTCACGATAGATTCAAACATCGTTGGGCGCGCGTAGCGAGACATTCGAATTTCGTCATTCATATCTGAATGTTGTTCTCGCTGTTCAAGTCTGGGAGCCGAGGCCGGGCAGAGACTAGGGGCGGACGGATCGGATTCCCAACAATGTCAAGTAGTCAAATCCGAATATCATGATGGGATATCTTGGACAAATACCAGTGCAACGTCTGCGGCTACATCTACGACCCCGAGAAGGGTGACCCAACGCAATCGATTCCCCCTGGAACGTCATTCGAGAACCTCCCCGAGGACTGGAGTTGCCCGGAGTGCGGCGTTTCCAAGGATGAATTCTCGAAAATCTAGGTGATCGATTTGATCATCAGGCTCGCGATAATCGGTTTCGGCAACGTCGGCCAGGAATTCGTCAGAATGCTTCAGGCCAAGCGCCCATGGCTGCTGGGGAACAAGGGCCTGGACGTCGAGGTTCTCGCGATATCGACGACGCACCATGGGTCCCTCATGTCGAAGAGCGCTCTGGACCTCGACAAAGTCATGAGGTATCTGCGAACCGAGGGGAGTCTGAAGGGATTCGGTCCTGAGTCGACCGAGCTATCCGCACGGGAGATCATCGAGAAGTGCGACGCGGACATCATGGTGGAACTGACCACGCTGAATATTGACACTGGCCAGCCTGCGATCGACCACATCAAGAGGGCCTTCGAGGTGGGCATGGACGTCATAACGGCGAACAAGGGCCCAGCTGCGTTCGCGTACAAGGACCTCAGGAACCTATCGCGCGCGAGAGGCGTCCACTTCAGGTTCGAGAGCATTGTCATGGACGGCACGCCAGTATTCAACCTCGCCGAGAAAACCCTTCAGGGATGCGAGGTGATCAGCCTCGCTGGCATCCTCAACAGCACCTCCAACTTCGTCCTCACGGAGATGGCGCGCGGAAGGACCATGCAGGAGGCGATCAGGGAGGCGCAGACCAGGGGCTTCGCCGAGGCGGACCCGTCGCTAGATATTGATGGATGGGACGCATCTGCCAAGATCACCGCGCTCGCGAATGTGCTGATGAATGCCGACAAGACACCGAGGGACGTCGACCGGACGGGAATACGCGACATCAAACGAGAGGACCTGGCCGACGCGCTCAGCCAAGGCAAGAAGATCAAGCTCATAGCCAGGGCGGTCCGGGAGGACGATTCCGTGAGGTTGTCGGTGAAGCCCGAGATCGTCGAGGCGGACAGCATATTCTGGTCCGTCGATGGAACTTCGAGCGGGCTTACGATCAAGACCGACCTCATGGGAGACATAACCGTGCTCGAGGGCAATCCGCTCGTGACGCAGACCGCCTATGGTGTTCTGTCGGATCTCTTGCTAGTTGTGGAAGCAATCCGCCTCAACACGGTCTGATGCTTCTTCAGTTTCAGTCTTTGGGATCTCTATTCACTGAGCGGTAAGTCCGCCGTCGACGGAAAGTGCTGCCCCAGTGACAAACGAAGACTCCTCCGAGGCTAGGAAGAGCACTGCCTTTGCGACCTCCTCTGGCTTGCCGATTCGACCCAGCGGGTGGTCCTCATGGCATCTCCTGATGTACTCCTCGGGGTCTGGGGACGCCTCCGCCTCGTAGCCAAGCATCGGAGTATCGATCACCCCGGGGTTGACGCAGTTCACCCGGATGCCGTAGCAGGCATAGTCGAGGGCCATCGCCTTCGTCATGATGGTGATTGCCCCTTTCGATGCGCAATAGGCCGGACACTTCTTGTTGCCGACGAGGCCCGCATCGGACGAGTTGTTTATGATTGCCCCGCTCTTCTGTTTCTTCATGTGGGGGATCGCATGCTTTGACACCAGGAAGGTGCCCTTGAGATTGATGTCTAGCACCCTATCCCAATCCTCCTCGCTCGTGTCCTCCGCCAGGCGCTCGAGATACACTCCAGCGTTGTTGAAAACGATATCGATCCTTCCGAACCTTTCAAGGGTCGTGTCAACCATGCGTTTAGCATCCGCGTTCTTCGAGACATCGCCCGCGACGAACTCAGCCTCGCCAATCTTCCTCAGCTTGCGAAGCGCCTTCTCCCCCTTCGCCGCCGAGCGACCCGAGATGACCACCTTGGCGCCCTCCCTCAGGAATAGCTCGGCCGTCGAGAAGCCCATTCCTTCGCTGCCACCTGTTATCAGAGCCACCTTTCCCTTCAACTTCATGCCGTCAACTCCTCAGTAGATAGCTTCGGTATCCATCCTCCGCCCGCCACCATCACTTGGCGGTCGTCATCGGGAGCGCGACGCGGAACAAGCTCCCCTTTGACGGCTCCCCCTGGACGCGGTCCTCAACCCAGACCATGCCCTTGTGGGCCTCGACGATCGCCCTCACAATGGAGAGCCCTAGGCCCATCGCGGGGGTCTGCTCCTCCCCAGACTTGAACCGGCCGAACACGAGGTTCTTCTTGGAGTCTGGGATGCCGATCCCGTTGTCGGCGACGGAGACGCACCAGTACCTTCTCGGTTCGATCGTGAACTCGCCAATGGAGACATCGACCACGACTTTGTTGTGCGGGTCGTAGTCGATGGCGTTCTGGAGGATGTTGGTGAAGACCTCGTTCACCAGCTCGTTTCCAGAAACGAAATACCTCTTGTCCGTCCTGAGATTGATCTTGAGGTCTGCCTCGGGGTTGTTCCTGACGACCTCTGCTATGCTCTCCCTGAGGACCTCGCCCAGCTCGAGCGGCCCGATGTTCTGAGCGCCCTCGTTTTCGATCTTCGACAATTTGTTGGCCCTCTGGATGAGCTTACTTATGTTCCAAGCTGACGACGAAGCCCTTTCGAGATATCCGACGACCTTCTCCGAAAGCCTCGTGCCGAGGGCGAGCTGCAGGTAGCTAGTGACTGCCTGGTTGTAGTTGTTTATGTCGTGGCCGATGACGTTCCCGAGGAACAGGGCCCTCTGGGCAATCTCCACCTGCCGCTGGTACATCTTGGCATTCTCGATGGCCACGCCTGCCAGTTCGGAGAATACCCTCATCGATTCCATCGTCTCCCGATCTGGCACCTTGCTCGAATTGAACTCGGAGACCTCTATGTAGCCGATCGGCCTGCCAGTGCGGTCGTTGAATACAAGCTTGAGGTAGTCTAGTTCATGCCAGAGCCCTGGATCCGTCCTGGGCTTATGGATATCCTCGACTTTCGAGTAGAATGCCTCTTCGCCCTTCTGGAACGCTTCGGGGCCAGGCCTGACTAAGTAGACGTTTTCCAGGACATTGTACTTCTCCGCCAGATCGCCCCTCATCCGCTCAATGCTGTAGGTCATCTTACGGATCTTCTTTTCCTGATCAGGGGTGAAGCCGTAAGCCGCTCGGATCCTATAGGCCTGCTCTGTCTCGTCGAGGACGCTGATGTGCAACCGCCTCACAGAATAGAGATCCGCGACCGTTGTGACGATCTTCTGAAGCACCCGTTCAAGGGGCTCGACAGACATGATTTCCGAGAGCAGACCGAGCATCTCACCCGCGAACCTCGGCGGTGTGGGACAGGCATTCGTGCTCTGCTTCGCCCTCGTCCTCAGCGCCGCGTCGTGCATCTCGGGACCCCTGGCATTCAGCGTTTCTCCCAAGTGGGAAACACTCCTTCCTATTATAAGTTGTCGCGCTGTCTGTCACCCCGCGGCCGTCATGGCCGGTTATCCGCGGCGACGCTGGTATCGATTCGTCATTCGGTGTCCAAGGTTGAGACGGCATGTTCCGGATAGCTGATAAATATGCGAAAGATGATTCGAACGCGGGGAAAGTATGGCTGAAGAGACGGAAGTCGGAAAGGTGGTACAGTTCTTCGCGAAGCCCTGCGTCGCCGCAGTGGAGATCACTTCGGGGACACTCGCGATTGGAGACATGATAAAGATCAAGGGCGCGACCACAAACATCGAGCAGAAGATAGAGTCGATGGAGATCGACCGGAACCCAGTCCCAAGCGCAGGCGTAGGACAATCGGTGGGGATCAAGGTCAAGGACAGGGTCCGACCGCACGACAAGGTCTACAAGGTCATCCAGTAGAGTCTCACCCCGACTGGTTCTTGACCAGTCTCATCGCGTCGTCAAGGAGATCTTTCTCGCAACCCGGCGGGCCGCAGATGATGGTCTCGACCTCCTTGACGAGCTGCTCGTGCTCCTGCCTAGAGATGCGCATGACCCTCCGTACCTCCTCGAGTATGGTTGCCTCCGGCCCCGCGATGATCCTGTCCGCCAAGGCGACCTCGAGTATCTTCCGGTAGATCCTGCGGAACTCCATGTGGTCCTGAGCGAGCTTGTGGATGATTTCGTCCTCCAAGATCCTGTGCTGCTCATCCGTTATCTCGAGATGCTTCCTCAGCTCCTCCACGAGGAACCTTTCCGTTGCAGTCACACGTCCGTCCTTCCAGGCAGTCTGTAGCGCACGCCTGTAAACGTCGGTGTCCTGCTCCTTCGTCTCGATGTCCGTCCGTTTCCTGGTCTCCACCGACTCCAGATCGGACATCCTCAGCTCCTTGTTCTGAATCGCCTCGCGGACGATGTCGCACAGAGACAGATGTGTCGAGGTCGCGTCGTCAATGTCCTCGACTCTCATGTTTCTGATTCCGTCGTCGATGAAGATTGGGACCTCCAGTCCGCCAACTCTGTTTCTAAGTGAGGCCGCCCTCGAGAATCCGCATGCGGTCAGGTAGTAGCCGTTCATCCTCTGCCTCATGCCGTGGATGTGTGCCTTCCTCTCGACGACGAGATCGTCGTTGATCAGGTCCTTCAGGTACTGCGACAAGTGCTTCCTCTGGATCCCAGTCCCGAACGCTATGGACTCCTGAGTCAGCTCGGCTGGAAGTTCGTATCGATCAGCCATATCGCTGAAGTCGCTCAGGTACAGCAGGATTCGCTCCTTGCTTGTCAGGGAGAGAAGATCCTCCAAGGACATGATTGGCGATACCAACTAGGGGCTATATGGTGCTTTTCGCCGAGCGGAGGAACAGGCGGAAAAAGGGTTATATCCTGGGATTGTCCGTAAACCGCCACGGGATGATCGACCGGCGGGCGCTCTGGTTCCTCTTCATACTACTGATGGGGGTATTCGCGGCCATAGCGGCGATGCTCGTCCTCTCCGGCTGAAGTCTGAGAATCGGACAGCTCACCGCCCATGAATCGGCAGAGCCGGTTCGAAATTCGGCACACTCGAGAATTAAATTCGGTGCATTTTATAGCATGTGTAGACTAATAATCCCCCTCCCGGGCACTTTCATGACCATTGACGTCCAGGGACCAGACACATCGGAGACGGAACGCGAATCGGAAATCTCGAAATCGGGCAAATTCAAATTAATATAATGTCATTATTATTCATCTTCCGGGTAAAGGCAAAAGCATCTTATAATCCTGCGTCCTCAGTCTGATCGATAGATATGTTCGCGCAAACCTGCACCGGATTGGATTGTGCACCCGCGGATAGCGGGTTAGCGCGAGCATCCGACAAGTGATTGGCGGTTTCCGCCTTGGGCGGAAACATGCCGTTTTTCACTTTTAGGGAGGTGGATGCAATGCGACAGAGCATACTACTGAATGCGTTCAGGCAAACACGCCTGACAGGTGGATACACGCCTGCCCCAGCCAAGGCCAGGAGGGTGTCCAGGGTTGCTCTCGCCATCAGGCGCAGGAAGTGACCACAAACCTTTTTCAACTTTGTTTTTGATATTTCGCGACTAATCCTCGGATCTGCGGTCCACACGCCATCGGCGGAACATTCGCCCAATAATTCCTCTCAGAGTCTCCGGGTACTTCACCGGATCCTTGAGCTTCAGGAACCATAGTGCGCCCGCAGCCCTTCCGACAGCGGAAATCGCGTACACCGCGCCCAAGGCCATGACGAGCTGCCCGGGGCCGTAGTAGCTCTGGAAGAAGAAGGCGAGATATCCCCCGATGATCGAGCCTACGAAGGTTGCGAGGCCTATCAACGTGTTGTAGACTGCGAAGTACTCACCCTTTCTCTCCTCCGGAGCAACGTCCATGATGTAGGCGAAGAATGCGACGTTCGCCATCGCTGATGCGAATCCCAGCGCGATGTTGAGCGCGTATATGTGCCAGACTTCGGTTGCCAGGGCGTAGACTATCGGCACGGAGATGAACGCGAACCGCGAGATCAGTATCTGCGGCATGGGTCCTATGAGGTCGAGCAGCTTCCCCACTCTCGTCTGGAAGAACAGCGTTGCGCCCGTGGAAGTGATGGTGATGATGCCGATTTCGAACGCGGTCGCATGCAGGACTTCTACATACGTCAGTATCAGGATCGGCCAGATGATTGACATTATGAAGTTGAAGGAGGTGTTGAGCACGACGAGGTTCCTGAAGTGCAGGTTCTCCTTCAGATCGCTGATGAACACGAAGGACCTCAGGCTGAACTTGAAGAGCGTCTTCGGGGAGGCGTACATCCTGCGCTTCTCCTCCATGATCTCATAGAGGATGGCCGACCCGAAGATCCCCATGAAGCCCGCCATGAAGAAGGGGAGGCCGAACCGCTTGACAGCGGACATCGAGTCACCCTCGGATAGGTTCGGTATCAGTGCGCCGCCGATCAGCGAACCGATCACGCTGGCCAGGGTGGCGACAGCAAAGAATCTGCTCATGACAGATCCCCTGTTTCTGACAGTCGTCACGTCGCCGACGAGGGCCGACCAGGTCGGGATCATCATCGAGCCGATGCAAAGCTGGATCGCGACGATGATGATCAGGTGCCACGCATTGATCGCGCCGACCATGAAGAAGTACAGCGAGAACGACATCACTCCGCCTACGATGAGGAACGGTATCCTCCTTCGGAAGAAGTCGCTCAACTTGCCCCAGGGGACCTGCATCACTGCAGGGAACAAGTTGATGAACGCTTGGAGCCAACCGAGCTGCGGTATGCTGGCACCGAGATGCAACGCGAGGACAGGCACATACGGATCGGCGAGGCCCTTCCCGAGGTTGACGCCGACCTGGTTGATGTACATGTGTGAGAGGATGTCCGCCTGGGCCTTCTCCTTCCCAGTACCAGACAACCGCTTCGCTGAGGTCATTATACGCCCATCCCTAGTGCCAGTGATTTCGCCCTGTCGGTATATTTTACTTACGGAGGCTTCGTCGCCAAGGGAAGCTCTCCCGAACGTTTCTCGAAGCCAGCAAGGTGAAACCGTCACGAGAGCCGAGCTAACTGGAAATCATCCAAAAGACTATATATTAACACAATGGGATACAGGGAACAGGTGGGAACTTTGGTAAAGGCCTACTGTGTCAAGTGCAAGAAATCCGTCGAGATGAAAGAGCCGAAGAAAGTAAAGCTGAAGAATGGAAAGCCAGCAACGAAGGGATCCTGCCCGAAGTGCGGCACGAAGGTCTTCAGGATCGGCGGCTGAATAAACCAATTCGCCAAACCAATTCCAGAAGACCTCGGTCGCGATGACACTGGACTGTCGGTCTTCTGAAAGCGTTTTATTTCGACCTTCTCAGGTAGGCCCCTCGCTCGGCCAGCGTGCGAAGCGCCCTGATCGAGCGCCAGAGCGACGGATAGGCAGGGATTCTTCGTCTCTCGAGCTCACGAAGCAACTCCGAGGTTCCGAAACCTCCGAACCCGCACACGACTAGGGGAACGCCATCGCTCGACATTCTCGCCTCCGTAATCTCAACAAGCTTCCGGGTGACGAACGGTGGCTGGAGCTCCAGTGACATCATGATGCCGTCAACGTTCCGGTCCCTCTGGATCGCCTTCAACACCTGTTCGTACATCTCGTCAGTGACGCCCGCAGTGAGATCCACGGGATTCCTGGCAGAGCCATAGTCGGGGATCAGAGCCTTCAGTACGACCAGCGTGCGATCCGACAGCGTCGCCATACGCATGCCTGCCCCGCGCTCGGGGGATTCGACGAGGTCGCTGGCGATCACGCCGTAGCCTCCAGCGCTCGCCACGACGCAAATCCTATCTCCTCGAATGCTCCCGACGTATGCAAGCGCTTTCGCGGCATCCATCAGCTCCTCCTCATCGTAGACCCTCACTATTCCGTACTGCCTGAAGGCACCGGTCACAACCGAGTCTGTTCCCGTCGCCAGCGCCCCAGTGTGTGATGAGGCAGCAGCAGCGCCCGTCCCAGTTCTCCCGGCCTTGAGAACGACGATGGGTTTCTTCATGGCAACACTTCGAGCAAGACCGACGAATCCGCGACCGTCCGAAATTGATTCGAGGTACATCGCGATTGAGCGCGTCGGAGGGTGCTTTCCGAGGTACCGAAGGAGATCGTTCTCGGTTATGTCTGACTTGTTCCCGAGGCCGACGCATGCTGATATTCCGATACCGGATTCCGCGGCGCGCTCCAGAAACGATACCGATACCGCGCCGCTCTGCGAGAGCATCGCAATCGGACCAGGACCCGGTCTTGGGCTTTTCTCCTTCGAGATGAAGTGCGTGTCGAGCCCGATCGAAGGCACGAACACTCCCATCGTATTGGGGCCCAGGATCCTCGTACCAGTCCCGCGAACCGACCCAAGCAGCGCACGTTCAAGCCTCGCGCCAGCCGGGCCCGTCTCCCTGAACCCCGAGGAGGTGATTATTGCGACCTTCACTTTCTTCTCGGCGCATTGCCGAGTTGGCTCCACAGCCTGAGGCGCCGGGAGTGACACCACCGCGAGATCAACCTCGCCGGGAATGTCCTGCACGGAAGGAAAGCACCTCAGGCCAAGTATCTTGTCCGCGTTCGGGTTCACTGGATAGAGCTTGAACCGCCCGTTCTTCAGGTTCTTGAGGGCGATGTGGCTGAGCTTCGCCGGATTCGCCGAAGCCCCGACCAGCGCGACGGACCTTGGTCTGAACAGCGCGTCCAACGGGTCCTTCATGTTGCCGAGCGGAACGACCTGTAGTCTAATATGGGTTCCCCTGATGACTAGAACGAGAATCCAGAAACGTAAATGGTTTCGGCAGGGGGACGGCCGTCCCCCTGTTCATGCCCTCAGTAGAACTTCGTCGCGGTCGTGATGTGCTCGTCGACCTTGATGTTCCTCTTCCCGAGCTCCTTGAAGAACGAGATTGGATCGACGGTGGCCTCTGCAGGGAACACTCCCGGTTCCTTGATCTTCTTCGTTTGCTGCCAGTGCGCCACGATGGACGGTGGCACCGATGTGTCCCTCGCAGACGACCAGCCCACTTTCGGGTCGTTCCATGTCACGATGAAGTAGGTGACCGTCGACGGCATTCCGCCCTTCTTGCCCGCACAGTCGATCCTGAACATGTCGTACTCGAACGGCTCGTCAGGGACGGTCTCCCTGCCCTGGGATATGCCCCTCTGGTACATCGAGGTCAGGTAGTCGAGCGGCGACACCTTGCACCCTCCGGCGTCCAGCTGGTTCGTGTCCGCGAACCCGAGCGCCCTCAGGGTCAGGAATGTGTTCATGTCGGTCGGCGGGAACCCAATCCTGAATGTGACGTTCTTGGCGTTCAGGTACTTGCCCATGGTCGCCGGTTCGGAGTGCTTTATGAAATAGGACTTGACCTTGCCGATCGGCTCGGGCATCAGGACCTCTTTCTCCCCGCCGAGGATCTTCTGCTTCTGATATTTCCCCTCTAGCCATTGCACCGACTCCTGCGTGAACTCGTCGAGGACCGTCCTGATCGAATAGCCAGGCCAGCCGGCCTCCTTCACGGGCAGGGTGTTTCCCCATGCGCAAACGATGTCGATCGAGTCGACCGAGTCGAGCCTCTTTGCGCCCGCGGCACCCGCGACGTTCGTCATGCCCGGGGTGCTCCCGAGGCCGATGGTCGCGTTGACACCCGCATCCTTCCACTTCTTGTGGAGGTCGATCTGCTTCAGGCAGGTGTCGAAGAACCCGCCCAGGTCGGTGTAGGTCGCGCCGCCCTTCAGGCACGCGTCCATGACGCCGAGGTTAGTCTGATACCACGCGCAGTTCACCACGGACTCGACCTTCTCCTTCTTGATCGCGTCGAGCACCTTGCCCGTGTCGGTCGCATCGATCTCCATGAGCTTCACGCGCTTCGTGAGCTTCAGGTCGTCCATGGCCTTCTTGACATTGCCCATCTTTCGGCTCGAGGCGATGACGTCCTTGACACCGCAGTACTCGATGAGGTCCTTCACGGTGTACGCGCCAATCTGCCCCGAGGCGCCAAGTATCAATATGCTCATTTTCTGCACCTCCGCCTGTAGATAACTGACTCTTCCAGAACCATCCTTTCGGACAGGACAGTCACCGTACAGTGCCTATATACTTAAACCTTGCTCGATTGGGCTGGACGGGGCATTTGGTCCATGCGAGTTGCCGGCGCGATTTTTGAAATACCAACTTGCGATAAAAGACTCTCGCCTGTGTATGCGAATGATGACCTGTTGCGGAGAACGTCGCTCACTGAACTGCGACTCGGGTCTTCTTCAGTCGTTTGGCCCTTACTGTGAGGACCCCGTCCTCAAACTTGACCTCGGCATTCTCGGGGTCGAGGTCCCACGGAGAATCGACGATGACGTAGTAAGGCCGGCAGATCCTCTGTCCTGACACCGCCCTGGCCTCGATACTCCTCCTCTCCACGAACAGCCGGATGTCCTCCTTTTCGACTCCCGGGAGGTTGACCTTGAGACGGAAGGTCTCGCCCTCATCCTTTGCCTCGAACTTCGGGGTCATCGGCAACGGTGACACGCATCTCGTGACTGGCTTGCCTTCCGCATCGAATATGATGTGCCCCAAGCCGCGCTCAAGCCGCTCCATCTCCTCCTCGAGATTCCTGAGCATGTCCTGCGCGTTCCAGAAACGGGACTCTTCCACGAGGTCCCTCGCCCTCCTCTTCCGCTCAGCCATACATGAATGACCTTCCCAGGCGTTCCGCCTGACCCTGTTTTGCAGAGAGGAGCTCTTTCGTGCGCTCGACCGTCGCGCGCACGTTCTCTTCGATCTTCTCCGCCTCCTGGTAGAGTTCCTTCACGTCAAGCTCGATGCTTGGCAACAGCTTGGTCAGCGACTCGACCAGCTTCGCCGCGCCCCTGGCGTCCGGGTACATCGCGTTCGCGTCCGCGAGGAGCACGATGACATCCTTGCCAGTCCTCTCCCCCTCGCTCAGCAGAGCACCCGAGACGCCCGTGATCATCCCGGTCTTGAACTGCTCGATGCCCGCCTTCGCAATGACCTCCCTCATCCGCCCGGTCGAACCCACGCCGTACAAGTTCGCCTTCTCGGGCTGGATCACGGGGGCGTCCTGGCTTGCCATCAACCCCTCGAGCCCGATGACCATAGAGTACCCGTTGTTCCCGGCCCAGTCAATGATCGTCGCAGCAAGATCCCCCGCAAGGGAAAGGGGAATCTGGAACTCGGTTGTCATGACCGAGAGACCCTTGCGCCCTAGCATCCGAAACGGATATGTCGGAATTCCGTCCTGGACGATGGCCGCGGGCGGTATCTCCTGCGACACCACATACGCGATCCTTTCCAGCTTGAGGGCGTCTACAATGTAGGCGGCCGCGATGCTGCCCACCATGCCCACACTCGGGAATGCCGTGACGAGCGTTCCACCCGTCGGATTCTCGCCTTTGAGTAGCTGAACCTCGAAAGTCGCCATCTAGTTCCCCACGCTCGTAGGCGGTAGGTCCTAAAGAGCATTTTCACGAATTACCTTCGCGAAATCGACCGTGAGGACGCGCTTCCGGGGCCTTAGGTAGGTGTCCTGATTGACCTACGGTACACGATCTTCCCCCCGACCACGGTCATAGTCACAGTCGTGGTTCGGAGAGAGTCCGGGTCGGTAGTTGGATCCGCTGAAAGGACCGCGAAATCCGCGAGCTTTCCCTCCTCGAGCGTCCCCTTGACATTCTCCTCGAAGGACGCATAGGCCGCGTCCCGCGTGTACGCCGCGATGGCCTCGAGTGGAGTAATCCTCTGCGACTCGAATGGCGCATTCACCGCCGACGAAAGGCCGTAGAGCGGCGAAAAGGGCATGCAGTCCGAGCCGAACACGAGCCTGACACTGTTGTCAATGACTTCCCTGAAAGGGTTGTTCCTCGCGGTCCGCGTCAGGCCAAGGCGCGAGACATACATCTCTTCGGTCCCGCCCCACTCCCCCACGAAATTCGGCTGCATAGACGCGATGATCCCTGCCTCATGCATGGTCCTCAAGTGGACTTTGGATGGCAGCTCGAGATGCTCAATCCGATGTCTATGGTCCTTCCTTGGATGCGAATTCAGCGCAGACACGAGCGACCTCAGAGCGACCTCGATGCCCGCGTCGCCGATTGCATGGATTGCCAGCTGGACCCCGGCTTCGTTGGCTCCAGACGTCAATTCGTCCAGTTCCTCCCTCGGGTGGACCAACATCCCCGTGTTCCCAGGGTCATCTGCATACGGCCTCGTGAGGGCGGCGGTCCGTGCGCCAAGTGCGCCGTCACAGAATACCTTGAGCCCGCCGAGCCTGAGCCAATCGTCTCCGAGTCCCGTCGAGACGGAGAGTGCCCGCAAGGCATCAAGGGAAGTAGACGGAACGTTGAAGCACACTCTGACCTTGAGCTCCGATCTCCTTGCGGCCTCAAGATACGCCGCCAGGTCAGCGCCGACCCCGTTGTCCGTCACTGACGTAACGCCAAGCCCATGAGCTTTCTTCGTCGCGATCAACAGCCCCTTCGCCTTAGTCTTCGCGTCTGGTTTCGTTGCTTTGCGGCAGACGGCGACCGCGCTCTCCCGGAGCACGCCCGTGATTTGTCCCTGTGAGTCGCGGTCTATGGTGTCAGAACCCGCTTCTATGCAGAGTTCTGAAAGGGCCGCGGCGTTCACGGAGCAAAGGTGACCGCATATCCTGTAGGCTACAACAGGATTGTGAGGACAACACTCGTCGAGGTCGCGTTTTGTGATGAATCTGCCCCCGGGCCAGGAGCTCTCTCTCCAGCCTGTCGCGATCACCCATCGCCCCTCGTCGACGTTCTCCGCCGCCTTCCGGATGAAGCCGAGCGCCTCCTTCAACGACCGCGCGTTCGTGAGATCGACGGCCATCGAGTCGACGCCCATCTGTACGAAGTGAGTGTGGCAGTCTATGAAACCCGGCAGAACGAGTTGGCCCCTAAGGTCGATTCTCTCGACTCCACGGGGGGCGGAACGGCGCACTTCGCCCGGCGGTCCAATCGCAGAGATCCTGCCACCCTCAACCAGCATCGCGCCCGCACGCGGCCTCTTCCGAGAAAGCGTGAGAAGCTTGCCGTTAAGGAACAGGCGTGCAGGCTCCGACTGAGGTGCGCGAGTCATAGTCCACAAGAAGGCGGAACCCGGATATTATCCTTCACGGCGTCATCAGACGGGAGGATACAGCATGTTCTCGACGAGAGTCATGAACGCCTGCTCGACGTTGTATCCAGTCTTCGCAGACGTGAGCATCGCGGGGGACTCGTGCTTCTTCGCGAACAGCTCCAAGTCCGGGAACGGAACGCGCGTTTCGTCCCTGAGGTCGCACTTGTTGCCGAGGAACACGATGGGGACCTTTCCGGTGGTTGATGTCATCGCCTTGATCCAGTACCTGAGCTCCCCGAGGCTTTCCTTGCTCGTCACATCACACACCGCGAGAGCGCCTTCCGCGCCATAGAAGTACGCCTCCCTAAGAACTTCTCTGAAACTCGGCTGTCCCATGATGTCCCAGATGAGGAGAACGATCTTCTCTGGCGCGCCGGTCTTCGGGTCCTTGACTTCGATCTCCTTCTTGGTGACCTTCGTCCCGATCGTTGCGATGTACTTGTCGTCGAACATATCCATGACGTAGCGTCTGATGAGGCTGGTCTTCCCGACGCCGACATCGCCTATGAGACACACTTTGAGTTTCCGTGAATCCTGATGTTCGGGCACCGACTCAACAACCCTGCATTGAATGTATTGACTGGGAGTCTAAAAAGACTTCGCTCCGGGTCCGAAGCGCCGAACATCATGAACGCGTTCTTCTCTATCGTTCGCGTCCCGTGCGCGTGTCGGGAGTGTTTCAATCAAAAGAGTATTATGCAACAGAACACTTTACTGTTCTCTAGGATGCGTCTTGTCGGAGCGAGCTGCCTGAGCAGTGAGACTCTCGGATGGGGAAGATGCATCGGGAAGAACATCCCATAGGAGGTACACAACATGGCTTGCGGCAAGTGCGGAAAGAAAGCGAAGAAGAAGGCAGCAAAAAAGAAGAAGAAGAGAAAGTAACTCCGCGAAAATGAATCTCGGTATCCAGGAGGTTGGTGAAGTGGCTCCAAAGAAGTCCAAGAAGGCAGGCAAAGCCGCCAAGAAGCGGAGTTACTATAGAGGCAAGGACGTTCGCGCTTGTAAGTCACGCTGACCTCGCAAACGCTGGCAACACGAGACAAGATGTACGGGGATCAAACCCCTTCAATTCCTTTTCTTCGTCGATAAGGATGCATTTTCTGGACACTATCGCATTGAGCGAGTACGGGAGCCGCATCAGTCTTGATCCGCCCGTCGTGATCCATTCGTCAATGTCGTAGCGCCGGAGCATCTCCTTCGCAATCGCTGTTCGTTCCTCCTTCGTCAGCGCATAGGCCTCTTTGTCGTCGACGACGACATGAAAACCTCTGCCGGAGAACACGATGCCCACTTCGTTGTACTCCTCCTTCAAATCCGCGTACAGCTCCCTGGCCTGACGCATGATCATCCTGAACTCGATCATGCAGAACGATAGGAGTCCGATTCCCCGAGCCAATTTCTCACCGATATGTCCATGGACCGGGCAGTCCACGTTCTCTGGGTCGAGGTCGAATGCGAGTTGCTGTCCAATGAAGTTGTAGCACCCGGAGCAGTTCTTCTTTCGCTCGTCGCACCTCGCGCACTCCGTCACGTCCCGATACCTGTTCCTGTCGTAGTAGAGCCCCTCCGGGAGGTAATCCAAGCAGTAACTTCTGATGTCCCTCGCGGTCCTCCAATCGTCGATTATCACGACATTGTCTTTGTCCTTCGCATGCTTCGGCACGACGATGCCGGTGTGTCGCCCCGGTATCATTGCGAGCTTCATTGTTCCGCGTCGTTCGCCGATCCACTCGGAGACGGACCTCAGGTCGAATTCGTGGCCATAGAACTCCCGTCGCTCAGACAACGTAGACGGGCGCATGCCCGTTGGCAATCGCTGCACGAGAGCAGAACCCCCGAGGGGAGAATAAAACTAGCGAATGTGTTATGTTCCCCCTGGATATTCGAGCCGCTCGGATATCGATGCCTACCGACAAGAGACTGCTCTGGGTGATCAGCTACCACCATGCGTGCAATGATGGCACGCTGATGGCACTGATCGCGCTGCTCCCGATACTCACAGTCGAGATGGACCTCTCGTACTACGAGGTTGGGCTCCTCGGGTTCGGGCTCGTGATCACGGTCGCCGTGCAGTACCTGGTCGGCAGGTTCGCTGACAGGGTCTTTTCTCGTTACCTTCTCGAGATAGGCGCCGTGCTGATGGGTTTGTCCTTCATACTGCTGCTGCTCGTCGATGACTTCGCAGGACTGTTCACTGTTGTGATCGCCATGAGGATTGGTGCAGCATTCTACCATCCCGTCGGCACCAGCTGGATAACGAGGAAGTTCGCGGGACCCTATCTGGACACAGCGCTCGGAGTCCAGAGCGGGGTCGGAAACCTCGGAGTCATCATTGCGATGGCGACCTCCGGTTTCCTTGGGGAGTTCTACACATGGAAAGCTCCGTGCGTTCTGTGGGCGTTCATGAACCTCGCGGCCGTTGTCGTCGGATTCCTGATGGTGACAGATACGAGCGCCCCCATGATGGACATCTCGAGAAAGGCGAGAAGGTCAGGTGACACGATGAGCCGCATGTGGATCTTCGTGCCCGCGATCGTGACGGGCGGGGCACTTTACCAGATCACAAGCTACTTCGGTCCCCTTCGGCTGACGAACACCGCGAACTGGAGCCCCGGGGAGGCGGACCTGATGTTCGCGCTCTGGATAGGTGTCGGGACCTTGACCTCATACTACTTCGGCGCGATCAGCGCCAGACTCGGAAAGTTCCGTCTCCTCGCAGCCGGCTATCTTGTGGCGGCCGTCTCGGCGTCGGTATTGGTGTTCGCCGACCGATGGTGGCTGATCACCCCCGTGCTCATCTTCTACGGCGCGTTCCTGTTCGTGACATACCCGGCGCTCTTCGCCTTCGTGACGAAGGCGACGGTAAAGGACGAGAGGGGGACCGCGTTCGGCATCCTGTTCGGGTTCCAACTTGGCGGAGGGGCGCTCGCAGTGTACGTGTGCGGCATAATAGCGGACTATCTTGCGGATCCGAGATACGTCTTCATCGTCGCAGCGGCGATGTCAACGATATCTCTGCTGGCGCTGCTGTTCTGGAGGGTTTCCGACAGGGAAGCTCTGAGGGATGGATTCTAGCTTGCCTCGCCTTCCGGGCTCGAGCTTCGGCTCCATCCTGACCTCTGGTGCCGGTTTGAAGTCCCCTGCGTACGGCAGCCCCTCACCCCCCTTCTCGAAATCCGAAATCATACGGCCGAAGCCGTACTTCCGCTCTTCGCGCTGAACCCAGAACACCACCAGATCGACGAGGACGGCGACGATGCCCGTGAGGTACACCATGTCGAAGATGTTGGCTCCCCCGATGCTGAGTATCACGGTCTCCGAGGGCGCGGGAAAGGAGAGGATCTCCCCGAGATGGAAGACGTCCGCGCCGATGAGCGTGCCAAGCACTCCAGAGAAGTAGGCCAGAGGCGCTGCCTTCCTGATATCCGCCCAGAAGGTCGATAGCGAGTAGAAACCCGCGGCCATCGCGGGAAGGAACGCCCAAGGCACGTCCGAGACGATTCCGACATCCTGCTCAGCCCGGGTCACGAAATACGTCACGATCGCCACGATCGTCGTCCCCATGAGGGCTTCTGCCAGGTCGGCCCGGTGCGAGCGCAGGAGATATACGCACACGGCGATGGGTATCAGCGCCCCTCCAAGGCTGATTCCGACCCACCAGCCGTGGTAGGGGAACAGAGGGATTGTGAGCCAGCCAAGGAACAGGGTCACGAACAGTATTGTCCCAGCCACGGAACGAGTGAAACCTATCTGCTCCAGGACCTTCTCAATCGACGTCACGTAGAGATAGAAGAAGACGATGACGAGAGCGAGGACTATGAGCGCGATGAGCTCCGGTGTCAGGAAGGTCATGCGCATGCGTATCGAGTCAGAGCCGATAAAACCCTATTCCCGTTCACGGCCAGCCACGGCGGGATACGCGCAGGCCAGAACGGCGACCGCCCTGACAACGCTTTCCGCTACCCATGCGCGGTCCTCGGCGCCGAAGTAGATGAGATGTGACGGACAGCCACAATCGGACGAGCCGAATCGCCTCATGATCACCTCGGCGCCCTCTGACGCCAGCAATGCTCGCGCGACCTCGCATTCAGCCCTTTTTGAGCCCGAGTGCATCGCGACGGTTGAAACAACAAGAGCCTTGTCAAGCAGGTAGTCGATATGCCATCTCTTCTTCTTGGACGATCTCATGTGCCTGGCGATCCTCCGCTCGATCCCCGCAAGTGCCGACCCCACATATACGTACGTTCCCCGAGGAAAAGTCCGAAAGCCGCGGGCGCCGACACGGATTCTCCTCTCCTCCGGCAACTCAAGTATGAGGCAATAGGTGCCTTTCACGCATGCGCATATGCGCACACGATTGATAGATTTAACCGCGGTTCCAGCATTTCGACGTCGAAAAGCCATATATCGACCATAACGCATCTACTTGAATGGATTTAGCTAGGGATGGGACATGGTAGATGCAGTTTCTCTAGCGCTCGTGCCAATCGCGGCCATAGGCTTCATCGTGCTCAACCAAGGCGCGAAATTCATAACGGACAACGCTGTGGTGGTCTCGAGGCGCCTCGGCATAAGCAGGTTCGTGATCGGGATGCTGGTCGTCTCGACGCTGGCCGCGATGCCCGAGGTGCTTGTGTCCTTGTTGGCGCTGGAAGAAGGCGGCATGTACATCGCACTTGGCAACGGCCTGTCATCGAACGTCGTGACGATTGCCTTCGTGATCGGGCTGACGGCAGTGATAGTCCCGCTGAAGGTCACCCGCGACATCGTGATGCGAGATGCGGTCTTCCTGATGACGGTGACCATTGTGGCCTCCGTCCTCCTGCTGGATGGAGCGCTGACGTTCTTCGAAGGGGTTGCGCTGATCATACTGTTCGTGCCGTACACTATGAACCTCCTCATGATCAAGCGCACTACGGATCCCGAGGAGCTCGAGGAGGCCATGGAAGATGCGACCATACAGCTCGAGCTCATGGGCCACCTGTTTGGCAGGAAGATGGAGATCCGAGCGGGGGCTCAGTGGCTCGTGTTTGGCATC
>Ga0153915_10001287_pt1 | contig 23132 bp, 14 predicted proteins | sample Opewatmetagenome_2_FD_107003 | JGI IMG/M metagenome (GOLD analysis project Ga0153915, IMG submission 107003) | Freshwater wetland microbial communities from Ohio, USA - Open water 3 Core 3 Depth 3 metaG | ecosystem: Environmental > Aquatic > Freshwater > Wetlands | place: USA: Ohio, Lake Erie...
ATTGGACTTATGTCGGCCCCGACGGCGTGGCCAACAGCGGCGACGAGACGGCGGGCGTGGCGGCCGACACGAACTATGCGGGGACGAGCCCGAGCTTCGGGCTTCCCGGCTACGAGTGGGTCAGCCCCTGGAAGATGTACCAGCTCTTCAAGTCGCATCCGGAATACTTCACGCATTCGGCCTCCCAGATCAGCGATCAGGTCAAGGCCGAGGCGACGCGCTCGCCTCTCATCATGGAGCGCGTGACCGGCCTCTATTCGATGGCCGACGCCAAGTTCTTCCGCAACCGCCTGCGGCTCGTCGGTGGTGTTCGCTTCGAGCAGACCCACGACTACGGCTACGGCTACAAGCAGACCGCCTCCGGTTATTACAAGCGCGCGACCTACAATTCGCGCCACTATCACGATTATTTCCCGAGCGCTGCGCTGACGTACAACGTCACCCAGAACTTCATCGCTCGTTTCGCGTATGCAAAAACGCTGGGTCGGCCTTCGCCTTCCGATATCGTCCCGAACATTTACGTCGCCTCCAACGCGAGCTATACGGGGACGTCGGGCACCTATCCGGGCTACATCACCAGCAACAACACGTCGCTCGTGCCCTGGACGGCGAGGAACTACGATCTGACGTTTGAATACTATCTGCCGCACAACGGCATGGTCTCTGCGGGATTCTTCCGCAAGGACATCCAGAAGTTCTTCGGCACGAAGTACCAGATCGCGGATGCCGCGCTGTGCGACGCGCTGGGTGTGTCCCAGGACTGCATCGGCTACTACTACACGACGCGCATCAACGTCGGCGACGCCCGCATCGACGGCCTCGAGCTCGGCTACAGCCAGCAGCTCGACTTCATCCCGGTCGTCGGCCGCTACTTCAACTTCTACGCGAACGCGACCAAGCTCCGGGTGCTCGGCCAGTACGCCACCCAGTTCAGCTTCAAGAACAACGGCGGCAACGTTCCGATGTCGGGCAATGTCGGCTTCGGCTTCACCAAGGATCGGCTGACGGTGCACCTGGGCTGGAACTACCGCGGCAAGCAGTTCCGCGACACCAGCAGTTCCTACACGAATGCCCGCGAGAACGTCCTCGCCTACCAGACTTGGGACGCGGACATGCAGTACCAGCTCAACGAGCACTTCTCGCTCTTCGCCGCCGGCCGCAATCTCAGCAATTCCAAGAATCGCTGGGCGCTCGAAGGCCCCGATGCTCCGCTCTGGTCCACCGTGTCGAACCTGTACACCAACGGCATCCAGTACACGTTCGGCGTGAAGGGTTCTTTCTAGACAGGGGGAATACATACGCGGCTCCTGCGCCTTGGTTCGCCGGAGCCGCCCTTTCGGCCGCGGAGGCCGGCTCGAAGCCGTCTCCGCGGCCTTTTTATGAAACGCCAGGGACGCTGCCCGCGCAGGCCGCGTCCAAGGTCGTACCTTAGTATCCCGCCAGTATCGCTCGTGCAGGCGGGAGAACCTCAGCCGGAATCCGGTTAACCTTCCACGAGCGGTGATTTCCAATCCCCAAATCCCCAACCGCCGTCGCGGGCCAGCCAGCGCGCTTCGCGGGAGATGCGCCGTGCGTCTGGGCGGTCGGTGCTCGGGGGGGGGGGATGCACGCCATGAACCGTTCCTTCTTTGATCCTCGTCGATTCGCGATCGCCACCGCAATCTGCGCGATCGCCTGCACCGCCCCATCCCGGGCCGCCGTGCCCGCGTTCCCCGGTGCCGAGGGAGCCGGCGCCTGGACGCCCGGCGGGAGGGGAGGGCGGGTGATCGAGGTGACCAGCCTCGCCGACAGCGGCCCCGGCACGCTGCGCGACGCCCTCGCAGCCGAGGGCCCCCGCACCGTCGTCTTCCGCGTGTCCGGCCTGATCACGCTCGCGACCCCGCTCGAGATCAACCATCCCTTCGTCACGGTCGCCGGCCAGACCGCGCCGGGCGACGGCATCTGCGTCCGCGGGCAGACCACGACGGTCAATGCGTCGGATGTCGTCATCCGCTACCTCCGCTTCCGCCGCGGCAACCTGGAGACGCGCGACGACGCCTTCAACGCGGTCCGCTCCCCGGGAAACGTCATCCTCGACCACTGCTCGTTCAGCTGGGGGCTGGACGAGAACGTGTCGCTCTACCGCTACATGAAGCCGGTCGCGGGCGGGAAGGATGAGAAGCTGGTGATCCAGAATCTCACGATCCAGTGGTGCATCTCAAGCGAGGCGCTCAACCTCCACAACCACGCCTTCGGCGGCACCTGGGGCGGCCGCCATGTCTCGTTTCACCACAACCTTTTCGCCTGCAACACAGGCAGGAACCCGAGCATCGGCTGGGGCAACGAGGTGGATTTCCGCAACAACGTCCTCTTCAACTGGAGGCACCGCACGATCGACGGCGGCGACGCGACCTCGCTGCTCAACGTCGTCGCGAACTACTTCAAGCCGGGGCCAGCGACGCAGCCGGGCGAACTCCAGCACCGGATCGCCCGGCCCGAGGCGTTCCGCAACTTCCACGAGAACCCGGAGCCGGGCCGCTGGTACGTGGCGGAGAATCTCGTCGCGGGCTCCCCCGCCGTGACCGCCGACAACTGGGCGGGAGGGGTGCAGCTCGCACCGGAGGGATCCGACGCCGTGCGCGCCGCGTTTATCGAGCGGAGCCGGAAGGGCGGGCCTGTGCCGGCCACCCCGATCACCCAGCAGACCGCCGCGCGGGCCTGCGAGCTTGTCCTCGCCGGCGCCGGGGCGACCCTGCCGCGCCGCGACCCCGTCGATGCCCGCGTCATCGCCTCCGTGCGGACCGGCAGGCCCGCGGTCGGCGACGGGATCATCATGGAACCCGAGGATGTGGGCGGATGGCCCGAGTACCGGTCGACCGCCGCCCCCGTCGACACTGATCACGACGGCATGCCCGACGCGTGGGAGATCCGCCACGGATTCGACCCGGCCGATCCGCGCGACGCCGCGCTGGACGCCGACGGCGACGGCTACACCAATCTGGAGGAGTTCCTGAACGGAACTGACCCGCGAAAGGCGGTTGATTACTCGAGGCCGGAGAACAACATCAACACCCTGCAATGATCCGCCAGCCGGCCATCTCCAGCGGCCTGATCGCGGCGGTCGCCCTCGCGGCGGCCGGGCTTCCGGCGGCGCATGCCGCGGGAGCGGAGGCGGCGGTCCTGGATGCGGCGCGGTTCCGGCACCACGTCGAGCGGTTCAACACGATGGAGGACGAGAACCGCGCGAACGCGGTTCCGAACGCCCAGTCCTGGGAATGGCTCTCCGCCAACATTCCCCTGTTCGAGTGCCCCGACGCCGCCGTTGAGGAGATCTACTATTACCGCTGGTGGTCGCTCCGAAAGCACCTGCGGCAGATCGACGGCAGGTTCGTCTTCACCGAGTTCCTCCTCAAGGATCGGCCGGTCAGCAGCGCGCTTGGCCACCACCTGATGGAGGGCCGGTGGCTGCGCGACCAGCATTTCGTCTCCGACTACGTGCTCTACTGGCTGCGGGGGAACCAGGGCGGCCCGCAGGAGCACCTGCACAAGTACAGCAGCTGGCTCGCCGACGCGCTTTATCGCAGGTACCTCGCGACCGGCGACGCCGCCCAGATCGTGCCGCTGCTCGACGACCTGGTCCGCGACTACAGGCAGTGGGAGGCCGAGAAGCGCCTGCCCGGCGGCCTGTTCTGGCAGTACGACGTGCGGGACGCGATGGAGGAGTCGATCAGCGGCTCGCGGACGAAGAAGAACGTCCGCCCCACGATCAACAGCTACATGTTCGGCAACGCCCGCGCGATCGCGGCCGTCGCGCGCCTGGCCGGTCGGCCTGAGATCGCAGCGGAGTTCGACGCCAAGGCGGCCGGGCTGAAGCGGCTCACGCAGGAGTCTCTCTGGGACGAGCAGGCGCAGTTCTTCAAGGTCCGGCTCGAGGACGGCGGGCTCAGCGACGCGCGCGAGGAGATCGGGTTCATCCCGTGGTATTTCGACCTGCCCGATCCGGGCCGCGAGGCGGCCTGGGCGCAGTTCACCGATCCGCAGGGCTTCCGAGCGCCGTATGGAATCACCACGGCGGAGCGGCGGCATCCCCGTTTCCGCTCGCACGGCACCGGCACCTGCGAGTGGGACGGCGCCGTGTGGCCGTTCGCGACGTCGCAGACGCTTGTCGCCCTCGCCAACCTCTTGCGCGACTACCCGCCGCAGACCGTGGTGACGTCGCGCGACTGGTTCGACGCCTTCCTCACCTGCGCGCGCAGCCAGCACGACGACGGCAAGCCCTACATCGGCGAATATCTCGACGAGAAGGACGGCCACTGGCTGATGGGAAAGAAGGAGCGCAGCCGTTACTACAACCACTCGACGTTTGCGGACCTTGTCATCACCGGCATCGCCGGCCTCTGCCCGCGCGCGGACGACACCGTGGAGGTGCGCCCGCTGCTTCCGCCGGGGACGTGGGATTGGTTCTGCCTCGACGGCGTGCGCTACCACGGCCGCAGCCTCACGATTCTCTGGGATCGCGACGGCGCCCGTTACGGCCGCGGGAAGGGGCTGCGCGTCTACGCCGACGGCCGGCTGATCGCCGAATCCGCGACGCTCGGCCCTGTCTCCGGGAAACTCCCTTTCCAGCAATGAATCTCATCCGAACGCCGGCGCTTTCTGGTGCAGCCCGGGATATCCCTGCGCTCCCGCGCAGGGCTGCTTTGAGAGGCATGACGGCCGTGTCGGTTTTCCTGTCCTTGGCATTCGTGGCCTCAGCGGAGCAGCAGCCTCCGGCCGTCCGCCTCGACGGGAGCGGTCACCTCGAATACGCCGAGGAGGCGCAGCACGACCGGGTGCCCGATTTTTCCGTCGCGGGCTATGGCGGCGGCGGCGTGGCGCTTCCGTCGGTGCCGACGAAGGTGGTCGTCCAGCCTTCTTCGGGCGATGAGACGGCGCGGATCCAGGCCGCCATCGATTTCGTTTCAGGTCTCGCTCCCGATTCGCGCGGCATCCGCGGCGCCGTCCTGCTCGCCAGGGGGCGCCACGAGGTCGCCGGCCAGCTCGCCATCCGCGCGGGAGGCGTGGTGCTGCGCGGACAGGGACAGGGGAGTGAAGGCACCGTTCTGGTCGCCACCGGCACCGACCGGCGGACGCTCATCGTCGTCCGCGGAGACGCTGAAAGCAGGATTGCCGGCTCCGTGGCGGCCGTTGCCCAGCCCCGTGTCCCGGTCGGTGGGGTTTCTTTCAGCGTGAAGGACGCCGCAGGTCTGAAGACGGGCGATCCGGTGCTCATCACCCGGCCGGGAACGGCCGCCTGGGTCGCCGCGCTCGGCATGAACATCTGCCCCGCGCGCCAGCAGTTCGCCTGGAAGGCCGAGGCCATGGGCTTGGCCTGGGAGAGAAGGGTGGTGGCGGTGAAGGGCGACCGCATCACGGTCGACGCGCCGTTGACCACCGCCCTGGACGAGAAGTTCGGCGGGGGCACCATCGCCCCCCTGGCTTGGCCGGGACGCCTGCTTCAGGTCGGCGTCGAGAACCTCGCCTGCGAGTCGACCTTCGATGCGGCGAATCCCCTTGACGAGGAGCATGCCTGGGGTGCGGTGGAGATGGATGCGGTGCGCGACGGCTGGGTCGCCGGGGTGACGGGGGCGCATTTTGCCGGCTCGCTCGTGAACCTCGGCCCGGGATGCAGCCGGATCACGGTGCAGGACTGCGCCTCGCTCGCGCCGGTCTCCGAGAACGGCGGCTATCGCAGGCACACCTTCCACACCGACGGGCAGCAGACGCTCTTCCTGCGCTGCCGCGCGGAGCATGGCCGGCACGACTTCACGACCGGGAATCTGGCGGCCGGCCCCAACGCCTTCGTCCGCTGCGCGGCGGCGGGGGCCGGCGGCTTCAGCGGTTCGGTCGGCAGCTGGGCCTCGGGCGTCCTCTTCGACAATGTCACGATCGACGGCGGCGGCCTGAGCCTGGACAATCTCGAGACATGGAACCAGGGCGTCGGCTGGGCGGCGGCCAACTCGATGCTCTGGCAGTGCTCGGCCCCGGTGGTCGTCTGCCGGCAGCCGCCGACGGCCAGGAACTGGGCCGACGGCGCGTGGGGCCAGTTCGTGGGTGACGGGATCTGGAGCCGGGCGAACGAATTCGTCGACCCCGAGAGCCTTTATGAGGCGCAGCTGGCGGAACGCCTCGGTGCCCATGCGATGGAGGCGCTCGCGCCGCTGCGGCCGGAGACCCCGGCGCCCGCGGCGCCGGCCGTGGAGCAGGCCGTCGCCGATCTGCAGGCCCGGCTCGCGCCCAGGGCCGTCGCGGGGCACCCGCTCGCGCTGTCGTCCGGCTGGCTGGTGACCGGCGGCCGCCTGTTCGTCGGCGGCATCAAGGACACCAAGTCGTGGTGGCGCGGATACCTGGTGCCGGGGCGCGAGGAGGCGGACGCCAACCTGACGCGCTTCGCCCCGGGGATGACTGGCACCGGCTACACCGACGACCTCGACCGGCTCGCCGACGACCTGGTGAAGGACGGCTTTGCGGCGATGAGGCATCATTACGGCCTCTGGTACGACCGCCGGCGGATGGACCACGAGCGGATGCGCCGGCCCGACGGCGACGTCTGGCCCCCGTTCTACGAGCAGCCCTTTGCGCGGAGCGGGAAGGGGACGGCCTGGGACGGGCTGAGCCGCTACGATCTCACACGCTACAATCCGTGGTTCTTCGGGCGCCTCAATCGGTTCGCCTCTCTCGGCCGCGAGAAAGGGCTCGTCCTGATCAACGAGATGTATTTCCAGCACAACATCCTCGAGGCCGGCGCCCACTGGGTCGACTTCCCCTGGCGTCCGGCCAACTGCATCCAGCCGACCGGCTTCACCGAGCCCCCGCCGTTCACGGGCGACACGGTGAAGATGGCGGCCGAGTTCTACGATGTCTCGCACCCGCTGCGGCGGGAGCTCCACCGCGCATTCATCCGGCACGAGCTTGAGGCCCTGGCTGACCAGCCCAACGTCATCCACACGATCAGCGCGGAGTACAGCGGGCCGCTGTCGTTCCTGCAGTTCTGGCTCGATGTGGTCGCCGAATGGGAGGAACAGACCTGGAAGCATCCGCTCATCGCGCTGAGCGCCTCCCGGGACGTCCAGGACGCCATCCTCGCCGATCCGGCAAGGAGCCGCGTGATCGACGTGATCGACCTGAAGTATTGGTGGTACACCGACCGCTCCGTCTACGCTCCGGCGGGAGGCACCGACATGGCGCCGCGGCAGCACGAACGTCTTTGGAAGGGCGGGAAGCCCACCGCGGCGTCGGTGGCGCGCATGGTCCGCGAGTACCGGGCGAGATTTCCCGACAAGGCCGTGATCAGCGACCTGAACGGGTCCGAAGGCTGGGCATATCTCGCCGCCGGCGGGTCCTTTCCCCGCCTGCCCGCGACGACCGAGCCGGCGCTGCTCGAAGCGCTTGCGCGGATGAGTCCCGTGGCGCCGGCCCACGCCGGCAAGCGGCAGTGGACGCTCTCCCAGGCGGGAGCCGGGTATTTCGCCGTCGCGCCCGAGGGCGGGGCGGTGAACGTCGACCTCAGCGGCGCGACGGGTGCGTTTCTCGTGAAGCGGATCGACCCGGCGACGGGCCGCGTCGCCGCGGACGGACAGACCGTTTCCGCGGGCGGCATCGTGACGCTGGATTTCCCGAAGGGGGCGCCCGCGATCCTGTGGCTGACCCGATGAACTTCCAGGCATTCTTTCCAACACTTCCGATGAAGAACTCCACCCGCCTTCTCCTTCGCCTTTTCACCTGCTGCGCCCTCGCCGCGGCCGCTGTTTCGCGGATGCCGGCTGCGGACGCCGCCGCCCCGGTCCGTTCGGTCGAGCAATGGGGCATTTTCGAACTCGAACTCCAGGGCCCGTCGGACGGGAATCCGTTCCTCGACGTCACCGTCTCGGCGACGTTCTCGAACGGGAAGAAACTCGTCGAGGTCGCGGGATTCTACGACGGCGATGGGGTCTACCGCGTGCGCTTCATGCCGGACTCCGCCGGCACCTGGGGCTATGAGACGCGCAGCAACCGGCCGCAGCTGGCCGCCCGCACCGGCTCCTTCGTCGTGACGGCGGCCGCCGCGGGCAATCACGGGCCGGTCCGCGTCGCGCGCACCTTCCACTTCGCCTACGCCGACGGCACGCCGTACTGGCAGATCGGGACGACCTGCTACAACTGGACGGATTCGCCCGAGGAAATCCAGGAGCTGACGCTGAAGACACTGGCGGCGGCGCCGTTCAACAAGGTCCGGATGCTGTTCTTCCCGCAGCGCACGCCTTTCTTCGGGACCCAGGCGCCGCCGCGCTATCCGTTCGCCGGGACGCCGCCGGACCACTGGGACTTCACCCGTTTCAATCCGGATTACTTCCGCCATTACGAGAAGCGCGTGGGCCAGCTGCGGGATCTCGGGATCGAGGCCGACGTGATCCTCTTCAATCCCTACGGCAACAAGTGGGGCTTCTGCGCGATGGATGCCGCGGGCGACGACCGGTACCTGCGTTACCTCGTGGCGCGCCTCGCGGCCTACCGCAACGTCTGGTGGTCGATCGCCAACGAGTACGATTTCCTGCACACGAAGACCGAGGCCGACTGGGACCGCTTCTTCCAGGTCGTGCAGAAGAGCGACCCCTACGGGCATCTGCGCTCGATCCACAACGGCACGCTCATCTACAACCACAACCACCCCTGGGTGACGCACGCCAGCATCCAAAACGGCGGGGCGGTCGAGGATCCCGGCCGGGCGATCCTCTACCGCGACGTATACCGCAAGCCGGTCGTCTTCGACGAGGTGAAGTACGAAGGCGACAGCGAATTCCGCTGGGGCAACCTCACCGGCCCGGAGATGGTCCACCGCTTCTGGGCCGGCACGGTGGCCGGCACCTACGTGGGACACGGCGACTATTTCACGAGCCCGCAGGACCGGTGGACGTCCTACGGCGGCGCGCTGCGCGGCCAGAGCGCGCCCCGGCTGGCGTTCCTGCGGAAGATCCTCGAGGAGGCGCCGCCCGAGGGGCTCGAGCCGGTCGACAAATGGCAGGATCCCGCGGGGCTGGCCGGAAAGCCGGGCTCCTACTACCTGCTCTATTTCGGGCGCGAGACGCCGGCCTCATGGACGTTCAAGCTTTACCGCACAGGCCTCGGCAACGGCATGCAGTTCACGGTCGAGGTGATCGACACGTGGAACATGACGATCACCCCGGTCGAGGGCGTCTTCACCTTGAAGAAGCTCGACCGATATGTGTTCGTCGACGCCGCCGAGCGCTCGGTGCCGCTGCCCGGGCGGCCCTACCTCGCGCTGCGCATCCGGCGCCACGGGGCCGCGGGCGAGGATGCGCACGAGATGCCGCCGACCGACTGAGCCGGACCCGGGCCAGGCCCGACGGCAGCCTTTTCCGAAAACCATCCCAACCACTGATGAAAGTTCCCTTTCCCCGTGAAGGCATCCTGGCGGCGCTCGCCATCCCGACCGGCGCGCGCGGCCGCGTGCTCAAACGCGCACTCGCGGTCCATCTCGAATGGCTCCGCGCCCGCGGCATCCACGGCGTCCTCGCCCTCGGGAGCACCGGCGAGTTCCCGCATTTCGGCCTCGAGCAGCGCAAGGCGGTGCTCGCGCTCATCGCCGAGCTTGCCGAGCCCCTGCCGGTGCTCGCCAACATCAGCGACATCCGCCCGGAGGTCGTCGCCGAACTCGGCCGCTTTGCGCGCCGGCTGGAGCTGCCGGGCGTCGCGGTGATGCCGCCGAGCTTCTATCCCGTGTCGGCCGCCGACCAGCTCGCGTTCTTCGAGCGGGCCGCCGAGGCGGCCCAGCTCCCGGTGATGCTCTACAATTTCCCGGAGCTCACCGGCAACCGGATCGCGCCCGAGACGATCGCGGCGTTCGCCGACCGCGCGCCGATGGCGGCGATCAAGCAGAGCGGCGCGGAGTTCGCCTACCACGAGGTGCTGGTGAAGCTCGGCCGCGAGAAGGGCTTCGTGGTCTTCTCGGGCGCCGACACGCGGCTGCCCGAGGCCTTCCGCATCGGCGCCGCGGGGTGCATCGGCGGGCTCGTCAATTTCGTGCCCGAGCTGATGGTCGAGCAGTTCAACGTGTTCCGCCTCGGCCGGCCGGGCAGCCTCGAGCCGACCGCGTCGCGGCTGCAGGCCGTCGGGGCGACCATCGGCCGGCTGACGTTCCCCTACAACGTGGCGGCGGGCGTCGAGGCGCGGGGCTTCGAGCCGGGCAGGCCGAAGGCCGTCGTGTCCGACGGCTCGGTGAAGATCTACGGCGAGATCGTCGCCGAACTGCAGGCCCGGTTTGCCGAGTGGGGCCTGCCGGCCGCAAGCTGAGCGGGGGAGGCGGCCATGCCGGAAAACCGATCCTACAAATGGGCTGTCGTCGGGATGCTGTGGTTCGTCTGCTTCTTCAACTACGCCGACCGGCAGTCGATCTTCTCGGTCTTCCCGAAGCTCAAGGGGGAGTTCGGCTTCGACCCGGTGCAGCTGGGGCTGATCGGGTCGGCGTTCATGTGGATCTACGCGGGAGGGGCGCCGTTCGCCGGCTACATCGCCGACCACTTCCCTCGCAAGCACCTCATCCTCGGCGGCTGCCTGCTGTGGAGCCTGGTCACCGTGACGACGGGATGGTGCGCCCGGCTCTGGCAGTTCGTCACCGTGCGGGCCCTCGAGGGGTTCGGCGAGACGTTCTACTTCCCAGCGACGATGTCGCTGGTGAGCGACTACCACGACCGGCGCACGCGCTCGAAGGCGTTCTCTTTCCACCAGTCGAGCGTCTACATCGGGACGATCGGCGGAAGCTGGGCCGGCGCGTGGTTCGCGGAGCGCTATGACTGGCGGCTGGGGTTCTATTTCTTCGGCGCGATGGGCATGATCCTCGCGCTCGTTCTCTACCGGTTCCTGCGCGAGCCCGAGCGCGGCGCCGCCGAGAGCGCGGCCGCCCGGCCGGGAGGAGGCGCGGCCGCGCCTCCGGCGCCGCCGCTCGGCCTCGGGGCGACGTGCCGGGAGATCTTCCGCACGCCGACCGCGCTGCTCCTGATGGGCGCGTTCCTCGGCGCGAACTTCGTCGCCACGATCTTCCTCACCTGGACGCCGACCTTCCTCGTCGAGAAGTTCGCGTTCAAGCTCACCACCGCAGGCCTCTCCGGGAGCGTGTTCATCCATCTTGCCAGCGCGGCGAGCGTCCCGCTCGGGGGCATCCTCGCCGACCGGCTGGCGAGGCGCTTCGCCGGAGGGCGCATGCTGGTGCAGGCGGCGGGCCTGCTCGTCGGCGCGACCTTCGTCGGGCTGGTGGGCCTCACGACGAGCGTCACGACGCTCCTGGCCTCGATGGCGGTCTTCGGCTTCTGCAAGGGGCTCTACGACTCGAACATCTTCGCGTCGCTCTACGACGTGATCGAGCCGCGGGCCCGCGCCTCGGCGGCGGGGATCATGAACACGGTCGGGTGGGGCGGCGGCGCGCTCGGCCCCCTGGCCGTCGGCCTCGCGACGAAGTACGGGCGCCACGCGCGGGCCGCCGACAACATGAGCGAGGCGATCGCCTTCGGCGCGGTGATCTACATCGTCGGCGCAACCCTCCTGCTTGTGGCGGCGCTCGTGTCCGCCCCGCGCGACGTGCGCCGGGCGCCCGCCTCCTCCCCTGCGTCATGAAAGCATTGCTCCGCCTCCTGGCCTGCCTCGGGCTGCCTCTCGCGGCGAGCGCCGCCGGCCCGTCCGCCGTCGTCACCTCGGAGTTCATCTTCGAGCGCGCGCCCTATCCCTCGTGCCACGCCTCGACGATCGCCGAGGTCGCGCCCGGCGTGTTGGGCGCCGCCTGGTTTGGCGGGCAGCACGAACGCCACCCCGAAGTCGCGATCTGGTTCGCCCGCTGCGAGGGCGGGCGCTGGTCCGAGCCGGTGAAGGTGGCCGATGGCGTCCAGCCCGAGGGCGCGCGCCAGCCGGCTTGGAATCCGGTGCTGTTCGCGCCCAGGGACGCCCCGCTGCAGCTCTTCTACAAGGTCGGGCCGTCTCCCTCCGCCTGGTGGGGAATGGTCATGACCTCGCCCGACGGCGGGAGCACCTGGAGCCGGCCGGCGCGCCTCCCCGGCGGGATTCTCGGCCCCATCAAGAACAAGCCCGTCGTGCTCGCCGACGGCGCCTGGCTCAGCCCCTCGAGCACCGAGGGAGGGCCGGGCGGCTGGCGGGTGCACTTCGAGCTCTCGCGCGACCGGGGCCGCACCTGGGAGATCGTCGGGCCGGTGCCCAAGGGCCCCGGTCTGGACGCGATCCAACCGAGCATCCTTTTCCTGGGCGACGGCCGCCTTGAGGCCCTCTGCCGCACGCGCAACGGCGCCATCGCGGCGACCTGGTCCAGGGACGGGGGACGCACGTGGGCGCCGCTCGAGAAGACGCCGCTGCCGAACCCAAACTCGGGGACCGACGCCGTCACGCTCGCCGACGGCCGCCAACTGCTCGTCTACAACCACTCGGCGCCGCCGCCCGAGCGACCGACGAAGGGCGTGCGCTATCCGCTCGACGTCGCGGTGTCGGCCGATGGGGGGACGTGGCGGCACGTCCTCACCCTGGAGACCAAACCGTGTGACAGCGGATACGCATACCCGGCGGTCATCCAGTCAGCCGACGGCCTCGTTCACATCACCTACACCTGGAACCGCGAGCGGATCAAACACGTCGTGATCGACCCGCGCCGCCTGACGCCATGAAACCGCTGCTCGCCGCCATCGCCCTCTCCGTGCTCGCCTCGCTCCCGGCCGCCGCCGCCCCCGGTGCGCTTGCCGCCGCGGGCCTCCGCTGCGAGGGCGCCGCGGCCCCGCTCGGCATCGACGTGGCGGCGCCGCGCCTCTCGTGGCGCGTGGCGAGCACCGCGCGCGGGCAGCGGCAGACGGCCTGGCGTGTGCTGGTCGCGGCCTCGCCGGAGGCTCTCGCGGCGGACCGCGGCGACCTCTGGGACAGCGGCCGGGTGGAGTCGGCCGCGACGGACGGCATCGCCTACGGAGGCGCGCCGCTCGCCCCGTCGCAGGCGGCTTGGTGGAAGGTCTGCATGTGGGATCGCGAGGGGAGCCCGTCGGCCTGGAGCGCGCCGGCGACGTGGACGATGGGGCTGCCCGACGCGGCGCAGTGGAGGGGAATCTGGATCGCCGCCCCGGGAGCGACCGAGACGGTTCTTCTCCGCCACGAATTCACGGTGAAGCCGGGGCTTCGCCGTGCCGTGGTCCACGTGACGGGGCTCGGGCAGTACGAGCTTTCGCTGAACGGGGCGCGGGTGGGTGAGGATCTCTTCACGCCGGGATGGACGAATTTCGACGAGACGGTGCTCTACGACACATACGAGGTGACCGCGCAGCTGCGCGAGGGTCGCAACGCGGCCGGCCTTTTCCTCGGAAACGGGATGTACAACGTGGTCCGGAGGAATCGCTTTGCGAAGTTCACACGGTCCTTCGGCCCGCTGCGCGCGCTGCTGCACCTGAGGCTTGAATACGCCGACGGCTCGGTGGAGTTCGTCGGCACCGGCACCGGGTGGCGCACCCACGCCGGGCCGGTGACGTTCGCGAGCATCTACGGCGGCGAAGACCACGATGCGCGCCTCGCGCAGAAGGGGTGGGACTCCCCCGGCTTCGACGACCGGGCGTGGGCGCGCGCCGTGGCGATTCTCCGCGCCGAAGGAGTCCTTGCCGGGCACCGCTTCGGAACGGAGCCTGTCCGCGCGATCGAGGTGCATCCCGCGGTCGCGTCGCGCGCCTTTCCCGACGGCACCGTCGTCTATGACTTCGGCCAGAACGCCTCCTTCCTCCCGCGCCTGCGCGTGAGCGGCCCTGCCGGAAGCACGGTGCGCCTGACGCCCGCGGAGGTGCTCAATCCCGACGGCACGATCAACCGCAACACGATGGGGGGCCCCCACCGCGGCAGCTCGTGGTGGCAGTACACCAAGGCGACCGACGGCGAGGAGGCCTGGCAGCCGCGTTTCTATTATCTTGGCTCGCGCTACCTGAGGGCGGAGTTCATCCCTGCGGGGCAGGCGGCGGGCGGCGGGGCTCAGGCCGGGGCGCTCCCGCGGATCGAGGCGATCGAGGCCGTCGTCGTGCATTCGACCGCGGCCCCGGTGGGCCGCTTCGCCGCGTCGGACCCGCTGCTCGGCCGGATCCGCGACCTCGTGCGCTGGGCCCAGCGATCGAACCTGGTGTCGATCCTGACCGACTGCCCCCACCGCGAGAAGCTCGGCTGGATCGAGGAGTTTCACCTCAACGGCCCGTCGATCCGCTACGAGTTCGACGCGGCGCGCCTCTTCGCCAAGGCCGTGCACGACATGGCCGACGCCCAGACGCCCGAGGGGCTCGTCCCGAACATCGCCCCGGAGTACACCGAGTTCAGGGGGCCATTCCGCAACGCGGCGGAGTGGGGCGCCTCGTTCCTGCTCGTGCCCTGGCAGCAGTATCAATTCACCGGCGACGCCGCGCTCCTGCGCGAGCACTACGGTGCGATGAAGCGCTACTTCGCCTTCCTCGATGGCCGGACGCGCGACGGGCTGCTCGAGGACGGCCTGGGCGACTGGTACGACCTCAACCTGCCCAAGACCGGGCGCGCCGGGCTGACCCCGGCGCCGATCACGGCGACGGCGTTCCTCTATGAAGACGCCCGGGTGCTGGCGGAGATCGCCGGCGTGCTCGGCAAGGCGGACGACGCGAAGACATTTGCGGCGAAGGCGGAGAAGATCCGCGAACGCTTCAACCGGGAATTCTTCCATGCCGACACCGGCACCTATGCGACGGGCTCCCAGTGCTCGAACGCCATGCCGCTCGTGATGGGCATCGCGGAGCCGGCCGACCGCGGGCGCGTGCTCCAGGCGCTCGTGCGCGACGTCGAGGAGAAGGGCTACGCGACCGCCGGCGAGGTCGGTTTCCGCTACCTGCTCCAGGCGCTCGCCCAGGGAGGAAGGTCCGACGTCGTCTACCGGCTCGTCACGCAGAAGGAGAAGCCCGGTTACGCCTACCAGCTCGCCAAGGGCGAGACGTCGCTCGCCGAATCCTGGGACGCCGGGCCCGGCGTGTCGCACAACCATTTCATCCTGGGGCAGGTCGTGGAGTGGCTCTACAAGGATCTCGCGGGCATCGACGTCGATCCGGCGGGGCCCGGGTTCGGCAGGATCCTCCTGAGACCCCAGCCCGTCGCCGGCTTGGCCTGGGTCGAGGCCAGCTATGATTCGCGCCGCGGCCCGATCGTCGTGCGCTGGGAGCACGAGGGCGGCCGCTTTGTCCTGAAGGCGACCATCCCTGCGAATACGACCGCGACCGTCCAGCTCCCCTCGCGCGAGGGAGAGGCCGTCACCGAGGGCGGCGCGCCCGCGGCCGGCCGGCCCGGCGTGGCGTTCCTGCGGCGCGAGGGGGACCGCATGGTTTACTCCATCGAATCGGGCTCGTACTCCTTCGAATCGCGATGGTGAAACACCCGTCCCCGGATTTTCCAATGAGCAAGGCGATCCTGTCCGGCCTGTGCCTCGGCGCCGCAATCCTGGCTGTGTCGCGGCTGGCCGCCGCCGGCGCGGTCGCGCCGGAGACCCAGATCCGGTACCTCTCGGGAACCGGTCCGAACGACGCGGTGCCCTGGGAGTTCTTCTGCACCGAGGGGCGGCGCAGCGGCGCCTGGACGACGATCCGCGTCCCCTCGTGCTGGGAGCAGGAGGGATTCGGGACGTACAACTACGGCGTTCTTTTCCGGGGCAAGCGCGCTGACATGACCAAGCTCGCCAGGGAGCAGGGCCGCTACCGCCTGTCGTTCACTGTGCCCGCCGATTGGGCTGGGCGCACGGTGCGGATCGTGTTCGACGGGTCGATGACCGACACCGAGGTGAAGGTGAACGGGCAGCCGGCGGGTCCGGTCCACCGGGGCGCCTTCTACCGTTTCCGGCATGACATCACCCGGTTCCTTCGCTTCGACGGCCCCAATGTCCTCGAGGTGGCGGTCAGCAAGGAGTCGGCGAACCCGAGCGTGAACGAGGCCGAGCGGCGGGGCGATTATTGGAACTTCGGCGGGATCTTCCGGCCGGTCTACCTGGAAGCGCTGCCGGCGGAGTTCATCGACCGCGTGGCGGTGGATGCGCGAGCCGACGGGCAATTTTCCGCGGATGTCTTCCTCGGAGGCGCGGCGGAGACGCAGGGGAGGATCACCGCCCAGATCGAGAAGCTCGACGGCACGCCTGTCGGACCCTCGTTCTCGGCCGGACTGGCCGCCGCGACGGCGCGGGCGAAGCTCGATGCGAAGCTCGACGGCGTGGCCGCGTGGACGGCGGAGACACCGAATCTCTATCGGGTGCGGTTCACGCTCGCGACGGAGGGCGGGGACGGAAGCGGCTGCGGCAACCGCCGCCATTCGCTGGCGGTCCAGTTCGGTTTCCGCACCATCGAAGTTCGGCCGCGCGACGGCGTGTACCTCAACGGGCGGAAGATCGTCCTCAAGGGGGTGAACCGCCACAGCTTCCGTCCCGAGACGGGGCGGGCCCTCACCCGGAAGGACTGCTACGACGACGTCCGGCTGATCCGCGAGATGAACATGAACGCGGTGCGGATGTCGCATTATCCCCCCGACGAGGCGTTTCTCGACGCGTGCGACGAACTCGGCCTCTACGTGCTCGACGAGATCGCCGGCTGGCACGGCTGCTACGACAACGAGACGGGCCACGCCCTGGTGGGCGAGATGGTCCGGCGCGACGTGAACCACCCGAGCGTCGTGTTCTGGGACAACGGCAACGAGGGCGGATTCAACACGGCGCTCGACGGCGACTATGCTCTCTGGGATCCGCAGCATCGCACGGTCCTCCATCCCTGGGAGACCTTCAACGGACTCAGCACGCAGCACTATCGGTCGTACGAGGAAACGAGGAAATACCTCGAGGAGCCCGAGATTTTCATGCCCACCGAGTTTCTGCACGGGCTCTACGACGGCGGCCACGGCGCCGGCCTGTGGGACTATTGGGAGATGATGCGGAAGAGCCCTCGCTGCGCCGGCGGGTTCCTCTGGGTGTTTGCCGACGAGGGAGTCGTCCGCACCGACGAGAACGGGCGCGTCGACAACCAGGGCAATCTCGCCGCCGACGGAATCGTCGGCCCCCATCACGAGAGGGAGGGCAGCTTCAACACGATCCGCGAGGTGTGGTCGCCGGTGCGGGTCGGGCCGGGGGCGCTGCCGGAGGGATTCCGCGGAGTCCTGGCGGTCGAGAACCGGTACGATTTCAACAACCTCAACCAGTGCCGTTTCGCGTGGTCGCTGGCCCGCTTCCCGACGGCGGAGGAGGCCGCGACCGGGCATGTCGTCATCGCGGGCGGCGAGGTGCCGGGGCCGTCGGTGGCTCCGCACGGTTCGGGGGAGCTCGCCCTGCCGCTTCCGGCCGACTGGCGGAAGGCCGATGCGCTCTACGTCACCGCCATCGATCCCGCGGGCCGTCCGCTGTGGACCTGGTCGTGGAACTGGGCTCCGTTGCGTCCCGGCCCGGCCGCGGTTGGCGGCACCGACGTGCGCTCCCGCGAGGAAGGGCGGTTTCTCGTCGTGACCGCGGGAGGGCTCGAGTTCCGCTTCGACCGCGCGACGGGCGAGATCGCGGGCGTAGCGCGCGGCGGGAAGACGCTTTCCCTGACGGGCGGGCCGCGGCTTTGCGCCGTGCACCGCAGCGACCGCGGCCTCGACGGCGTCCTGAAGACCGGCCTGCTCAAGGGCACGGATCGGAAGTACGAATCCGCCGCCGTTCCGCACACCCTCGTCAGCCTCAACGCGGAAAGGAAGGGGGATGGCGTGTCTGTGGAGGCCCGCTACTCGGGCGGCCTCACGAGGGCGCTCTGGTCGATCCTCCCCGATGGAACAGCCCGCCTCGACTACGAGTATGATTTCAGCGGGGTGGTGGACATGATCGGCGTGAGCTTCGATTTCCCGGAGGAGCGGATGAAGGCGGTGCGCTGGCTCGGCGAAGGGCCCTTCCGGGTGTGGCAGAATCGCATCCGCGGCACGACGTTCGACGTCTGGCGCAACGCCTGCAACGACCCGATCCCCGGCGAGAGTTTCACGTATCCCGAGTTCAAGGGCTATTTCCGCGACTGGCGGTGGGCGGTCTTTGAGACGGCGGAGGGCGGCATCACGCTGAGTCCGGAGTGCGATGGGACCTGCCTGGGTGTCTACAATCCGCGCGACGGCCGCGATGGCCTCCTCTACACGTTTCCGGCCGGCGGGCTCTCGGTGCTCGACGTGATCCCTCCGGTGCGGAACAAGGTGAACGCCACCGAGCTCATCGGCCCCTCGTCGCAACCGGCCCGGGTGCAGGGCGTCCACCACGGCAGCCTGCGACTGCGGTTCGATCCCCGCTGATCAGGAGGCTCTGATGAATCCGCCGAAGACCTATCCCCGCAACCCCGCGCTCGCCAGCCGCCCGCTGCCTGTCGACGTGGTGCTCCATCCCTCGTGGTGGTTCGCCCACGCGGGGATCACCTTCGACGAGGATTTCTTCTTCCATCCGGCGAAGCGGGTGGAGAGCGAACGCCGGATGGAGCAGGTGCTCTACGAGCGCTTCGGCCGGTTCGGGCTCGGCGCCGACCGCGACCGGAACCTGCCGCTGATCGGCGCCGTCCACAATGCCGCCGGGTTTCTCGTGTCGGAGATGCTCGGCTGCGAGGTGCGCTACCACGAGGACGCCGCCCCCGACGTCGTGCCTGCGCGGATGGAGGCGCTCGACGTCGATCCCGACGCCGCCCTGCGCAGCCCGGCGGCGCAGCGCTACGAGCGGCTCCGCGACGGACTCAAGATCCGGCACGGCCGCGTGCTCGGCGACATCAACTGGGGAGGCGTGCTCAACGTCGCGATGGACCTGCGCGGTCAGGAGGTCCTGCTGGACCTCACCGACATCCCGGAGCGGACCGCCGAACAGTTCAAGCTCATCGCCGCGGTGCTTGAGCGGTTCGCCGCCGGCGTCCAGGCCGAGACCGGGACGAGCTCGATCTCGGTGAACCGCAACGTCCGCCACCTCGAGGCGCCGGTGTTCCTGCACTCGGAGTGCTCGCACACCATGATCTCGGTGCGCGACTACGAGCGGTTCCTGCTCCCGATCGACATCGAGTGGAGCCGGAGGCACCAGCCGTTCGGGATCCACCACTGCGGGAAGGATCCGCACCGATTCGCCGCCTCGTACGCGAGGCTGCCGAGGCTCGACTTCCTCGACGTGGGCTGGGGCGGCGACGTCGCGTTGCTGCGCCGGCATCTTCCGCAGACCTTCCTGAACATCCGGCTCGATCCGGTGACCCTCGTCCGCCAGACGCCGGAGGAGATCCGCGCGACCATCACCCGCCTCGTCGGCGAATCCGGCAACCCGTGGCTGACGGGGGTGTGCTGCATCAACCTGGATGCAAGCGCGACCGACGCGCAGATATCGGCCATCTTCGAAACCGTCGCCGAACTCCGGCGGGACTGCTCCCCCGGTCCCGCCGCGCAAACCCCATGAAGCATTCCCGCCTCCCCCTCGCGCTCGCCTGCCTGGCGCTCGCAACCGCAGTCCCCTCCCGCGCCTCGGAGCCCGCGGCCGCCGCCCAGGCGCCGGCGGCTCCGGTCTCCGCCGCCGACCTGCAGCGGGTGTACGACGAGGCGAAGACCCCGTTCAAGTTCGGCGTGGTCCTCAAGCCAGGCGCGGTGGACGAATTCTACGACTGCCCGAACGTGTTCCGCTTCGGCGGGCGCTGGTGGATGCTCTACGTCTCGATCAAGAACAAGGTCGGCTACGAGACCTGCCTTGCGGAGAGCGAGGACCTCCTTCATTGGACGCCGCGGGGCAAGGTGCTGGCATTCCCCGAGGCCGGCTGGGACCGGTGGCAGGCGGACGGCGGAGCGGCGCTTGTCGACCCCGTCTGGGGAGGCTCGGCCGAGCTGCAGCCCTTTGCGGGGCGGTACTGGATGTCCTACATCGGCGGCGGCAAGCAGGGCTACGAGCCGGATCCGCTGGCCATCGGGATCGCCTGGACGACGGCGCCGGACAGGGCTGAGCCCTGGACGCGGCTTGCGGGCAACCCGGTGCTCGCGCCGGACCAGCCCGACGCGCGGCCGTTCGAGAAGGCGACCCTCTACAAGAGCCAGATCCTCTGGGATCGCGCCGAGACCCTCGGCTGGCCATTCGTCATGTTCTACAACGCCAAGCAGCCGGGAACCTGGATCGAGAGGATCGGCATGGCCGTGTCGCGCGACCTGGAGCACTGGACGCGCTTCGGCAGCGAGCCGGTGATCGAGAACCTCTCGCCCAAGGGGGCCTCCATCTCCGGCGATCCCCAGATCGTGCGGATGGGCGACCTCTGGGTGATGTTCTACTTCGGGGCGGGATGGAAGAAGGGGGCTTTCGACACGTTCGCCTGCTCTCGGGATCTGGTGCACTGGACGAAATGGACGGGCCCGCATCTGATCGCGCCGTCCGAGCCTTGGGACAAGACCTTCGCCCACAAGCCCTGGCTGCTGAAGCACGACGGCGTCGTGTACCATTTTTACTGCGCCGTGGGCGTCGAGGGCAGGGTGATCGCGCTCGCCACCTCGAAGGATCTGCGCCCGCCGGCGCCGCCCGCCCCGCCGCATTGATTCCGGCGCCGCCCGCCGCCGGTTTTTTATTCGACGAGAAACATGGATTCGGTCACAGAGACCACGATGGCCGCTCGGTTCACTCCCATGAGCCGGGCAAGCTTTCGAAAACCTTCCTCATGCCGCCCCTGACAGATATTGAGGACGCCCGCTGGTTCGCCGACGAGGTGCTTCCGCACGAGCCGGCGCTCCGGCGCTATCTCGGTGGCGTGGTGGGGGCGAGCGACGTCGACGACGTGGTGCAGGAGACCTACGTCCGCATGATCCGGGCGCGGCAGAAGGGGGAGATGCGCTCGCCCCGGGGGCTGCTCTTCGCCATCGCCCGCAACGCCGCCCGGGATCTTTTCCGGCGCAGCGCGGTGGCCAAAACGACCGCCGTAGCGGAAATCGAGGAGTTGGGCGTCGTTGATGATAGGCCCGGTGTGTCCGACATCGTCAGCCGCAGGCAGGAGACGGAGCTGCTCGCGGCCGCGATTCAGGCATTACCGGAGCGCTGCCGCGAAATCCTCATCCTCCGCAAATTCGAAAACCTTTCCCACCACGAGATAGCCACCCGACTCGGCATCGCCGAACACACGGTGGAAGCGCAGCTCACGAAGGCGCTTCACCGCTGTGAAGAGTTCTTCGTGAAGAACGGCGCTCTGCCGCCCGAATAAATCTCATGACTCCATCCGAGCCCTTCCGCCGAAAGCCGGCGGATGCCGACGACGAAGCCCTGCGCGCGACCGCCCAGGAATGGGTGATCCGCTGCGACCGGGGGCTGACGCCGGTCGAGGGAAAGGATTTCGATCACTGGCTGCACGCCGACCCCCGCCATGCGGCCGCCTTCCAGCGCTCAAAGGGCGTCTGGAGCATGCTGGAGAGGATTCCCGCCGAGGTCGCGCTCGCGGCGCGACCCGCCCCGAAGGCCCGGTTCCGCGCCTGGTGGACCGCCGCGGGAGCCATCGCCGCCGCCGTGACGATCGCATTTGTCGGCTGGCGCTGGTCGCGAGGGCAGGACGAGACGGTGCAGGACACCGCCGCCGAGATCGCCGCCCTGCGCGCGGTGAGGCTGTCGGACGGGACCGCGGTGCTCCTCAGCAGGGACGCGGAGGTGACCGAGCGCTTCAGTTCGACGGAGCGGCGCGTTCTCCTGACCCAGGGCGAGGCTCTTTTCGAGGTGTCGAAGAACCCGGGCTGGCCGTTTGTCGTCCGCGCGGGCTCGGTCGAGGTCTGCGCCGTGGGCACGGCGTTCAACGTCCGCCTCGGAGCCCGGACGGTCGAGGTGAAGGTAGCCGAGGGGCTGGTGAGGGTGGCCTCCGAAGGCCAGCATGCCACCGCGCCGACGGCGGCCCCCGTTCCCACGGCCGATGCCCCGCTCCTGCAGGCGGGGCAGCAAGCCGTGGTCGACCTGGCCCCGGCGCGTTCAGCCCACAGCATTCAGGTCTCGAAGATGGACACGGCGGCGATGGCCCAGGTGCTCGCCCGGCAGGAGCCTCTGCTCCGCCTCGGCGGCTCGACGCTCGCCGAGCTGGCGGCCGAGTTTGAGCGCCGGACCGGCCGCCGCGTCGTCCTGGCCGACCCCGATCTGGCAAGCCTGCGCGTGGGCGGACGGTTTCGTGCGGACGACCTCGAGGGTTTCGTCTGGCTGCTCGAGGGCAACTACGGCCTGAAGTCGGAGCGGACGCCGGACGGCAGCCTGATCCTCCGCCGCGCCCGTTAGCCTCGGCATGCGCCATCGGGACGGCGATGCCTGCACCGGCGACCACGGCGGCGCGGGCGGGTCAACAGATCTGCTCGCCGAGGGCCGAATTCTCCCCTAGAAAACCATACTCCAGCCAACCCCAAGCAATGATGAGCCGACTCGGTGAGTTACGTGAGGTCGACGCGTTCGCTGCTGCGGGATTTTCCGGGCCGGCTTCTGCCGGTGAAGAGACGCGGAAGCGGCGCCGGGCCGCCCGCGCCGAGCCGGAGTTCGCGAGAATCTTTTCGAGGCCGTGATAGCGGAAATCTGCAGATGGTGCGTCTTCCTGATGCCGGCGGCTCCGCCGCCGACAGGTTGCCCCACTCATGGTGTCTTTCGCTACCATTGGCCTTCATCCCATCGTCTGTTCCAGGGCGCTCTGCTTCTGGTCTCCCTGTTCGGAGGAGCGTTTCCGCTCATCGCCGGCGGGGAGTGCGCGAGCAGGAAGTTCGCGATCAGGCCGGGCGACGCCTCCTCAACCCTCGAGGCGTTCTCCGACCAGGCCGGCACGCAGATCGTCTATTTGGTGGATCAAGTCAGGGGGGTCAGGACAAACGGCATCGATGGCACCTGCACCGTGCGCGAGGCGCTGGGCCGGCTTCTGGCCGGAACGCCGCTCCGCATCACGGAGGATGAGAAGACCGGGGCGATCGCCATCGTCCGCCAGGCGGCGGCTCCAGCGCAGCCGCAGGGCGGAGGTACCGTCAATCCACAACCTACTCCGACTAGGGACTGTTAACGATAAAGTTGTACAACCTGTTGAATACGTGCTTTAGGGCTAGGGATGGCACGCAAAATACTGACCAACCCGATCTGGGAACAATGCCGCTTGGCGCTGCGACAGCTC
>Ga0153915_10001288_pt1 | contig 23111 bp, 22 predicted proteins | sample Opewatmetagenome_2_FD_107003 | JGI IMG/M metagenome (GOLD analysis project Ga0153915, IMG submission 107003) | Freshwater wetland microbial communities from Ohio, USA - Open water 3 Core 3 Depth 3 metaG | ecosystem: Environmental > Aquatic > Freshwater > Wetlands | place: USA: Ohio, Lake Erie...
GCGCCCCACCGCGGACTCGAACGGCTCGCCCCGCGGGAAGGTCAGCTTCACGGTGACGAAGGGAGACTCGTCGGCCATCTCCTTCTTCGCGGCGAACGAGATGGAAACGTCCCTGTGCTCGTAGGTCCGTCCGCCGGAGATGAAGCGGTTCATTCCGGGCCGCTCCTGGAGCGCCCGGGCGCAGGCGAATGCGAAGAGGTGAAAGAGCGTGGCCCGCTGGGCATGTGTGCGGTTGTAGGCCTTGAGCCAGTGGCGGGCCTTCGCGATGTCGTAGGTCGCTTCCTGGTACACGGCGCTCTCGTTCCGGCCTTTCATGAGGTACGGCATGATGGCGCGGACGGGCGGGACGTCGCGGCACAGGGTGCCGTCGGGGCGGCGGAGAACGGGCATGGCCGAAGCCTCCGCGCCCCGGACCGCGCTGTCAAGACGGCCGCCCGCCCGTTTTGCTACAATTCCGGCAAGGGTGAAGCGCTACATCGAGAACCCGCGCCGTTCACCGCGCGTGCCCGCGCGCTGCACCGTCGCGTTGACTCGCCGTGGCGACGGGTGGCAGGCCGAGACCGAGGATCTCGGTCCCGGGGGGTGCCTCGTGGTGACGCCGCGGCCGCTCCGTCCCGGCGAGTCCGTCGGGCTTCACATCGAGAGCGAGCACGTGGCGCAACCGCTCCGGGTCCTGGGTCGGGTCGCCTGGGTGGGGCAGGGCCAGCAGCGCGCCGGCGTCTCCTTCGGCGTGGAGCAATTCGGATCCCAGCCGGATCCCGCCGCGTGGTTCCGGGCGCTCTGCGAGGCCGAGCCGGGGATCGGCACGAGGCGCGCCGGCGTTCCAGATCGGATCGCCTACGACGCGCCGCTCTACCTCCGGCCGCCGCCGAAGTTCATCGTGGACTTCAGCCCCGACGACCTGGCGGTGCTGCGGATCCTCGACACCGGAACCACCGTGGCCCAGGTGCTCGCGCACCCCGAGGTCGGGCCGAACGCGGACTGCGTCATCTTCGCGCTCCTCGCGCGGCGGGCCATCACGCTGGCGGCGGTGGAGGCCGTTCCGGCGTGGCAGTGGAGGCCGGTCCTCGAGCGGGCCCTCGGCCGGCCGCTGGAGCCGCTTCGGCGCGCTCCGCCGCCTCCCGTGCCCGGAGTCGAGACCGCCCCGTCGGCGTACCCCGACATCCTCCCCGCCGTCACCACGTCCGGCCCCGGCGCTCCCTCCCCCGCCGCGGCGGCGCCCCGGCGGATCGCCCCGCTGCCGGTCGCGGTGCCGCCCTCGCCCACGATGCCCTCCGCGCCGTCTCGGCCGCGGACCCCGCGCGCCCAGGAGTGCCTCGACCAGGCGAAGGCCGCCGCCGAGGCGAACGACGTCGGCACGGCCATCGCGCTCCTGCGCCGCGCGCTGACCCTCGCGCCGGGCGATCCGGAGATCGCCTCGCTGCTCGGCCAGATGGCCTTCAAGGACCGGTGGGTCTAGGGCGTGCGGCAGGCCTGGCGCGAGGCGCTCCGGGACCGGCGATTCCTCGCCGAAGCGGTGCTGACGCTCGCCGGTCTCGTCGCCGTGCTCTGGTCGCTGGCGCGGTTCCTGGGCTGGGTGGAGGCGCGGCCCGGCGTGCTCCTTCCGGACCCGGTCCTCGCGCTGCTCGCGCCGCGCGACCTCACGTGGCTCGCCTTCGGGCTCATCTACCTCGGTCTCTTCGCCGGCGTCGCGATCCTGGCGCGCCACCCGCGGCACCTCGTCGCGGCCATGCAGTCGTACGCGCTGATGGCGGTCTTCCGCATGGCCGCCATGTGGCTCGTGGCGCTCGAGGCGCCGCCGGGGATGCTGGCCCTCCAGGATCCGCTGGTGGAGCAACTCGGGACGGGCAGGCTCGTCACCAAGGACCTCTTCTTCTCCGGCCACACCTCGACGATGTTCCTCCTCTTGCTCGCCGTCCCGGGCCGGGCGGTGCGGGCGCTCTTCCTCGCCTGCACGGTGGGCGTGGCGGCCTGCGTGCTCGTGCAGCACGTCCACTACGCCGTGGACGTGCTCGTCGCCCCCTTCTTCGCCTACGGGAGCTTCCGGCTGGTGCGCCGCGCCCACGATCTGGCCGGACGGGCCCTCCCGCCCGCCTGAGGCGGGGCCAGCCCATCGCCTTTGCCGCGCTCGTCGCCGGGTCGCCGCGGTGGCGATCAGCGCGCTGGCGGCAGCAGGAACGCCGCCATCTCGCCCCAGCGCGGATCGCGCGGATCGTAGCGCACGGTGTTGTGACCCTCGCCCTCCTCGATCCACAGTCGCTTCCTCCCCTCGTACGCGTCGAAGAGCGCGCGGCCGAGGTCCGCGAACACCACCTCGTCCCGGTCCGCGACGAGGAAGCCCACGGGCCCGGGGAAGCGCGGCAGGGCCTCGTCGGCCCGGTAGGTGTCCCGGAGGAGGATCTCCGGCAGGAACGGGTAGTGGCGCCGGGCCACGGCAAGCACGCTCTTCACGGGCGTGACGAGGAGGACTCCGGCGACGGCGCCGGGGCGCGCCGCTGCGGCGATGGCCGCGATGGCGCTGCCGAGCGACTCGCCGAGGACGAGGAGCGGTCCCGGCGCGTCGCGGCCGAGGAGGTCCACGGCCTCCAGGGCCGCGTCCACGAATTCGCGCTCGGAGTGGGCGCCGGGGCGCGGCCCGTAGCCCGGATACTCGAGCAGGTAGAGCTCGAGCGGGACCGCGACGGCCGGGCCCTGGAAGACGTCGCGGAAGTAGAGCCGGTGGAGCGCGTGGCCGCCGTTGCCGTGGAGGACGAGAAGCCGGCCCGCGGCGCGGCCCGACGGGTGGGCGGACCGCCAGCCGAGGAACCGGCCGCCGCCGCCGAGCCAGGGCTCGAGCCCGTGACGGCGGGCCTCCTCCGTCGAGCGGGCGAGGTCCTGCCGCTCGGGGAAGTACAGCAGCCGCCGCTGGGCGGCGAAGAGGAGCAGGGCGAGGCCGCCCAGGATCCCGGCGGCGAGGACGAGGAGGCGCAGGAGGAAGCGCACGGGGGGAGCCTATCAGCGCCGCCGCTCCCACGCCGCCGCGAAGAAGCCGTCGGTGCCGTGCAGGTGGGGCCAGGCGCGCAGGAAGCCCTCGGCGTCGAGGAGGGCGGGGTCCAGCCCGGGCCGGACCCGCGCGAACGCCGGGTGCGCGTCCTCGAAGGCGCGCGCCACCTCGCCGTTCTCCTCGCGCCGGAAGGTGCAGGTGGCGTAGACGAGCCGGCCGCCGGGGCGGACGAGCTTGGCGGCCTTCCAGAGGAGCGCGCGCTGGAGCGCCGGAAGCGGCTCGAACGCGGTCGGGTCCATCCGGAAGCGCAGGTCGGGGCCGCGGCGCAGCGCACCGAGCTCGGAGCAGGGCGCGTCCACGAGCGCGCGGTCCACCCGCAGCTCCGCCGGTGGCTCCTCGCCGTGCACCGTCAGGTTCGTCACGCCGGCCCGCGCCGCCCGCGCCCGCAGCCGCGCGAGCCGCTCCGGATCGGCGTCGGCGGCGTGGATCCAGCCGCGCCCTCGCAGCGCCGAGGCGAGCTGCAGCGTCTTGCCGCCCGCGCCAGCGCAGAGGTCGAGCACCTCCTCCCCTGGAAGCGCCCCGACGGCCGCGCCGAGGAGCTGGCTCCCCTCGTCCTGGACCTCGAAGAGCCCTTCGCGCCAGGCCGCGAGGCCGTGGAGGTTGGGGCGCGGCGTCGAGACGACGAGGGAGCCCTCGGCCCAGCGGCCCGGCCGCGTCTCGATCCCCTCGCGGCGCAGCGCCGCGGCGAGGGGCCCGGGCGCCGCGCGCAGGAGGTTCGGCCGCAGGCACACCGGCCCCGGCTCGCCGAGGGCGGTGGCGAGCGCGGCGACCCCGGCACCGGCCTCGCGCTCCAGCGTGGCGGCGAGCCAGTCGGGCATGGAGAAGCGGCGGGCGAGGTCGTCGGGCGGCGGCCGGGGAGGCGGGAGCGTTCCCGGCGCGAGGCCGGCGAGTCGCTCGGCGGCGGCCACCCCCGCGAGGTCCCGGACGAGCGCGGCGAGGAAGTGGCGGGGCGGCGCGCCGTCCGCGCCGAGGTGCCAGCCGAGCCGCCGCCGCCACAGCCCGACGCCGAAGAGGGCCTCGGCCGCCACCGCTCGCCCGTCCGCGTCGAGGTCGCGGCGCGCGCGCAGGAAGCGGTCGAGCACCCGCTCGGCGGGGGCGCCGCAGAGGACCATCGCAAGCGGGGCGTCCAGCGCGGCGGCGAGTCCCTCGAGCGCACCCCAGGGGACGCTCCGCAGGCGCTCGACCGGGGCGTCGCCCAAGGCCTCAGCTCCGGTAGTCGGCGTTCTCGGTGACGTACTCGTGGGTGAGGTCGGCGCCGAGCACCTCGCAGGCGCCGGGACCGCCGCCGAGGTCCACCTCCAGCGCCACGCACCGCTCGTGGGCGGGGAAGCTCGAGGGCGGCTTGAAGGTCAGGCCAGCGGGCGGCGGCCGGCTGGCGTAGAGCTCCGCGCCCGAGAGGTGGGCGACGAGCCGCCGCTCCTTCGCCGGGTCGAGCTGCATGGCGCCCTTCTCGAAGAGGATCTCCCCGCCCATCCGGACGAGGAGCCGGACTGGATCGAGCGGCAGTCCCACGGCGCCGGCGTGCTTGCCGACGGCGGCGAGGAGCCGGCCCACGTTGGGGTCGTTTCCGGCGACGGCGCACTTCACGAGCGGCGAGTTGGCGATGGCCTTGCCCACGGCGCGGGCAGCGGCCCGATCGGGCGCGCCCCACACCGCGATGCGGACCACGTGGTGTACCCCCTCGCCGTTGCGCACCACGTCCTCGGAGAGATCGCGGCACACCCGGCGAAGTGCCTCCCCGAACTCCCGCGCCGCGGGGGCGCGGCGCCGCCCGGACGACACGAGCACCACCGTGTCGGACGTGCTCGTGTCCGAGTCCACGGTGATGTCGTTGAAGCTCTCCTCCACCGCCTCGTCGAGCGCAGTGCGCAGCTCCTCGCGCGGGACGTCGAGGTCGGTGAGGAGGAAGACGAGCATGGTGGCGAGGCTCGGCTCGATCATCCCCGCCCCCTTGGCGATGCCGACGATGGAGCCGCCGGCGAGGCCGGCGCGGCGCACCTTGGGGTAGAGGTCGGTCGTCATGATGGCCTCGGCGGCGGGCAGGACCGTTCGCGCCTGCAGCGAGGCCACGGCCGCGGGCAGCGCCCCGGCGAGCTGGTCGACCGGCAGCCTCCAGCCGATGACGCCCGTCGAGGAGGGGAGAACCTCGGCCGGGGCGATCCCGAGGTGCCGCGCCGCCTCGGCGCAGATGCGCTCCGCCGCCTCGACGCCTCCCGGGGCGCCGACGTTGGATATCTTGTTGTTCACGACGATCGCCCCGAGGCGGGGCTCGGCGAGCCGGCGGCGGCCGACGACGACCGGCGCGCCGGGGAAGGCGTTCCTCGTGAACTTGGCGGCGAAGGCGGGCGTCGGGCGGTCGGGGGCCAGGAGGGCGACGTTCATCCGGCCCGGCTTCGGCGCCTCGACCGGGGTGAACTCGATGCGGGCCGACCCGACGCGGAACCCCTCCGGGAGCGGGCACTGGGTCTCGAGCCAGGCGCGGTGCTCCGCCTGGCTGGCGAAGGCGAGGGAGGTGCTCGGCATGGCCCCGTCTACCGCGCCCCCGGCCGGCGCGTCAACGCGCCAGCCAAGCGGGCGATCACACCGAACCAGGGCGAACCACGGTCTAGACGCGGGGCTCCTGCTGCGACAGGCAGTGGAGCGTGCCGAGGCCCCAGACGAGGTCGAGGGCGTGGATGCCGATCACCGGCCGATCCCGGAACAGCTCGGCGAGCGTACCGAGCGCGACGCGGTCGTTCGGATCGTCGAAGGTCGGGACGAGCACCGCCGCGTTCGCGACGTAGAAGTTGGCGTAGCTCGCCGGGAGGCGCTTTCCGTCGAAGACCACCGGGGCGGGCATGGGGAGGAAGACCACCTCCGGCCTCGACCCGTCCTCGAGCCGGGCGCCCTCGAGCCGCTCGCGGCTCTCCTCGAGCGGGGCGTGGTTCGGGTCCTTCGGGTCGCCTTCGCGGCAGAGCACGATGGTCCTCGGGCCGGCGAAGCGCGCCAGGTCGTCCACGTGGCCGTGGGTGTCGTCGCCGGCGATGCCCTGGCCGAGCCAGATGGCGTTGCCCGCGCCGAGCACGTCCCTGAACACCGCCTCGTAGTCGGCCCGCGAGAAGCCGGGGTTCCGCACCTGGACGTGCGGGTCGAGGAGGCACTCCTCGGTGGTGAGGATCGTGCCGCGCCCGTTCACGTCGATGGCCCCGCCCTCCAGGACCACGTCGCGGCCGGCGTGGCGCACCGGGAGGAGCGGGAGGCCGAGCGCCTTCGCGGCGCGCTCCGGGACGCGGACGTCGCGCCGCCAGTCGGGGTACTTCGCCCAGGCATCGAAGCGGAAGCGGGCGACGGCCTTCGCGGCAGGCGGGCCGGCGCGGCGCACGAAGATGGGGCCGGAGTCCCGGGTCCAGACGCGGTTCGTCGGGATGCGCCGGAACTCGACGCGCGCGAGGTCCACGGTGGCGCGGCCCAGCACGCGCCGCGCCGAGGCCTCGTGCGCCGCGCCGTTCACGCACAGGCGTACCGTCTCGGCGGCGGCGACGCGCCGGACGATCTCGACGTACACCCAGCGGATGGGGGCGAACCGGCCCGGCCAGTCGCGGACGTTGTGCGGCCAGGCGAGCCACGTCGCCTCGTGGGGCTCCCACTCGGCGGGCATGGCGAAGCCGCGCTCCGCCGGGGTCCTCTCGGCGCCGGGCGGGCTCAATCGAGGAAGCGCTCCTCGAGGCCGCGGTAGGCGTCGATGCGCCGGTCGCGGAGGAAGGGCCAGTTGCGCCGGACCTCCTCGATCCGCCCGAGGTCGATCTCGCCGACCAGGATCTCCTCCTGATCGGTGGAGGCCTCGGCCACGACCACGCCGAGCGGGTCGCACAGGAAGCTCGTGCCCCAGAACTCGAGGCCCGCCTGGCCGGGCGCGCCCGGCTCGTGGCCGACGCGGTTCACCGCCGCCACGTAGACGCCGCTCGCGATGGCGTGGGAGCGCTGGATGGTGCGCCAGGCGTCCCGCTGCGCGGCGCCGTGCCTCGCCTTCTCGTGTGGGTGCCACCCGATGGCGGTGGGGTAGAAGAGGACCGACGCGCCCCGGAGCGCGGTGAGCCGGGCGCCCTCGGGGTACCACTGGTCCCAGCAGATGAGCGTGCCGATGCGCCCGGCCCGGACGTCGAAGGCCTTGAAGCCGAGGTCGCCGGGGGTGAAGTAGTACTTCTCGTAGAAGGCCGGGTCGTCCGGGATGTGCATCTTCCGGTAGAGGCCGGCCATCTCGCCGGTGGCGTCGAGGATGGCAGCGCTGTTGTGGTACAGGCCCGGCGCCCGGCGCTCGAAGACCGGCACGATGACCGCGACGCCCGCCTTTCGCGCGACGGCGCCGAGCCGCTCCGTGCTCGGGCCCGGCACGGGCTCGGCGAGGTCGAAGAGCGAGGCGTCCTCGCGCTGGCAGAAGTACGGCGACCGGAAGAGCTCGGGCAGGCACACCACCTGCGCCCCCTTCCTCGCCGCCTCCTCGACCCTGGCGGCGGCCTTCTCGAGGTTCGCCTGCGGGTCGGCCGACATGGCCATCTGCACGAGGCCGACGCGGAAGCTCTGGGGACGGTCCGGCATGGGGGCGGAATCTTGCCAGAAGGCGGCGCGCGCCGCACCCCCAAACAGGGCAGGAGCCTGAGCGGGGCGGACGCTAGGAACATGCCGAGGCGACATGAGACCGGCCTCCCGGACACGAGACGATGGGGACGCGCGGCGCGCGCACGCGCCCGTGCGCGCCGCGAACGAGCCGCCCCTGGGCGTCGCGCAGCTCGAGCGCATCGGCGACACGCCGCTCCTCCGGCTCGGGCGCGTCGCCGAGGGGCTGCCCGGCGTCGAGATCCTGGGGAAGGCCGAGTGGGTGAACCCCGGCGGCTCGGTGAAGGACCGCGCCGCGGCGGCCATCGTCGCCGACGGCAGGCGGAGCGGCCGCTTCGCGGCGGGACAGTCCCTGCTCGACGCCACCAGCGGCAACACCGGCATCGCCTACGCCATGATCGGGGCGGCGCAGGGCTTCGGCGTGACGCTGTGCATGCCGTCCAACGTGTCCGAGGAGCGCAGGCGCATCCTTCGCGCGTACGGCGCGGAGATCATCTTCACCGACCCGGCCGAAGGCTCGGACGGCGCGATCCGGAGGGCGCGCTCGCTCGCTGCCGCCGACCCGGGGCGGTGGTTCCACGCCGACCAGTACGGGAACGACGCCAACTGGAGAGCCCACTACCACGGCACGGCGGAGGAGATCTGGCGCCAGACGCGCGGCCGCGTCACCCACTTCGTGGCCATGCTGGGCACGAGCGGGACGTTCACGGGCACGTCGCGGCGTCTCAAGGAGCTGGATCCGCGCGTCCGCTGCGTCTCGCTCCAGCCCGACTCGCCCTTCCACGGCATCGAGGGGGCGAAGCACATGGCGTCGGCCATCGTCCCGCGCATCTACGACCCGTCCCTCGCCGACCAGGACCTCGGCATCCCCACCGAGACGGCCTACGCCATGGCGAAGCGGATCGCACGCGAGGAGGGGCTGCTCGTCGGCGTGTCGGCGGCAGCGGCGGTGGCCGGCTGCCTGGAAGTGGCGCGGCGGCTCCGCGGCGAGCCGGCGGTGATCGTCACCGTCCTCTGCGACTCCGGGGAGCGCTACCTCTCCGAGCGCTTCTGGGAAGAGGCCTGAGGCGACCCGCGTGCTGCGCATCGACCCGGCGGCGTACGAGGAGTTGCGGCGGCACGGCGAGGAGGCCTACCCGCACGAGTCGTGCGGCGTCCTGCTCGGACGGGTGGAGGATGACGAGGCGCGCGTCGCGGCCGCGCTCGTGCGCTGCGCCAACGGGCGCACCGACACTCCGGAGAACCGCTACCACATCGACCCGAAGGATCTCCTCCGCATCCAGCGGCAGGGGCGGGAGCGAGGCCAGGACATCGTCGGCTTCTACCACTCCCATCCCGACCACCCGGCGCGCCCGTCCGGGACCGATCTCGCCGAGGCGCACTGGCTCGGCTGCTCTTATGTGATCACCCGGGTCGCCCGCGGAAGGGCGGAGGCGACGGCGAGCTTCGTGCTCGCGGGCGGCAACGAGCAGGAGAAGCGATTCCTCGACGAGGAGATCCAGATGGTGCCGCCATGACCGTCCACATCCCAACCCCGCTGCGCCCCTACGCCGGCAAGGAGGCCGCAATCGACGTCCCGGCGGCGACCGTCGGCGAGGCCCTGTCGCGGCTCGTGGAGCGCCACCCGGATCTGCGCCGGCACCTGTACGGCGAAGAGGGTAAGCTGCGGTCCTTCGTGAACGTCTATCTGAACGACGAGGACGTCCGGTACCTCCAGAGGGAGGCCACACCGGTGAAGGAGGGCGACGCGCTCTCCATCGTCCCGTCCATCGCGGGAGGGCGCTAGCGCGAGCCTGCCATGGCGAAGCCGGCCACCCTCTCCATGCCGCCGGAGCCGATCCTCTCGAACGAGGAGATCCTCCGCTACTCCCGCCACCTCATCATGCCGGAGGTCGGCATGGAGGGGCAGCAGCGGCTCAAGGCCGCGCGCGTGCTGTGCGTCGGCGCGGGCGGGCTCGGCTCGCCGCTCGCCCTCTACCTGGCGGCGGCGGGCGTCGGGACGCTGGGCCTCGTGGACTTCGACGTCGTCGACGTCACGAACCTCCAGCGGCAGATCATCCACTCCACCGCCGACATCGGGCGCAAGAAGCTGGACTCGGCCGCGGAGAGGCTCCGGGGCGTGAATCCGCACGTCGACGTGCGCACCTTCGAGACGCGCCTCACCAGCGACAACGCGCTCCAGATCGTGCGCGACTTCGACATCGTCGTGGACGGGACGGACAACTTCCCGACCCGGTACCTCGTGAACGACGCCTGCGTGCTCACCGGCAAGCTCAACGTGTACGGATCGATCTTCAGATTCGAGGGGCAGGTGAGCGTCTTCGCCGCCAAGGACGGTCCCTGCTACCGCTGCCTCTACCCGGAGCCGCCGCCGCCGGGGCTCGTTCCCTCCTGCGCCGAGGGCGGCGTGCTCGGCATCCTCCCCGGGCTCGTCGGGGTCATGCAGGCGACCGAGGCGGTGAAGCTCATCCTGGGCCGGGGCGAGCCGCTCGTGGGCCGGCTCCTGCTCGTGGACGCGCTCGGGATGCGCTTCCGCGAGCTCAAGCTCCGGAAGAACCCCGAGTGCCCGGTCTGCGGACCGCGCCCCACCATCACGAGGCTCGTGGACTACGAGGAGTTCTGCGGGGTGCGCGGCGAGGAGGCGCAGGCCGAGGCGGGCCGGGTGCCGGAGATCCAGGTCGAGGAGCTGAAGCGCAGGCTCGACGCCGGGGAGGACGTGTTCCTGCTCGACGTGCGCGAGCCGCACGAGGTGGCCATCTGCGGCCTCGGCGGGCACCTCATCCCGCTCGGCGACATCCCGAAGCGCGCCCATGAGCTGGACTCGAGCCGTCCCATCGTCGCGTACTGCCGCTCCGGCATGCGCAGCGCGAAGGCGGTGGCGTTCCTGCGGCAGGCCGGATTCCGCAAGGTGCGGAACCTCGCCGGCGGCATCCTGGCCTGGGCCGACCGGATCGACCGCTCGATGCCGAAGTACTGACGGGCGCGAGCCGGCCGCTTCGGGGCGCCTCAGGGCTTCACGAACCGGAGCGCGAAGCGGTCGCTCGTCCCCCGCCGCTCGCCGGCCGCCCCGGGGGAGGCGTTCCAGTCGCGCGCGTCGGCGGGGTTCCGGAGGAAGCTGCCCTCGGTGGCCAGACGGAAGCCCGCCGCCTGGACCTCGTCGCGCACGACCTGCTCGTCGATGCGGTGGAGCGTCCCTGCGTCGGCGACGCCGGTCCCGGGCCGGGCGCTCGAGTCGACGACCACGAAGGCGCCGCCGGGCCGGAGCGCCTCGAAGACCGCCCGGTCCATGCGGGCGCGGTCGGTCTTCATCCACACCGTGTCGTGGTAGAGGGCGTTCATCACCACGAGATCGAGCCCCTTCGCCTCGGGCGGAAGCGGGTCGTCGAACTCGCGGTCCACGCGCACGACCTTGCGCATGACCGGGCGCTGCAGCCGCCTCGCCCATGCCTCGCCCGCGAAGCCGAGGAGGACCGCCGAGTTCTGCGCGTAGACCGCGCCATCCGGGCCCACCGCCCGGGCCAGCAGCTCGGTGGTGTAGCCGCCGCCCGCGCCGAGCTCGGCGAGCTCCATCCCGGGGCGGACGTCGAGGAACGCCAGCATCTCGACAGGGTGGCGCCCTGGGTCGAGGGCGCGGTCCTCCGGCGTGCGGTCCCGCCCGGCGACGAGCGCGGCGTAGTCCGGACCCGGAGGCGGGGAGGCGGGCGGCGGCCCGCCTGCGGAAGGGGCCGCGCACGCGGCCAGGGTCGCCGCGAGGAGCGTTGCTGGCATCTTCATGGGTCTCTCCGATCGCCCGACACCTAGCCAGGTGAGAGCCGCCGGGCCATTCGGCGTCGCGACGGTCCCCGGACGGGGCGCACCCGGATTCGAGGGTGCGGGGCGCCGGACGCCGGGCCATCGTTCTCGGACGACGATGGGAGCCGTCGCGGAACAGGGCGCCGAGGCGCGCCGGCTCGCCGAGGACGACCGGCGCGAGCGCAACTGGAAGCGCTGGGGGCCGTACCTCGCCGAGCGCCAGTGGGGCACGGTGCGCGAGGACTACTCCGAGGACGGCCAACCCTGGACTGCCTTCACGCACGACCAGGCGCGCAGCCGCGTCTACCGGTGGGGCGAGGACGGCCTCCTCGGCATCACCGACCGGGAATGCCGCCTGTGCTTCGCCCTCGCGCTGTGGAACGGGAAGGACTCCATCCTCAAGGAGCGGCTCTTCGGCCTCGGAAACGGCGAGGGAAACCACGGCGAGGACGTGAAGGAGCGCTACCACTACCTCGACGCCACGCCCACTCACTCCTGGCTCACGGCGCTGTACCGCTACCCGCAGGCGGAGTTTCCGTACCGGCGCCTCGTCGAGGAGAACCGCGGCCGCGGGCGGGACCAGCCGGAGTTCGAGCTCGAGGAAACGGGCGTCTTCGAGGGCGGGCGGTTCTTCGACGTGCGGGTGGAGTACGCCAAGGCCTCGCCCGACGACATCCTCGTCCGCATCGCCGCCGTCAACCGCGGGCCCGAGCCGGCGGTCCTCCACCTCCTGCCGACGCTCTGGTTTCGCAACACCTGGGCCTGGGGGCGCACGGGGGAGGGGTACTGGCCGCGGCCGCGCATTGCGGCGGAGGGCGGCGGGCTCGTCGCCGACCACGCCTCGCTCGGGCGCTTCCGGCTCGCCGCGGGCCCGGGACCCGGCGGCGAGCGGCCCGCGCTCCTCTTCACCGAGAACGAGACCAACGCGGCGCGCCTCCACGGGACGCCCAACGCCGCCGCCCACGTGAAGGACGCCTTCCACGAGTTCGTGGTGGAGGGGCGCTCCGGCGCGGTGAGCCCGGTGCCGGAGGGCACGCGGGCGGCCTGCCATTACCGGCTCGAGATCCCGGCCGGCGCGGAGCAGGCCGTGCGCCTGCGCCTCTCGGCGGAAGCGGAGGCGCCCGGGAAGCCCTTCGACGGCTTCGACGCGGTGCTGGCCGCGCGGGCCGCCGAGGCCGACGCCTTCTGGGCCGAGCGGCTCGACCGGCGGCTCACGGCCGAGGAGCGGCGCGTGGCGCGCCAGGCGGGCGCCGGCCTGCTCTGGTCGAAGCAGTTCTATTACTACGTCGTGCGCGAGTGGGCCGAGGGCGACCCGTCCCAGCCGCCGCCGCCCCCGGAGCACGCGCGGCGCAATCGAGACTGGCATCACGTCCACGCCCGCGAGGTCCTGTGCGTGCCGGACCGGTGGGAGTACCCGTGGTTCGCCGCCTGGGACCACGCCTTCCAGGCCGTGGCGCTCGCGAGGGTGGACCCCGAGCTCGCGAAGGAGCAGCTGGTTATCCTCTTGCGCGAGTGGTACCTGCACCCCAACGGGCAGCTGCCCGCGTACGACTTCGCCTTCTCCGACGTGAACCCGCCGGTGCACGCCTGGGCTGCCTGGAGGGTCTACAAGGCGACCGGGTCGCGGGGCGCGCGCGACCGCGCCTTCCTGGAGCGGGTCTTCCACAAGTGCCTCATCAACTTCACCTGGTGGGTGAACCGCAAGGACCCGGCGGGCGACCACCTCTTCTCCGGCGGCTTCCTCGGCCTCGACAACGTCGGCGTCTTCGACCGTTCCCGGCCGCTGCCCGGCGGGGCTCGCCTAGAGCAGGCCGACGGCACCGCCTGGATGGCCTTCTACTGCACGACACTGCTCGCCATGGCGCTGGAGCTGGCGCGGGAGGAGCCGGTCTACGACGACCTCGCCTCCAAGTTCTTCGAGCACTTCGTCGCCATCGCCGACGCCATGAACGGCCTCGGCGGCACCGGCCTGTGGGACGAGGAGGACGGCTTCTACTACGACCAGATCCTCCTCGACGGGCGCCCGGTCCGGCTCAAGGTGCGCTCCGCCGTGGGCCTCATCCCGCTCCTCGCCGTGGAGGTGCTCGAGCCCGAGCTCGACGACCTCGCGCCCGGGTTCACGCGACGCATGCGCTGGCTCCTCGAGAACCGGCCCGACCTCGCGAGCCGCGTCTCCTGGATGAGCGAGCGTCCCGGCAGCACGCGGCGGCTGCTCGCCGTTCCCACCCGCGAGCAGCTCGTCCGCGTGCTGCGCTACCTCCTCGACGAGTCCGAGTTCCTCTCCCCCCACGGCGTGCGCTCCCTGTCGCGCTGGCACCGCGAGCACCCCTTCGTGCTCGAGATCGACGGCGGCGAGCACCGGGTGGGCTACGAGCCGGCCGAGTCCGGATCCTCCCTGTTCGGCGGCAACTCCAACTGGCGCGGGCCGGTGTGGTTCCCGTTGAACTACCTGCTCGTCGAGGCCCTCGAGCGCTGGCACCACTTCTTCGGCGATTCCCTCCGCGTCGAGTGCCCGACGGGCTCCGGGCGCCTGCTCGACCTGCGCGAGGTCGCGCGCGAGATCGCGTCGCGGCTGACCCGCCTCTTCCTCCCCGGGCCGGACGGGAAGCGGCCGTGCGACGCGGGGCGCGCCGCGCTCGCCGGCCCGGGATGCGAGGAGCTGCTCGAGTTCCACGAGTACTTCGACGGGGACGACGGGCGCGGCCTCGGCGCGAGCCACCAGACGGGCTGGACGGCCCTCGTCGGCCGCCTGCTCGAGGACCTGGCCCGGGACCGCTCCGCGTGAGCCCCGCGCGGCGCGACCCGCCCGGGGCGTATGCCCCAGGCGAGCGCTACTAGCCCCCACGCGGATGGTACGCTTGTCGTGCATCCCGAGGGGGGCATGACGGCGACCCTTTCCGCCATACCCGAGACCGCCGCCGAGGTCGTCATCGCCGGCGCCGTCGTGCGGTGCGCCGGCGCCTGGACCGTGGACCGCATCGGCCCGCTCGAACGCCGCCTGCCCCGACTCGACTGGCCCGATGGCGAGCGGGTGGCGATCGACGCCTCCGGCGTCGCCGCCATGGACACGGCCGGGGCCTGGCTGCTCCAGCGCGTTCTCCGGGGGCTCGAGCGCGAGGGACGCTCCGCGACGCTCTCGGGGCTCCGGCCCGATCACGAGGCGCTCCTGCGCATGGTCGGCGCGCCAGGCCTCGCCGCCGGACCCGCCGAGGCCCCGCCCGGCCTGGGGCCGCTGGCGCGCCTCGGCCGCCGGGCCTGGGCCTCCGGCGAGCAGGCCGTGGGGATCCTGTCCTTCCTGGGCGAGGTCGGTATCGCGGCCCTGCGCTCGGTCGCGCACCCTTCGCGCATCCGCTGGCGGACGGTGCTCCGCAACGTGCAGGCGGCGGGGTTCGATGCGCTGCCCATCGCGGGGCTCCTCTCCTTCCTCATGGGGATCGTCATCGCGTACCAGGGCGCGGCCCAGCTGGCGCGCTACGGCGCCAACATCTTCGTCGCCGACCTCGTCGGGCTCGCGATGCTCCGTGAGCTGTCGCCGCTGCTCACGGCCATCATCGTGGCGGGACGCTCGGGGTCGGCGTATGCGGCCGAGATCGGCACCATGAAGGTGACCGAGGAGATCGACGCGCTGCGCACCACCGGCATCGCGCCCATGGACCTGCTCGTGCTGCCGAAGATCGCGGCGCTCGTCGTCGCGCTGCCCCTGCTCAGCGTGTATGCGGACGCGCTCGGGGTGCTGGGCGGCACGATCATGGCGAAATCCGAGCTCGGCGTTGGCTACGCCGACTTCTTCGACCGCTTGCATCACGCCGTCCACCTGTCCGACTACCTCGCGGGCATCGGCAAGGCGCCGGTGTTCGCCGGGATCATCGCGGTGGTGGGCTGCTATCAGGGATTCCAGGTGACGGGCGACGCGGAGAGCGTGGGCCGGAGCACCACGGTGAGCGTGGTGCAGTCGATCTTCCTCGTCATCGTGGCCGATGCCCTCTTCTCGGTGGCCTTCAGCTGGCTGGGGATCTGACCGTGATCGCCGAGGCGACATCCGACCTGGTCGTCGAGGTACGGGACGTCCACACCCGCTTCGGCTCCGCCGTGGTCCACGACGGGGTGAGCCTCTCGGTGCGGCGGGGCGAGATCTTCGCGCTCGCCGGGGCGAGTGGCTGCGGGAAGTCCACCCTGCTGCGCGAGATGATCCTGCTGCACCGGCCGCAGTCCGGCTCGATCCGGGTCTTCGGCCGCGACCTCTCCGGGCTCTCGGACGAGCAGGCGCTGCCCCTGCGGCGCAACTGGGGCGTGATGTTCGAGCGCGGCGCGCTCTTCAGCTCCCTCACCGTCACCGGGAACGTGGGGCTCCCGCTGCGCGAGCACGCACGCCTCTCCGACCGGCTCGTCGACGAGATCGCCGCCGTCAAGATCGGGCTCGCCGGGCTGCCGCCGAGCGCGGGGCCCAAGTACCCGGCGGAGCTGTCGGGCGGCATGCGCAAGCGGGCCGCTCTGGCGCGCGCCATCGCGCTCGACCCGAAGCTCGTGTTCCTCGACGAGCCCACCGCCGGTCTCGACCCGCTCTCCGCCGAGGGCTTCGACGAGCTGGTGCGCCACCTGAAGGAGCTGCTCGGCCTGACCATCCTCATGGTCACGCACGACCTGGATCTGCTGTGGCGGGTCGCCGACCGGGTGGCCTTCATGGTGGCGGGACGGATCGCGGGCGTCGGGACCATGCAGGAGCTGTCCGGCTCGGAGCACCCGCTGGTGCGGGAGTACTTCTACGGCCCCCGAGGGCGCGGGGCCTGGGAGCAGTCATGGAAACGAAGGTGAACTACGCCGTCGTGGGAACGTTCGTCCTCGTGCTCTCCGCCGCAATCATCGCCGGCGTGCTCTGGCTCGGATCGAGCCGGGGCGCGAGGAAGAGCTACGAGACGTACGTCGCCTTCTTCGTCGAGTCGGTCTCGGGGCTGAACGTCCGCGCCCCGGTGAAGTACAAGGGCGTGGAGGTGGGATCGGTCCGCGAAATCGCCATCGACATCCAGGATCCGGATCGGGTGCGGGTCGTCATGGAGATCGAGCGCAGCGTCCCCCTGAAGGAGGACACGTTCGCGGTCCTCTCCGTCCAGGGGCTCACGGGGATCGCCTTCGTCGAGCTGGACCTCAGGAGCCGCGACGCCCCGCTGCTCGCGCCCGATCCGAAGACCGGGCTCCGGGTCATCCGCACCGTCCCGTCGATGCTCCGCCGCCTCGACACGGCCGCGACCATGCTCTTCACCGACCTCGACCGCACCGCCACGAGCGTCAACGGGTTGCTGGACGAGGAGACGCGCGCCGCCTTCCGGCGGGCCCTGGACGGCGCCGCGCGAACGTTCGAGAACACGGCAGAGGCGAGCGCCCAGCTCGGCAACGTCGTCCAGCGCATCGGCCGGACCGCGGACGCGGTGGAGCGGGCGGGGTCCGAGGTGGCCGCGGCCGGTGCGGCCGCGCGGGCGGCGCTCGAGGACGTCCGTCGCGGGGCCGCTGCCGCCGGCGGCGGCGTCGAGCAGGTCAGCGCGGAGGCGCTGCCCGAGCTGGCGCGGTTCATCGGCGAGGCGCGCGAGGCGGCGGCCTCGCTGAGCCGCGTGGCCCGCGATCTGGAGAGGAACCCGAGCACGCTGCTCTTCGGCCGGAGCCCGCCGGAGCCTGGACCGGGGGAGTGACATGAGACGCGAGCGCCTTCTCCACGTGGGCCTGCCGGCCGGGCTCGTCGCCCTCGCCCTCGGCGGCTGCACCATGTTCCAGCCTGCCAAGGACCCGAAGCTCTACGCCCTCGAGGTGGATCCCGGCGGCCGCGGCGCGAGCGTTACGGCGGGCGTGCCGGCGATCCTCGTGAGCGCGCCGCGGGCGCGGGCCGGCTTCGAGACGCCGGCCATGGTCTACCTGCGCAGGCCGCACGAGCTCGAGTCCTTCGCGAGGAGCCAGTGGGTGGACGCGCCCGCTCGGATGCTCGCCCCGCTGCTCGTCCAGTCGCTGGAGGGCGGGGGGCGATTCCGGGCGGTGGCGCTCGTGCCGAGCGGCGTCGCGGCCGCCGTCCGGCTCGACACCGAGATCGAGAGCCTGCTGCAGGATTTCACGGCTCGTCCGAGCCAGGTCCGCTTCGCGCTTCGCGCCCAGCTCGTGGACCTTCCGGAAAGGCGCGTCATCGCCACCCGGGCGTTCGAGGCGCGCGAGGACGCCCCGTCCGACGATCCCTACGGCGGGGTCGTGGCCGCGAACAGGGCGGTAGCGCGCGTGCTCGGCGACCTCACCGAGTGGTGCGGTGCAGAGGTCCAGCCGGCCGGGCGCGAGTGACCCGGCGCGCCGGCGCTAGCCCGTGGGCGGCGGACGGCGCGCCTGGGCGTCCACCAGGTCGCGGCAGACGTCGTCGATCTCCGCCGAGCGGTCGGCGATCAGGCGCTCCGCCAGGCGGACGAGCCCCGCCATGTTCTCCGGAGAGGCGGCGTCCATGCCCTCGTCCACGCCGGTGAGGGGGATCTGCAGGCGGTGGTGCGCCCCGGCGAGCGCGGCGGGCAGGAGCTCCCGGAGCTGGTACTCGACCGTGTCCGAGACGCCGTCCATCAGGACGTCGATGATGGGGCGCGCCCATCCGGCGAGGCCCCAGCGCCGGGCCGAGTCCCAGGGGATGGGGCGCGCGGTGTTGCCGGTGCCGAGCGAGACGACGTACAGGTCGGACCGCGGGAAGAGCACCTGGGCGTCGGCCAGGGCGCACATGCCCGGGTTCGCGGCGAAGACGCCGCCGTCGAGGAGCGTCATGGGTCGCCCGCCCGGAGCGAGGTCCGGGAGCCGGAGCGGCGGGAAGTAGGTGGGCGCGGCCGCGGTGGCGCACGCCACCTCCCACATCCGGAAGTCCCAGCGGTTCACGGCCGGTCCCGAGAAGCCCGTCTCGGGAGGCAGGGCACGCCAGCTCTTGAAGAACGCGGGCGCCGGCCCCTCCGTGTCGTAGGCGGTGACGACGACGCGCGTGAGGGCGTCGTGCAGCCGGTACTCCTCCAGGTACTGGCGCAGTACCCGCTCGAGCGCGACGCCGTCGTACCTGGGCCCGAGCAGGCTCCACAGCGTGCAGAGCCGCCGCCAGATCGAGCGCGCGAAGATCTCCTGTCCGTGCCTGAGGTAGAGGTCGACGAGCTCCGCCGCCGGCCAGCGCGCCGCGCTCCCGCCCGGCCGGTCAGGCCGCGTGAGCGCGAGCGAGAGGATGCCTCCGGTCGAGGTGCCGGCGACGATGTCGAAGAGCGCGTGGACCGGCTTGCCCGTGCGGGCCTCGATCTCGGCGAGGACGCGGGCGGGGATGAGCCCGCGGATCCCGCCGCCGTCGATGGAGAGGATGGTGGCGATCGCCATCTCGGCCTCCTTCCGGATAGGGCCGAGAGCCAACCGCTTCGCCGCGTGAAGGTCGAGGCTCTTCTTGGGGTGCGGCCCGTGAAGCCGCAAACGGCCGCGCGGGCAGCCTACGGAGGGACGTACCGGCCGCCGTCGCCCGCGGGCGTGCCGCTCGCCCCGCCCCACACGATCATCTCGGAGCCGGTCCAGGCGGCCACGTGATCGACCCGGCCGTCGGGTGCCGCGAGGATGGCCGTTGGCTCCCACGCGTCCAGGATCGGGTCGTAGAGCCCGCCGTAGCGGGGATAGCCGAAGCCGGCGCCGTCGGAGTAGCCGCCCCAGACCACCATGCGCGAGCCCGTCCAGACGGCGGTGTGACCCCAGCGAGCGGTAGGGGCGCCGGAGTCGGCGGTCGCGGCCCACGCATCCATCACCGGGTCGTACCGGCCGCCGCTCGCGAGATCCGACGGTGCGTATGGGTCGGGCCAGACGCCGCCCCAGACGATCATCTCCGTGCCGGTCCAGACCGCGGCGTGCAGGTGCCTCGGCTCGGGAGCGCCTGCGGTCGCCGTCGCGGTCCAGCTGTCGGAGGCGGGATCGTATCGGCCGCCCGTGCTCGTGGGGTACGTGGTTCCGGCGACGATGTACGACCCTCCCCAGACGATCATCTCGCTTCCCGTCCAGACGGCCGACGGGACGACCCGCCCTGCGGGGGCGCCGGACGTGGCGATGGGCGTCCAGGTGTCCGTCGTCGGGTCGTAGCGCGCGCCGTCCTCGGGGTAGACGTAGCCCGCGTCGCCGCCCCAGACGATCATCTCGGTCCCGGTCCAGACGGCGACGTGACCCGACCGGCCCTGCGGCGCGCCGGAGGTGGACACCGGCGTCCAGGCGTCGGTCACCGGGTCGTATCGCGCGCCGTCGGCGGGGTAGACGTAGCTGCCCTCCCATCGCTCGCCGCCCCAGACGATCATCTCCTTGCCCGTCCAGACGGCGGTGCTCCCGCTCCGCTGCGACGGCGCGCCGGTCGTGGACAAGGGGGCCCAGGCGCCCGTCGCGGGGTCGTAGCGGCCCCCGGCGAGCCCGTACGTGGTCCAGACGACGAGCGTGCTTCCGGTCCACGCGCCGACGAGCCCGGTGTTCGACGCAGGAGCACCCAGGAGCGCCGTGGGCGCCCAGGCGCCCACGCCCTCCGGGCCGGTGGTGAAGCTCCACGACACCTCCGCGGGCAGGGCGTTCCCGTGAGCGTCGCGGACGCCGGACGCCACCACGGCCGAGTAGGTCGCGAGCGGGGCGAGCCGCGCGCTCGGAGTCCAGGTGACGCCCTGGCCGTAGGCGGTCTCGACGTAGGAGGCGGTGCAGGCGTGAAGCGCGTTCGAGGCGTCGCGCACGGTGAAGGTGGACGGCGCGACGCTCCCGGGGTCGAGCGGCTCGCTGAACGAGGCGGTGAGGCTGGTGCCGGGATCCACCCAGGCTTCGCCGGGGCGCGGCCACTCTCCGAGAACGGCCGGCGGCGTCGTATCCGGCGGCGTTCCGCTCCCGCCGCAGCCCTGGCCGGTGCGCTCGATGCGCCCCTCCATGCAGGTCACGGTGAGCGGCAGGAAGACGAGGAGCGCAGCGAGGAGCCTGCCCGTGCCGTCCCGCGCCATGAGGCCCCCCATCATCCGTAGAGACGCCGAGTCGCCCTCCCCATGATGGAGATCGAGACACGCCGAGGCAAGAGGCGCCCGAAGGCGAAGGCCGCGGTCCGGTTGAGGGCCCCGGGGACGACGCTCGGACGGCGGCCGAGCGCGCGGAGCGCCGCCTCGACCACGTCGTCCGGCGCCATGAGGGGGACCTTCTTCCTCGGCCGCGAGGAGGCGTAGCCCGGCGTGTCGGTCGCGCCGGCGCGGCAGGCGACCACGTCCACGCCGCGCTCGCGGAGCTCGGACCACAGGCCCTCCGCGAGGACCAGGCCGAATGCCTTGGACGCGGCGTAGGAGGCGAGGAGCGGATTGCCCTGCGAGCCGGCGATCGACGTCATGATCACGATGCCGCCACGGCCTCGCCGCGCCATGGAGCCGCCGAGGAGGTGGCAGAGGACGAGCGACCCGCGGCAGTTCACGTCGAGCACCCTGATCTGCTCCTCGAGCGGGCGGTCCACGAAGGGGCCGATGACCGAGTGGGCCGCGTTGTAGACGAGGAGCCCCACCTCGAGCCCCTCCGCGAGCGCCCGGACCGCGCCGGCGAGGTCCGGCCGGCCGAGATCCAGGGCGCAGGTGCGCACCTCGACGCCGTGAGCGGCCCGAAGCTCGCCGGCGAGGCGGTCGAGGGCCTCCTGCCGCCGGGAGAGGAGGACGAGGTCGAGGCCAGTCGCGGCGAGCCGGCGCGCGAAGGCCTCCCCGAGCCCGGCCGAGGCGCCGGCGACGAGGGCCCATGGGCCGTACCGGTCGCGAAGGCCGCTCACGGCGCGCCGGCCCCGGCGGACGGGGGCGCCTCCTCGGTGAAGGGGTGGTCCGAGCGGGCGACGCGCCAGACGACGAGGACGGGAACGGCCATCCAGGCGGCGTTCGCCAGGAGCACGACGGCGGGGTGCGGCGTCGCGTGGATCCCCTTCAGCTCGTCGAAGAGGATGATGAAGACGTTGGTGAAGAGCATCGAGGCCCAGACGACGCTCGGAATCCGGATCCAGTCGCGCCCACGGGCGAAGGCGTAGATGGCTACCGCGTAGAACGGGCCGAAGGCGACGCAGTCGAGCCAGATGGTGGCGCGGTACCACGCCGGGCGGGCGAAAAGCAGCGGATCGAAGCTCCTCTCCCACCAGTGGACGAGGGCGAGGAGCCGTCCCGGGGGCCAGATGGGCGGCACGAAGCGGAGGGGGTCGTCGATGACGATCTGCTCGAGGCTCACGACGTAGGTGGTGAAGAGGAGGTTCACGGCGAAGAAGGCGACGAGGGCGACGTCGAGCGGACGCCTCGAGAGGGGGATGGGCCGGCGCATGGGTCGCACCATAGCGCGGACGAAACCCGTGCGGTGCGCCGTGACGCGCCGGTGACGCGGAGCCGCTATCCAGGATGCGGTGATCTCACTGGAGGGACGCGTGACGGCGGGAGAGAGCGGGATCCAGCCACGGCAGAAGCCGCTCCTGCGGGGCGTGCTGCACGAGGTGGCGGCATTCGGGGCGCTCGCCGGGTGGATCGGCCTCGCCCTGGCCGCGCCGAACGCGCCGGCCCGCGCCGCGGCGATCGTGTACGGCGCCACCCTGTTCGTGCTGTTCGCGGCGAGCGCGCTCTACCACCGGCCCAACTGGCCCACCCGGGCACGTTTGGTGATGCGCCGCATCGACCACTCGGCCATCTTCCTGCTCATCGCCGGCACCTACACGCCCTTCTGCCTCGTCCTCGGCGGGCGGCTGGGGCGGACGATGCTCGCCGTGGCCTGGGGCGGAGCGCTGCTCGGGCTCCTGCGGGCCATCTTCTGGCCGAAGGCGCCGCGCCCGCTCGCGGCCGGCGCCTACGTGCTGCTGGGCTGGGTGGTCGTGCCCGTGCTCCCCTCGCTGTGGGCCGCGCTCGGCTCCGGCGCGATGGCGCTCCTCGCCCTGGGCGGCCTGCTCTACACGCTCGGCGCCGTCATCTACGCGACGCGCCGTCCGGACCCCTTCCCCCGCGTCTTCGGATTCCACGAGGTGTTCCATGCGCTGGTCGTCGGGGCCGCCGCCTGCCACTTCGCCGTGGTCGCGGCGGCGCTCCGGGCGATCCGGTAGCCGGCCGCAGCGGGCTCGCCGCCGGCCCGCCGTTGCGGTAAGCACTGCGCCATGCAGCCCTGGGAGATCGCCGGCCGGGTCCGCGCGCCCGACGGGACCGAGCTGGTGCTCGCCCGCCGCGGCGAGGAGTGGGTGGTGCGGGCGGGCGGCCGCATCCTCATGTCGAGCCGGCTGCACGGGTCGGAGGAGGCCCTGGCCGCCCTCGCCCTGGAGCGGGTGAGCCACCCGCGGACGGTCCTCATCGGCGGCCTCGGCCTCGGCTTCACGCTGCGGGCCACGCTCGACCGGCTCCCGCCGACGGCGAGGGTGGTCGTGGCGGAGCTCGTGCCGGAGGTGGCCGAGTGGAACCGCGGCCCGGTGGCGCATCTCGCCGGCCGGCCGCTCGACGATCCGCGCGTGCGCCTCCAGATCGGCGACGTGGCCGGCCGGATCGGCGAGGCGCGCGGGGCTTTCGACGCCATCCTGCTCGACGTCGACAACGGCGCATCGCCGATCGCCCATCCGGGGAACGGCCGGCTGTACGGCGAGGCGGGGGTGCGGGCCTGCCGCGAGGCGCTGCGGCAGGGCGGGGTGCTGGCGGTCTGGTCGGCGGGCCCGGACGACGCC
>Ga0153915_10001289_pt1 | contig 23105 bp, 21 predicted proteins | sample Opewatmetagenome_2_FD_107003 | JGI IMG/M metagenome (GOLD analysis project Ga0153915, IMG submission 107003) | Freshwater wetland microbial communities from Ohio, USA - Open water 3 Core 3 Depth 3 metaG | ecosystem: Environmental > Aquatic > Freshwater > Wetlands | place: USA: Ohio, Lake Erie...
GCACGATCTACGGCCTCTTCTGGTTCTTCCTCAAGAGCTACCTCTTCGTCTTCGTGGCGGTCTGGCCGCGGGCGACCCTGCCGCGCGTGCGCGTCGACCAGCTGATGGGGATGGCCTGGAAGGTGCTTCTTCCACTGGCCATGCTGAACCTGATCGCGACGGCCGGCGTCGTCGTCTGGCTGAACCTGTAGGAGGCGGCTGACCGATGCGAATTCCCGGCGCCGGCGTGATCAAGGGGATGCGGGTGACCATGCGCAACTACTGGGCGCCCAAGGTCACCAACCAGTACCCGGAGTCGCGCCCGACCATGCCCGATCGCTGGCGTGGGCGGCTCGACCTGATCTATGACCCCTTCGGCGAGCACAAGTGCGAGGTCTGCTTCCAGTGCGCGCAGGTCTGCCCGGTCGAGGCGATCGACATGAGCGGCTTCGACTCGCAGGGGAAGCCCATCCGCTACGGCATGCCGGAGATCTACGACGAGCGCAAGGACCCCAACGCCTACCGACGTGCCGGCCTGCCGGCAGAGCCGATGCGCAACCCCGGGCGCTGGGAAGAGGAGATCGACGGCGCCTGGCTGCGGGGGGTGATCACGGGCTTCGGCGGGAGGCCGGAGGCGCTGGTCGCCATCTTCTCGGCGGTCCAGGAGCGCTACGGCTACCTGCCTGAGCGGGCGCTGCGCCAGATCAGCGACACGATGACCATCCACTGGGCGCAGGTCTTCGGCGCCGCCGGGCTCGGCGGCTTTCGCCTCCTTCCCGCCGAGGGCCACCTGGTGACGGTGTGCACCTGCGCCGCGTGCGGCTTTGCCGGGGGGCAGGCGCTCCTCGGCGCGCTGAGCGAGGAGCTGGGCATCGCCGCGGGGGAGACATCCGACGACGGCGCCTGGTCGCTGGAGACGAGCGACCAGGTGGCGGCCGGCGCCCTCGCACCGGCGATCCGGATCGACACCATGGTCTACGGCCCGCTGACGGCCGCACAGGCCCGCCACCTTGTCGGCGAGCGGCGCAAGAGCCCGGTCCGCGCGACCGCACGGGCGGGGCGGGGGAGCTGAGCACCATGGCTGACACCGGAGCCGGCCTGTCTCCCCAGATCCGGATCCTGCCGGGGAGCACCCTGCGCGTGCTGGCCGGCATCGGCACCGATGACCTGACGAGCCTCGCCGGCTATCGCAAGCAGCACGGCTACGCCGGCCTCACCCGCGCCGTCGAGAAGCTCGGCCCCGAGGGGACGATCAGCGAGATCGCGGCGGCCGGGCTGCGCGGGCGCGGCGGCGGTGGCTACCCGACCGCCGAGAAGTGGGCCGCGGCCAGGTCAGCTGCCGGCGAGCGCAAGGTGGTCGTCGCCAACCTGATCGGCGCCGATCCGACCGCCCTCGGCGACCGGGCACTGGCCGAAGGCAATCCGCACCTGGTCCTCGAAGGGCTGCTCATCGCCGCCTTCGCCACCGGGGCCAGCGAGGCGATCCTGGCCGTGCGCCGCGACTGGACCGATGCCATCGCCCGGCTGCGCGCCGCGGTTGAACAGGCGGAGAAGGCGCACCTTGCCGGATACCTGGTGCTGGGCACCGATTTCTCGTGCGTGGTCACCGTCTTCGAAGGATCCGGTGCCCTGGTGGCGGGCGAGGAGACCGCGCTGCTGGCGGCGCTCGCCGGCGACCGAGGGATGCCGGTGATCCGGCCACCGTACCCAACCGCGCGGGGGTTGCGCGGCGACCCGACCACCGTCCAGAACGGGGAGACGCTGGCCAATGCGGCGTGGATCCTGGCCCGCGGGCCGAAGGAGTTCCGCTCCGTCGGCACCCCGGCGAGCCCGGGCACCAAGCTGGTGAGCATCTACGGCAGGGTGGCGCAGGCCGGCCTCGCCGAGGTGCCGCTCGGCACGCCGATCCACGCGATCGTTGGCCTGGCCCGTCCCAGCTCGCCGCCCAAGGCGGTCTTCGCCGGCGGGGCGGGAGGCGGGGCGCTGGCCGCAGCGGAGCTGGAGACGCCCTACGACTACGAGCCGCTGCACGCCGCCGGCGCGGGGATTGGCCTCGGGCAGCTGCTGGTCACCGATGCGGCCACCTGCATGGTCAGCACGGCGCGCTTCTTCCTCGACTACGCCAGCCGCGAGGCATGCGGCAAGGCGGTCCCCTGCCGGATCGGCACCAGGCGGCTGGTCGAGGCGCTGGACCGGGTGCTGGCCGCCACGCCGCGGCCCAACGACTTCAACCTGCTCCACGAGCTGTCGCGCAAGATGGCCGACACCGCGCTCTGCCACCTCGAGGCCCGGGCGCCTGGACCGATGCTCACCACCCTGGCCCGCTTTCCCGACGAGTACCGCTCCCACGCGGAGCGCGGCTTCTGCATCTCGAGCGCCTGCCGGACGGTCGAGGTCTCGCCGCTGATCACGCCGCTGGCCGGCATCGAGCCGGCGGGCGGCTAGCTAGGATGCACCGACCATGAGCTTCGTCACCAACGGCAACGGGAATGGAAAGGGGCGGCTGCACGAGGCCGATTACACCCCCGTCTGGCCGATGGTGCCCGGCACGCGCAAGGTCAGCGTCACCATCAACGGGCGCCAGGTCGAGGCCGAGGAGGGGCAGACCATCCTGCAGGCCTGCCGCGTGCTCGGGGTCGAGATCCCGACCCTCTGCTACGAGCCGAAGCTGGCGCCCTACGGCGCCTGCCGCATCTGCGTGGTGGAGGTCGAGGGCCAGGCCGATACCCCGATCTCCTGCGGGACAACGATCGAAGACGGGATGGTCATCACCACCCACTCCGATCGGGTGGTCCAGAACCGCCGCATGGTGCTGGAGCTGATCTTCTCCGACCACGACGCCTACTGCCTGCCGCCGTGCCAGTTCAAGTGCCCGACCCGCGTCGACATCCCCGGCTACCTCAAGCAGAACACCCTGGGCAACTGGGAGGAGGCAACGCGCATCCTGAAGCGCTCGCTGCCCTTCCCGGCCATCCTGGGCCGGGTCTGCCCCGCGCCGTGCGAGACGCATTGCCGGCGCGAGGAGGTCGACACGGCGATCTCGATCCGCGACTCGCACCGCTACTGCGCCGACCGGGTGCTGGAGGTCGACGCCCCCGCACCGACGCCGTGGCCCAAGGAGGCGGACTCCGGGCGGCGCGTGGCGGTCATCGGCGCCGGGCCGGCCGGCCTGACCGCCGCCTATTACCTCCAGCTGCGCGGCCACCACTGCGACGTCTTCGAGGCTGAGCCGGAGCAGGGCGGCATGCTGCGCTACGGGATCCCCGAGTACCGCTTGCCCAAGGGCTGGATGGACCGCGAGCTGAACCACGTCTGGGAGCTGGGCGCCACCCTCAAGCCCAACATGCGGCTCGGCTACGACTTCCACGTCGCCGACCTCCTGGAGCAGGGGTACGACGCGGTCTACGTCGGGATCGGCTGCTACAAGAGCAACGAGCTGGGCATCCCCGGTGAAGACGCCGATGGGGTGGTGAACGCCCTCGAGAACCTCTACAACAGCACGCGCGGCGTGCCGGTTCCGGCACTGACCGGCGCCCGGGTGGTGGTGATCGGCGGCGGATTCACCGCCATCGACTGCACGCGCACCAGCCTGCGGCAGAAGGCCGCCGAGGTGACCCTGGTCTATCGCCGCGACCTCAAGGACATGCCGGCCCAGGACGAGGTCCACGAGGCGATCGAGGAGGGGGCGCGGGTCATCTTCCAGGCGGCGCCGGTCCGGATCGTCACCGACAAGCGCAACAAGGTGACCGGCGTCGAGTTCCAGCGCATGCGGCTCGGCGAGCCCGATGCCAAGGGCCGCCGTCGACCAGAGCCGATGGCCGGGACCGAGTTCATCGTCGCCTGCGACACCGTGCTGGGTGCCATCGGCCAGGGGCCCGAGCTATCCTGGGTCGACAGCGAGCCCGAGGAGATCCGCGCGCAGCTGGAGGTCAGCGCCCGCGGGACGCTGGTGGCCGAGGACAACATCTTCCGCACCGGCCTGCCCAAGGTCTTCGCCTCCGGCGACGTGCGCACCGGCGCGACCACCGTGGTCGAGGCGATCGGCGAGGCACGGCGAGCGTCCTACGCGATCGACTACTGGCTGCGCGGCCACGACCTCGACGATCCGCAGGTCCGCCGCATCGTGTCGGAGCCGCAGCCCAGCTTCCTGACCATCGTGCCCTTCACCGACGACGTGAAGGAGCCGCGCGCGGTGATGGGCAAGCTCGGCGCCGAGGAGCGCAGAGGAGGCTTTGGCGAGTACGAGTTCGGCTTCACCGGCGACCAGGCGATGGCCGAGGCAGGGCGCTGCCTGCAGTGCACCTGCGAGGCGATCGGCCACTGCGACCTGCGCGAGGCAGCGATCGAGTACGAGACCACCCTCAACATGGCGATCGACGAGCGCTCGATCCAGGACAACCCGTACGTCGGCGTCAACCACGGGTACGGGCGCGACGAGACGCACTCCTTCATCCTGCGCGACTACTCCCGCTGCATCGACTGTGGCCGCTGCGCCCAGGTCTGCAAGGAGATCGTGGGTTCGGGCTGCTACGACTTCATCGGCAAGGGCTTCGACAGCCTGGTCACCACCGCCGACTTCGTGTCACTCAACGAGACGCCGTGCGTCTCCTGTGGCCGCTGCGCGGAGACCTGCCCGGTCGGCGCCCTGATGCCGCGGCCGCGCACCCTGGAGACCTACCAGCTCGACATGAGCCGCTGCATCTTCTGCGGCATCTGCGCCGATGCGTGCCCGTACGACGCCCTGCGCTGCGGCCCCGAGTTCGAGTTCAGCGAGTACCAGCGCGACCTGCCGATGCTCGACATCCTGGAGATGTCCGACCGGGAGCGCCCGACCAGGTAGGGTTGATGGGGCGGCCGGACGACAGACCGATCAGATCAAGTTGCGGGATTTTCCAGCCTCGTGCGCTCTCCGCGTGAGGAAAAGACGCGCAAGGCGGTCTAGACCGAAGCCGAGCATGGCGCCTGCCGCGTTGACGATCACGTCGTCGATGTCAGCTGAGCGGTCGGGGATCCACAGCTGGCTGACCTCGATCGCCGTGGAGATGGCGAGCGCGACGATGAAGACCCGCCACCATCGGTCCAGCAGTGGAAACACGATCGGCCCGAGCAGGCCAACCGGCAGCAGCAGCGCCAGGTTGCCGAACAGGTTGCGCATCCAGAACCAGGAGCCGAGATTGGCCAGGTAGACCTGGAGGGTGTGGAGCGGGACCAGGTTGTCGTCGACGACCTGGCCGGGAAGCGGGTGCGCCGCCTGGAGGGTGAGCACCAGGCCACCCAGGAGCCAGATGAACAGGAGGAGTGCCGCAAGCGCCCGCATCTCCCCCACCATGCCACGATGCGCCGCACGCTGCCCGCGAGGCCGTTTGGTCCCCGTGCTGCGCTAGAATCGGACGCGGCCTCGGATCTGCAGATCGGCGAGGCCGTTTGAGCGCCCGTACCGATACTCGAACCCTCGACAGGAGCCGCAGCCCTGGACCTCACCGGTGTCCTCTTCATCGTGCTCGCCGTCGGCGTGATCGGCGGCGGGCTGCTGGTCGTCACGCTGCGCAACATCATTCACTCGGCGATCGCCATGATGGTCTGCTTCGGCTCGCTGGCGGGGATGTACGCCCTGCTCGGCGCCCCGATCGTGGCGGCGGCGCAGGTGCTCATCTACATCGGCGCCATCAGCGTGCTGATCCTGTTCGCCATCATGCTCACCCAGGCTGGCGACGCGAACCTGCCGTCTCCCTTTCATCGGCAGGTCTGGCTGGCCGCGCTCACCGCGCTGCTGATCATCGGCCTCATCGGCTGGGCGGTCATCCAGACCGATTGGCAGGCCGCGGCGACCACCGTGGCGGTCAGCGTCAGCGCCATCGCCACGGCGCTCTTCACCGATTACGCGCTGCCCTTCGAGGTCCTCAGCCTGCTGCTGCTGGTCGCCATCATCGGCGCCATCTACCTGGCCCGCCGTCCCGAAGAGGACGAGGAGGCCAACCGCTGATGGGGCTGCAGGGCTACCTGATCGTCTCGACGCTGCTCTTCGGCATCGGGGCGTTTGGCTTCCTGGCGCGGCGCAACGCGATCCTGATGCTGATCTGCATCGAGCTGATGCTCAACGCGGTCAACCTGTCGCTGATCGCCTTCAACGCCTACCTGCCGGGCAGCTCGAACGCGGGGGCCATCTTCGCCCTGCTGGTGATGGCCGTGGCGGCGGCAGAGGCGACCGTGGGGCTGGCCCTGGTGATCGCCATCATCCGGACTCGTCAGACGCCGGAAGTCGACGAGTACTCGGACCTCAAGGACTAGCTCCATGCCGATCGAGACCCTGATCGCGCTCATCCCGGCGCTGCCGCTGGCCGGCTTCCTGTTCGCCGTGCTGGCCGGAGCGCGCCTCGACCGGCTGCCGAGCCACGGCCATGACGACCATGGCGATGGGCACGCCGACGATCACGGTGGGCATTCGGGCCATGGCGGAGAGACCCACGCCTCGCACGCAGAGACGGACGATTCCGGGTTCCGCACCGGTCCCTCCGAGGAGGAGCAGCGCGCTACCTCGCCGCATGCCGGGCACGCCGACGATCTTGCCAACAGCAACGGCGCCGATGGGGTGATCCCCGCGGAGTCGAACGACGGGCTCGGCCAGGTCGGGCACGTGGTCGAGGGCGGTCCGCAGCCCGTCTATCGGTCCTGGATGGTGCCCACCGCGCTGGTGGCCGTCGGCTGGCTCTTCTCGATGATCGTCTTCGCCAGCGTGGTCTTCGGCGGCAACACCTACCACGTGCGCGTCTACGAGTGGATCGGCTCCGGATCGTTCCGGATCCAGATCGCCTTCCTGGTCGACGGCCTGACGGCGATGCTGCTGCTGGTGGTCAGCACGGTCGGCCTGCTGGTCCACGTCTACAGCATCGGCTACATGAACGGCGACCGCGGGATGTGGCGCTTCTTCGCCTACCTGAACCTGTTCATGTTCAGCATGCTGCTGCTGATCCTGGGCGACAACTTCCTGATGCTGTACGTGGGCTGGGAGGCGGTCGGCCTGTGCAGCTACGCCTTGATCGGCTTCTGGTACAAGAAGCCCTCGGCGGCAGGTGCCGCCAAGAAGGCCTTCGTCGTGAACCGGGTCGGCGACTTCGGGTTCGGCCTCGGGATCATGATGATCTGGACTCTGCTCGGGACCCTCGACTTCGGGGAGGTGTTCGCCCGCATCGGCTCGCTGAGCCCGGTCGCCATCACGGTGATCGGCCTCCTGCTCTTCGCCGGGGCCATCGGCAAGAGCGCGCAGTTCCCGCTTCACGTCTGGCTCCCCGACGCAATGGAGGGCCCCACCCCGGTCAGCGCGCTGATCCACGCCGCGACCATGGTGAACGCCGGTGTCTACATGGTGGCGCGCACCAACCCGATCTTCTCCGCCTCGCCGACCGCCATGTGGGCCGTGGCCGGGATCGGGGTCTTCACCGCCATCTTCGCCGCCGCCATCGCGCTCACCCAGAACGACATCAAGAAGGTCCTCGCCTACTCGACCGTGAGCCAGCTGGCCTACATGTTCTTCGCGCTGGGGATCGGCGCCTGGGTGGCCGCCATCTTCCATCTGGTCAGCCACGGCTTCTTCAAGGGGCTCCTCTTCATGGGCTCCGGCTCAGTGATCCACGGCGCCTCGGGCGAGCAGGACATGCGCTACCTCGGCGGCCTGCGCGACCGGATGAAGTGGACCTACCGCACCATGGTGATCGGCTCGCTGGCGCTGGCCGGGATCCCGATCTTCGCCGGCTTCTTCAGCAAGGACGAGATCCTCGGCGAGGCCTTCAACCGCGGCTACTACCTGTTCTACGCCGTCGGCGTGGTGGTCGCCTTCATGACGGCCTTCTACACCTTCCGGATGATCTACATGACCTTCCATGGCCGATGGCGCGGCCCGCGCGATGCCTGGCGCCACGTCCACGAGTCGGCGCCGACGATGGTGGCTCCGCTGCTGATCCTCGCCGTGCCAACCATCCTGGCGGGGCTGCTGCTGGGACTTCCGCCGGACGGCGGCGCGATCCACGGCTGGCTCGAGGAAGTCTTCCGCGGCGCGGAGGAGGCGGGCGCGGGGATCCTGCCCGGCTCGATCGCTGCGGCCGGCAACGCCGGCTTCGCGCTCTTCGGGTTCGGCGGCCTGCTGCTGCTGATCGGCGCGTCGGTCGGGGTGGCGGGGATCTGGGTGGCGCACGGCTGGTACGTCCGCGATCCGGAGGCGCCGGCCCGCTTCGTCGCGCGCATCCCGTTCGGGCTGGGGCCGGGCATGTACGCCGCCAGCGTGAACAAGTACTACGTCGATGACCTGTACGGGCTGATCTGGGCGCGCGGCGGCGTGCTGGTCGCCAACGCGCTGTGGTGGTTCGACGCGAAGGTGATCGACGGCGCGGTCAACGGGGCCGGCTGGCTGGCCCAGCGGATCGGCGGGCTGCTGCGCCGGGCGCAGACCGGGCGCGTCCAGAACTACGGCCTGGGGATGGCCGCCGGGCTGGTGCTGGTGATCGTCGCCTACCTGGTGATCCGCCCGTGAGCGGCCTGCCGGTGCTGAGCCTGATCGTCTTCGTGCCGCTGCTCGGCGCGCTGGCGCTCCTGTTCGTGCCGGGCGACAACCACCGGGCCATCCGCTGGGTCGCCCTGCTGGCCGCGCTCGCCAGCTTCGGATTCAGCCTGATGCTGCTCGGCTACCAGACATCGGGCGCCGAGTTCCAGTACCGCGAGGATCTCTCCTGGATCCCGGCCTTCGGGATGCGCTACACGCTGGGGGTCGACGGGCTCTCGACCGTGCTGGTGCTCCTCACCACCGTGCTCAGCGTGGTGAGCATCTTCTACTCCTGGGACCCGATCCAGACGCGAGTCAAGGAGTACTACGCCACGATGCTGCTGCTGATGGTCGGCATGCTGGGCGTCTTCGTCAGCCTCGACCTGTTCCTCTTCTATGTCTTCTGGGAGATCAGCCTGATCCCGATGTACCTGATCATCGGGATCTGGGGCGGTCCGCGGCGCATCTACGCCACGGTCAAGTTCGTGATCTATACCTTGGTCGGCTCGCTGCTGATGCTGGTCGCCATCCTGGCCGTGGCGATCGCCCATGGGAATGCCACCGGCACATTCACCTTCAGCTACGAGGTGCTGCGTGGATTCGGCTACGCCGACGGGCTGCAGGCGCTGGCCTTCATCGCCTTCTTCCTGGCCTTCGCCATCAAGGTCCCGATGTGGCCATTCCACACCTGGCTCCCCGATGCCCACGTCGAGGCCCCGACGGCGGGCAGCATCATCCTCGCCGGCGTGCTGCTCAAGCTGGGTGGCTACGGATTCCTGCGCTACTCTCTGCCGCTCCTGCCCGATGCCGCCAAGGAGTTCGCGCCGATCGTGATCGGCCTGGCCGTCGTCGCCGTCCTCTACGGGGCGATGGTCAGCATGGTGCAGCCGGATCTGAAGAAGCTGATCGCCTACTCGTCGGTGAGCCACATGGGCTTCGTGATGCTCGGCGCCTTCGTCTTCAACATCCAGGGATTGCAGGGCGCCGTCTTCCAGATGGTCAGCCACGGGGTCACCACCGGGGCCCTCTTCCTGCTGGTGGGGGTCATCTACGAGCGGACCCACGATCGGCAGATCGCCCACATGGGTGGGCTGAACGGACGCCTGCCCCGCTACGCGGCGATCTTCGGGCTGTTCACCTTTGCGAGCATCGGGCTGCCCGGCCTGTCGGGCTTCATCGGCGAGTTCCTGGTGGTGCTGGGCAGCTTCCAGTACTCGGGCTACGTGGCCGCCGCCACGATGCTGGTGGTGATCATCAGCGCGGTGTACATGCTCTGGATGTTCCAGCGCGTCTTCTTCAGCGTGCCGTCGGACTGGATGCGTCGCTGGTGGCCGTCGCTGACCGACCTGACCCGCAACGAGTGGCTGGCCCTGGCCCCGCTGATCGTGCTGGTCGTGGCGCTGGGCGTCTTCCCCAAGCCGATCCTGGACGCCGTCGCCGGACCGATGCAGCGGATCGTGGACGCGGTCAATGCCTCCCACGGCCTGACCTCGCTGAGCCTGCCATGGTGAGGCGCAGGCCGTGGTAGCCAACGATCTAGCCACCATCCTGCCGGAGCTGATCCTGACGATCGGGGTCCTGCTCGTCCTCAGCGTCGACCTCTTCCTGGGGCGACGCCAGAAGTGGCTGCTCACGCCGCTCACCGTGGCGGTCCTGGTGCTGGCCGGTGCCGCCCTGCTTCCGATCTGGGGCGTCAACGAGACCGTGTTCGCTGGCTTCTATCGGGTCGACGACCTGTCGGTCTTCTTCAAGCTCACCGCCATGGCGGCCGCCATCCTGGCGGCCCTCTTCGTGCCGGCCTACCTGGTCCAGCGCAAGCTGCCGCTGGGCGAGTTCAACGTCATCCTGCTGTTCAGCGTGATCGGGATGTCGGTCCTCGCCTCGAGCAGCGACCTGATCACCCTCTTCATCGGCCTGGAGCTGATGGTCATGCCGGCCTACCTCATGACCGGATTCCACAAGACCGACCGCTACAGCAACGAGGGCGGCCTCAAGTACTTCCTGCTCGGCAGCTTCGCCAGCGCCATCCTCCTGTTCGGCATCAGCTGGACCTACGGCCTGTCAGGGTCGACCCGGATCGCGGAGATGGGGGCCGTGCTCGACGGCTCCCGCGGACCTGCCGGCCTGGTGGCGGTGGCCCTGCTCACCGTGGGAGCGACCTTCAAGGCTGCCGCCGTGCCATTCCATTTCTGGACCCCCGACGCCTACCAGGGCGCCCCCACCCCGATCACCGGCTTCCTGTCGGTGGGGCCCAAGGTCGGCGCCTTCGCCCTGCTGGTGCGCCTCTTCGCCGACGGCCTGGGGGCCAACGGGGCGGACTGGTATGGGGTGATGGCCATCCTGGCGGTGCTGACCATGACCGGCGGCAACGTCGTGGCGCTGATGCAGACCAACGTGAAGCGGATGCTGGCCTACTCGAGCATCGCCCACACCGGCTACATCCTGGCCGGCCTGGCCGCCTTTGCACATGCCACCGATCCGACCGTCCGCCAGCATGGGATCGAGGCAGTGCTCTTCTACCTGCTCGGCTACGCGGCGATGAACGTGGCCGCCTTTGCGGTGGTCGGGATGCTCCAGCGCGACGTGCGCCGCTTCGGCGGCCTGGCCTCGTTCGCGGGGCTGGCCGGACGCGCCCCGCTGCTGGCTGCGTCGATGGCCGTCCTGCTCCTGTCGCTGACCGGCATCCCACCCACGGTCGGCTTCTTCGCCAAGCTGTATGTGCTGGTGGCCACCGTTGACGCGGGGATCGCCTGGCTGGCGGTTGCGCTCGCCCTCAACGCCGCGCTGGCGGCGTTCTACTACCTGCGCGTGATCGTGTACATGTACATGCGCGAGCCCGAGGCGCAGCCCGCGCAGGTCGACCGATCGCCGTTCGGGTCCCTGGCCCTCAGCCTCTCGGTCGCGGGCGTGCTGGTGCTCGGCGTCTTCCCGGAGCCAATCCTGGGCCTCGTCCGCGGAGCGGTCGCCAGCCTGCTCTGACCGGGCAACGGCCCGGCCTTGCTAGACTCCCGCCAGATGAGACGCCTCTCCGCACCCGGCATCGTGGTGCCGCTCCTGATGGCGGTGGCGGGTTCTCTGCTGATCGTGGCGGGACAGTTCAGGCTCGATGCCTCCTCGGTCGCCCTGCCGACCATTCCGGACGCGACCTCACCCCCGCCAGCCCCGAGCGCCAGCCCCCTGCCAAGCCGCAGCCCAGTGACGGCCGCGCCGACGCCGACCCCCTCGCCGGTACCCGCCAATTGGGTTGCCGTCCAGATCGAAGTCGCCTCGGTGGGTCTCAACGCCCGGGTGAAGCAGGCGACCACCGGCGCCCAGAACGACTTCCCGCCGCACGACGCGGCATACATTCTGCGCGGCGGATCGCAGCCCGGTCGGGGCACCAACAGCTACATCTTCGGGCACGCCGAGCTGTATCTCTTCAAGCGGCTGTGGAACGTGCAGCTCGGCGCCGAGGTGAAGATCCTCATGTCCGACGGCAAGGTGCTCCGCTACCGGGTGACCGAGATCCACCCCAACATCAGCTGCCCGGACAGCCGCGCGGCGCCCGATCCCAGCCCGCCCCTTGCGCTGCGCCTTGCTCCCTCCGGCTGCCCCGGACAGTCATGGACGCAGGCGACCGATCACGAGCGGCTCACCCTGCAGACGAGCCAGGGCTACAACCGCAACTACGGCGAGCTGGTGATCGTCGCGCTGCCGCTCTTCTGACGTGCGTCGGTCGCCCCACCGCGAGCGCCGACCAGCAGGGCCGGGACGATGGTCAGCGCCGCCACTCCCAGCGCGATGGCCAGGACCAGGCGCAGGACCGCGGCCGCCTCGCCGCGCGACCAGTCCTCCAGCAGGGCGACCAGCGCCAGGCTTGAGCCGGGATCGATCCCAACGAGCTCCGGATGCCCAAGGCCCGCGACCAGCGCGTCGCGGCGAGCCGGGTCGTTCACCAGGGCGTTGAGCTCATCAATGCGGCTCTGCCCGATGGTGGTGAGCAGGGCCAGGCCGATACTCATCCCGATGGTGCGGGTGATCTGCAGCATCGCGGCGGCAACGCCGTAGGCTGACGCCCCGGCCGCCTCAACAGCCGCCACGGCGCGAGGCGAGACGGTCAGGCCAAAGCCGGCCCCGTAGATCGCCAGGTCCCGTTGCAGCTGGCTCAAGCCGGTGTTGACATCCCAGTTGAGCGCAAGGGCGAGGCCGACCGCGGTCAGCACCACGCCGGCGGCCGCGGCGGGTCGCTCGCCCGTTCGCCCGGCGATCAGGCCGCCGATCACCGCTCCGACGGCGATGGCGGCGGTCAGGGCAGTCAGTGCACCTGCGGCCAGGTCGGGCCCGGCATTCAGGACGCGGTTGACGAAGACGGGGCCGCCGATGATGGCGGTCGCCAGCGTGTAGCCGGTGAGCAGGCTGACCAAGTTCGCGGCGGCGAAGCGCCGGTCAGCGAAGAGGCGTGGGTCGACCAGCGGGGCATCGCGCCGCATCTCCAGCCAGACGAAGCCGCCCAGGGTCACCGCCGCAACGGCCAGGCCGAGCAGGATCTGGGGATCGCCCCATCCGCGCTCGCCAGCCAGGCTCACCGCCGCCACCGCGGCCACCAGTCCGATCGTCGCCAGGAGGGCCCCCGGCAGGTCAAGCCGCCCGCCGCTGCGCGGGGTCTCGATCCCGCCCGCGACGATGTAGACAAGCAGCAGCGTCACGATCGCCACCGGCACGTTGAGAAAGAAGATCCATTGCCAGCCCACCAGGTCCAGGCCGGGGACGGGCAGCGAGACGTTGAGGAGGACCCACGCTCCGTAGGCCGGACCGACCGCCATGCCGACGAAGGTCGCGGCACCCTCGATCCCGAGCGCGGTTGCCCTGGCTCGTCCACGAAACAGGTGGCTCGCCAGCGCCATCGAGAGGGGCACCAGCGCCCCGCCGCCAAAGCCCTGCACCACCCGGGCCGCGATGAGCCAGTCGATGCCCGCCGACCGCGAAAGCCCCGCCCCGAGGCTTCCCGCAGCGAACAGGACCAGCGCCACCAGGTAGAGCCGACGAGCTCCCCACAGGTCGGCGGCCCGCCCGGCCAGCGGCATGGCCACGACGTAGGCGATGAGGTAGGCGTTCACGATCCAGCTGGCCCGTGCCAGGTCTCCCCACCCGCCGAAGTCCTCCACGACCGACGGCAGCGCGATGGCCACCACCATCAGCTCGGCGCCGCCAAGGAAGACCCCCAGCGAGGCGACCCCCAGCACCGCCCAGGCGGCCGCGGGTCTCAGCTCCCCCGCGGACCTCGTCACAGGTCCGCGCGTTCGATCGCCGCGGCGGCGATCACCAGCAGTCCCGCTGCGCAGGCCAGGCTGAGGCCGGCCGATCCCACCGCATCGCCGATCGGTCGCATGGCAAGGTCCAGCCCGTTCAGGACCGAGAGCATCCCGGTGAGGAGCTGGTTGCCGACCTGCGGGCCAAAGAGGCCCCAGGCAAGCCCCGCACCGGAGAGCACCAGGGTCAGAGCGGCGGCGCGCAAGGGGCCCAGGACCGACCCCATCACCAGCCCGAGTGCCACCACCAGCAGCGCGATGGCCAGCGTCCCGGCCACGGCGACCGTGAACGGGCCCGGGTCAAGGGGCGTCTCCGCCCGCTCCAGCGCCGCCAGCCACGCCCCCACGCCGCCGAGGGCGATCCCAGCCGTGAGCAAGCCGGCGAAGGCAAGGAACCAGGAGGTCACCACCGCCGAGCGTGGGACGGCCCGTACCGCCATCCAGGCCAGCGTCCCGCGCTTCCGCTCGGACGCGAGCGTCCCGGCGGCGATGGCACCGATCACCGGCAGCGCGCATGCGAGTCCGAGCGCGAGCACGTGGCCGGCACCGGCCAGCGCGCCCAGACCCGCGAGCTCAGGGGGCACCGCCGAGACGGCGAGGCCGGCAGCCGCCGGGAGACCGATGACGGGCACCCAGCGGTAGCTGATGAAGAGCTCCCGCAGCGCCATGCGGGTCAGCGCAGGAAGGCGGCTCACGAGGCGGCTGCCTCGGCTGCCGCTCGCTCTTCGGCCTTCAGCACCGCGAGCGTCTCGATCCCGCGGAGCGAGAGCTCAATGCCGTGCCCCTCCAGCTCGCGGATCGGTGCATGCAGGACGACCTTGCCGAGGCTCAGGAGCACGACCTCGTTGACGATGTCCGCCTCGCTGGCGGGGAATCGGCTCGCCAGCAGCACCGTCCGGCGGCGGCCGGGCAGGTTCAGGAGCCGTTTCCGCTCCGCGGGCTCTGACGCTCGCAAGGGTTCGTCGAGGAGCACCACCTCGGGATCGGTGAGCATCGCCGAGGCCAGGGCGGTGCGTTGCGCCAGCGCCTGGCCGCCGCGCCGGATGGGCTCGTCGAGCCGCACCCGGAGCCGGTAGCGCTCGGCCATCGCCTCGGTGCGGCGGCGGCGCTCGTCGGGCTCGTACCCCGCCAGCGAGCCCGCCAGGTCGAGCACTTCTCGAGCCGACATCCATGGGTAGATCCCGCTCTCGGGGCCGACGTACCCGATGCGTCGCGCCCAGCCGTCCGGGGAATCGTCGGCATGGGAGACCCCCGCGATGTGGATCGTGCCGGACTCAGCGCGGGTCAGCCCGGCCAGGATCCGCAGCAGCAGGGAGGCGGCCTCGGGTGGCTCGGAGACGACCAGCGCGCGCGCTCCCACCCGGATCGTCAGGTCGAGCTGGTCCAGCAGGCGGACGCCCCGCACCGACCGCGTTAGGCGGGCGCAGGCGACCGCAGCTGGCCGCAGCACCCGGACCGACCGCGAAGCCCAGAGCGCGTCGGGGGTGGAGCTCGTCAGATCACGCCTCCTCGCTCGTCCGGGACCCTGTCGGTTGGCCAGTCTAGCACCGCCCCAGGGCGGCTCGGCCGCTTGGCCTTGACCGTATTCGCGCCGTGCCATATCATCAACTCTCGCTTATATGTTCTTCGCCGCGGCATCGGCCGGCGGCGTTTCCAGCCCCGTAGCGAGGCCCACATGACCCTCGCCCCCGAAACCAACGGCGAGCGCGACCTTCGTCGATTGCGAACCCTGTACCGCGCCCTTGGCGACGAGACGCGCCTGCGCGTGATCAGCCTGCTGGCCGAGCACGGACCCATGCCGGTCAACGAGCTGTCGGCTCGCGTCGCACTCTCGCAGCCGCTCATCAGCTGGCACCTGCGGATCCTGCGGCTTGCGGGTCTGCTGGACACGCAGCGGCAAGGCCGCGAGACGATCTGCCGGCTGCGAACCGCCGCCTTCGAGGAGCTCCACGAGACCGAGCAGCGGCTGGTGGGCGGCACGTCGGGGATCGGCATGGCCAGGGCCGGCTCCAGCTCGGAGGTGGCCGATGTCCGCTAGCCGGGAGGCACACGACCTGCGCAGCGGAAGCTCGATCCTGTCGGACCGCGTCAAGGATGCCGGACGCGCGTTGCTCGCGCCCGTCGTGCGTCTGGCGATGCGGCTGCGGCTGACCCCCAACGAGGTGACCGTCGCGGGCTTCGTGATCGTGATTGCGGCGGCAGCGCTGGTGGCGACCGGCCAGCTGCTCATCGGCGCCGCCCTCCTCGTCGGCGGTTCGCTGCTCGACGCGGTCGACGGCGCCCTGGCGCGGGCCACCGGTGGAGCGAGCGTCTTCGGCAGCTTCCTCGATTCGACGCTCGACCGCGCCGCGGAGGCGATTCTCTACGGCGGCATCGTCGCGTACTACCTGCGGGTCGCCGTCGAACCGATCGGCCCCGTCCTGCTCGCGCTGGCCGCCCTCGCCGCGTCGTTCATGGTGAGCTACACCCGCGCCAAGGCGGAGGGCATCGGGCTTACCGCATCGGTCGGCCTGGCGCCGCGAACCGAGCGCCTGGTGCTCATCGTGGCCGGCATCGCGTTGGCCGGCATCGGCTTTGACATCGGCCTCATCGGGGCGATCGCCATCATTGCCCTGCTATCGGTGGCGACCACCCTGCAACGGATCTGGCATGTACGCCGACTGGTCGAGGCGCAGATGCGCGCGACGCTCGGCGCTGAGAGCTCAAGGGAGAACTGACAAGCGTGGCTACCAGCACCGGCAAGATCTCGAACAACGGCCATCGTGCGGCGGACGGCAAGATCCGCGTCGCGATCGTGGGGGTCGGCAACTGCGCCTCGAGCCTGGTGCAGGGGCGTTACTACTACCAGGACGCCAGGGACGGAGACTTCGTGCCCGGCCTGATGCACGTCAACCTGGGCGGATACCGGATCCGCGACATCGAGTTCGTGGCTGCCTTCGACATCGACAAGGAGAAGGTCGGGAAGGACCTCTCAGAGGCGATCTTCTCCGGGCAGAACAACACCTTCAAGTTCGCCGATGTCCCGCACACCGGCGTGACCGTCGACCGCGGCATGACCCACGACGGCCTGGGCAAGTACCTCTCCCAGGTGATCGAGAAGGCGCCCGGGCCAACGGCCGACGTGGTCGGCATCCTCAAGGAGCGAGGGGTCGACGTCGTCGTCTCCTACCTGCCGGTCGGCAGCGAGGAGGCGACCAAGTGGTACGTCGAGCAGGCGCTGCAGGCGGGCGTCGGCTTCGTCAACGCCATCCCGGTCTTCATCGGTCGCGAGCCGTACTGGCAGCGTCGCTTCGCGGAGCGCGGCCTACCGGTGATCGGCGACGACATCAAGAGCCAGGTCGGCGCGACCATCACCCACCGCGTCCTGACGCGGCTCTTCATGGACCGCGGCGTGCGCATCGACCGCACCTACCAGCTCAACTTCGGCGGCAACACCGACTTCCTGAACATGCTCGAGCGCGAGCGCCTCGAGAGCAAGAAGATCAGCAAGACGAACGCGGTCACCTCGATGCTCGACTACGACATCGACGAGGACAACATCCACGTCGGCCCGTCGGACTACGTTCCGTGGCTGAAGGATCGCAAGTGGTGCCACATCCGCATGGAGGGGACCACCTACGGCGACGTTCCGCTCAACCTCGAGCTCAAGCTCGAGGTGTGGGACTCGCCCAACAGCGCCGGTGTGATCACGGATGCCATCCGCTGCCTGAAGCTCGGCCTTGATCGGGGCCTCATGGGAACCCTCGTGGCGCCGTCGGCCTACTTCATGAAGAGCCCCCCGCACCAGATCCACGACGACGTGGCCCGCGAGCGGGTCGAGGCCTTCATCCGCGGCGACGACAACGAGACCCTGGTCGGCACCGAGGCGCCGCAGAAGATCGTCCATCGCAAGATGGCGAGCAGCAAGCCCAAGGCCGCGGCGAGCGTCAAGTAGCCCGTTGACCCATCCCGCACCCGACATGGCGCGGAGCGCGGCCGCGACTGGCTCGGCGGCTGGAGAGAAGGGAGGCGCCCGCGCGACCGAGCGTCGTCGCGAGCTGCTCATCTACTGGGCCTACCGCCTCGCCGAGCGGGTCATCAACGCCCTGCCACGTCGGGTCGTGCTGCCGCTGGCCGACATGGCGGGCAACGCGGCGCACGATCTGGCGGGAGAGAAGCGGCGCCTGGTCCGCGAGAACCTGGCCCGCCCGCTCGGCCTGCCTCCCACCCATCGTCGGGTACGTCGAGCTGCGCGGCAGGCGTTCCGCAACTACGCGAAGTACGTGGTCGATGTCATGCGTCTGCCCGGCCTGCGCGAGGAGGAGATCGATGGGCTGGTGACCATCGACAACTACGAGCTGCTCGGCGAGGCACAGGCCGGGAACCGTGGCGTCCTGCTGTGCACCGTGCATGTCGGCGGCATGGACCTGATCGCCCCGGCGCTGCATCGGCATGGCCAGACCATGCACGTGGTCGCCGATGACACCACCTACGGTCGCCTGTACGAGCACCTGCGCGCGATTCGCGCGCGGCACGGCCTGCAGCTCATCGGCTGGCGCAGCCTGCGCGGGCTCTTCCGGGCGCTGAAGGGCGGGGAGAACCTGGTGCTCTTCTGCGACGGCGGCTACCGGGAGGGAGACGTCCCGGTCGAGTTCCTGGGCGAGGCCACGACGTTCCCGGCCGGACCTGCTGCTCTCTCGGCCCGATCCGGTGCTCCGATCCTGCCGGTGGCCTGCAGTCGGCTCCCCGATGAGCGCTTCCGCACCCGCGGCCTGCCGCTGATCCGCGCAACGAGCGACGCCCCCGCCGAGCTGTATCGAGCGACGCAGGCCCTGGCCGACGCGCTGGGGAGCGTGATCGCTGCTGACCCGGGGCAGTGGTACATGTTCCGGCCGGTCTGGCCGCAGACCGACGCCGATCGGGCGCGGGCGCGCGCGGCCCTGGAGACGGCCCGCCGCGGCGAGGACTGGGGCGCGCGACCAACGTGATCGGCGCATGGCTCCAGCGGCTCGGCCTGCGAGGCGCCGACCTGGTGGCGCGCAGCCTTCCCCGCTCGGCGGCATATGGACTCGCCGACCTGATCGGGCAGGCACGCTATCGGCTCAGGCCAAAGACCAGGGCGCTGGTCTCCGCCAACCTGGCCCGGGTGTGCGCCGCCACCGGGCGCCCCACCGGCGGCGCAGCCTTCCGCCGCCTCGTGCGTCGGGCCTTCGAGGAACATGCGCGCTACTACATGGAGGTGCTTCGCCTGCAGCACCGGTCGATCGAGCAGATCAGCCAGATGCTGTCGGTCGACGAATGGGAGCGTTGGGAGCCGATCCTCCGCTCGGGTGCGGTGGTCGCCACCCTGCATCTTGGCAATTTCGAGCCGTACGGCACCTTTGTGGCACAGCACGACATGGTGGTGGTGGTGCCCGTCGAGGAGCTGCGACCCGCCATCCTGTTCGAGTTCATGGTCTCGCGGCGTGGCACGGGCCGGGGCGTGGTGGTGGTGCCGCTCTCGAAGGCTCGCCGCCCGATGCTGGAAGCCCTGCGCAGCGGCGGCATCGTCGCCATGGCCGCTGACCGCGACGTGGCCGGCAAAGGGCAGCCGGTGCGGCTCTTCGGCGGCCCGGTCAGGGTGCCCGCCGGGGCTGCGGCACTCTCCCTGATGTCGGGCAAGCCACTGCTCGTGGCGGCCTGCTGGCGCACCGGGCAGGAGCGATTCCACGCTCGCGCCTGGCCGGTCGAGGTGAACCTCAGCGGCGACCGTCGCACCGACGTGGCCGCCCTCAGCCAGGCGATGGCAGATCGTTTCGAGGAGGCGATCGCAGTCGCCCCTGAGCAATGGTGGGCCGCCTTCCAGCCGATCTGGACCGATTCGCCGGGGTCCGCGTCATGAGCACGACGAAGCGCCAGCCCCGAGGAGGCGGAGCCCGCGGACGGGCCGACATGCACCTGCACACCCTCTACTCGGACGGCACCATGGGCGTCGCCGCGCTGCTGGACCATGTCGAGCACCACACCGAGCTCGACCTGATCGCGATCACCGACCACGAGCGGATCGACGGTGCGCTGCAGGCACGCGAGCTGCACGCTGCCGGCGACTACCACTTCGGCCTGGTGATCGGCGAGGAGATCACCACCCGCCGCGGCCACGTGCTGGCGCTCTTCCTCAGCGAGCGCATCCCCGCGCTGCGACCTCTGGAGGAGACGATCGAGCGCATCCACGACCAGGGAGCGATCGCCATTGCCGCCCACCCGATGGCGCCGCTGACCCCCAGCCTTGGACACCGCAGCCTGCTTCGCCTCCACCATGATCCCGATCCGCTCCGGCGGCTCGACGCCATCGAGCTGCTCAACCCGAGTGCGGCAGGGCGCGTGCGCCGCCACCATCGGCAGCGTCTCAACGAGGAGCTGCTCGACCTGGCGCCGGTCGGCAACTCTGATGCGCACGTGCTCGAAGGGGTCGGCAGCGGCTGGACCTGGTATTCCGGTGTCAGCGCAGACGACTACCGGGCAGCCATTACCGCCCGTACCACAGAGCCCGATGGCTCGTACTGGTCGCACTGGCACAACGTCAGCGTCTACGGCCGCCAGCTGATCGCCAAGGCGCGCCACGTCCGGCATACTCTGCGCCCCACGGGAGAGTGGCGATGACGACGGTCGAGCCGGCGCCGCGGCGCCGGCGGGCGAGGACCCCATCGGTCCCGACGGGGGCTGAGCGCGGTCCGCTGAAGGTGGGGATCGTGAGCCCGTACGGCTACCCCCACCCTGGCGGCGTCAACGAGCACGTGCGGCACTCGTACGAGGCGATGCGCCGGATGGGCCACGACGTCTGGATCATCACCAGCAAGTACGGCAACGAGCGGGCCGACGAGGGCCACGTCATTCGCCTGGGGACCGGCTACGCCTTCCCGGCCAACGGCAGCATGGGACGCGTGACCCTCGGCTGGCGGTTCAAGCAGCAGGCGCGCGAACTGCTCGCCGAGCACCGGTTCGACGTGCTTCATTTCCACGAGCCGTTCGTACCGTTCCTGTCGCCCACCGTCCTCGACCAGTCGAACACCGTCAACGTGGCGACCTTCCATGCCTTCGGCGGCTTCTCGCCGTCGTACTGGGTGGGCCGGCACTTCGCCGGCCGGCTGGCAGCCAAGCTCCACGGCCGCATCGCGGTCAGCGGCGCGGCGCGACACTTCATCAGCCGCTACTTCCCCGGGGAGTACCGGATCATTCCCAACGGGGTCGACCTGGACCGCTTCGCCGATGCGGAGCCGATCGATGGGCTGCGCGACGGCACCATCAACATCCTGTTCGTCGGCCGCCTCGAGGAGCGCAAGGGTCTGATCCACCTCCTCAAGGCCTACCATCGGCTCCGCAAGCGGCACGTCGACGCGCGCCTGCTGGTGATCGGGACCGGGCCCAAGCTGCGCGAGTACCGCCGCTACGTCGGCCTGCGCCAGATCCGCGACGTGGAGTTCCTGGGGCGCCTGACCGATGACGCCAAGGCGCGCTACTTCGCCTCGGCTGACATCTTCTGCGCGCCCGCCACGGGGCAGGAGAGCTTCGGGATCGTCCTGCTCGAGGCGATGGCCGCGGGCGTGCCGATCGTCGCATCGGACATCCACGGCTACAAGAGCGTCGTCCAGCGCGGCGTGCAGGGACTGCTCGTCGAGCCGCGCAACCCGCGGGCCCTGGCAGCCGGCCTGTATGCGTTGGCCCACGATGCCGACCTGCGCCATCGCATGGGAGAGGCGGGACGGGCCAAGGCGCCCGACTACTCGTGGGACCGGGTCACCGAGCAGATCGTCGAGTTTTACCGCGAGACGCGGGCCGCGGCGCTCGCTGCGGGCCGCGTGCCGGCCCCCTAGAGCGGCTTGCGGTAGACCCGTTCCCGTTTCGCGACGCGGAAGCCGGCCTCCTCGTAGATCCCCAGCGCGCCATGCGGGTTCTCGGCGTCCACGCCGAGCGTCGCGCTGGTCATCCCCGCGTCGCGCAGGACGTGGAGGCTGAAGGTGACCAGGGCCTGGCCGATCCCCTGCCTGCGCCAGGCGCGGCGCACCCCGACGGAGTTCACGCGCCCGCGCCGCAGCCCCAGCTCCGCGTTCGATTGGGTGTTGATCCGGTTGAGCACCTGGCCGATGATCTCGTCGCCGTGCCAGGCGATCACCCACAGCGAGATGTCGCGTTGCGGGTCCGCGCGCAGCCGCTCGAACGCGCTCTCAGAATCGTCAATGGCGCCGAAGTGGTCGCGGAAGACCTCCACCTCGAGCTCCCAGATCGATCGCAGGTCTGCCTCCCGGGCCGGGCGAATCTCCACCCCTTCGGGAAGCGTGAATGCGGGAAGGTGGTCCAGGGTCGGGCGCTCCATCTCGAAGGCGTAGCGCACGACCTGGTAGCCGTTCCTCTCCAGCAGCGCGAGCCTGCCGGCCTCGCCTTCGTTGGTCCAGCTCTCCAGGCGCTTCTCGATGTTCGGCGGGTGGGAAGCGCCCACCGTGCGCTGGCGTGCCTCGGTCCAGTGCAGCAGGGCGGTCCCCAGGCCCCGGCGGCGCCATTCGGGACGCACCTGGCCCCAGGTGCCGTAGTTGCGGCCCCCGTCGTTGTCCTGCTCCCAGCCGCCCTCCGTGTAGGCGACCAACGCTCCGTCGACCTCGGCCAGCAGCATGTCGTGGGCCGGCTCCATCCGCGACGGGTGGTCGAGCCAGATGCTCACCTGCTCGGCGGAGAGACGGAACTCGATGCCATCGGCCGCGAAGCCCGCGTTGGCCACCGCCGCGATTGCCGCATCATCGGCCGGCCGCCGCAGGTGACGCAGCCGCAGCCCCGGGATCCGCGGCGAGTCGGGGATGACGACCTCGTTCATCGGCCCGGGACGAGCGGCTTGCGGTACGCCGTCGAGCGCAGGTCAACCTCGAACCCCGCACGCTGGTAGACGCCCAGGGCGCCGTTCGGGTTGTCGGCGTCGACCCCCAGCCAGGCGCTGGTCATGCCCCGCTCACGAAGCGCCTTCAGGCTGCGGGCGACCAGGGCCGCGGCCAGGCCCCGGCGCCGCCACGGGCGACGCACGAAGACGCTGTCGAGAAGGCCGCGCTTCCGCTCGAGCAGCGCGTTCTCGTTGGCGTCGATCGTGTTGATGACGCCACCCGCGATCTCGTCGCCGTCCCACGCAACCACCCACAGGCTCGGGTCGAAGTCCGGGTCACCGAGCCACTCCTCGAACGACTCGTCGGACGCGTCGAACCCGCCCCAGTGGTCGAGGAACGCCTCGACGTCGGCATCGAACAGGCGCCGGTGCCCCGCTCGGTCGGTCACGGGCCCGACGATCAGGCCCTCCGGCATGGGTGGCA
>Ga0153915_10001290_pt1 | contig 23101 bp, 37 predicted proteins | sample Opewatmetagenome_2_FD_107003 | JGI IMG/M metagenome (GOLD analysis project Ga0153915, IMG submission 107003) | Freshwater wetland microbial communities from Ohio, USA - Open water 3 Core 3 Depth 3 metaG | ecosystem: Environmental > Aquatic > Freshwater > Wetlands | place: USA: Ohio, Lake Erie...
TAAAGAAACAAAGATACCTACTAATGTTTATCCAATATGTGCTTATTACAATAGTAAAACTCAATTTTTACATTTTGGAGTATATGATAGGATAAATAATAAGCCTCTTTTTGATCCTATTAAAAATTCAGATGGTAGTGGGTCAAGAACCTTTAGAGAAGGAACACTACAATCTTTTAGATTTTATGAGATAGTATCTTAAAAAGGAATAAAAAATTATGAAAAATATATCAATCAATATATTAAAGTATTCTGCATATATATTATCATCAATAATAATGATATTAACTTTTCTGTTTATTCCTGCAATAGCTACTCCTATGGCTACTACATACTTAATAATTATTACAGTATTCTTAGGTGTAAATTTAGCGTCAACATTAAAAACTACAAATGCATTATCGGAAGGGAGCTATAAACCTATTAAGTTATATAGATATATTCTTACTATAGTAATGACTATAATAATTTTTTGTGTAGGAGCATACATTCAGAATATTAAAGGTATAGAACTAAATGGTGCATTATCATCTATAGGAACTACAGCATTAACTATAATAGCATTATTCATAGGGGAAGCAGAAGGAAATAAATTGTTAGTTTTTAGTAATAGTGGATTAGTAAAAAAATATGAAGAAGATATTGGTGCTGGTGATGATTTTAAGCCAGAAGATAATAATCATGGATTTAGTTATCATACTGATATTACTATAGGTCAATAAGGAAGGGTAGAATGAATGTCAAGGAAATTATCAGTCATAGTAAGTATTATATTATTGTTAGCATTATTTCCATTGCCATTGGTATCAGTGGAACCTTATACTTTGTCTCAAAAGGAAGTGATAGAAGCATTAAAGACTTGCAGGGAACTATTACTAACCAATCAGGAACAATTGAACAGTTGCGATCAGAAAATAGTAAGCTTACTATCTCAAGAGACAATTTTGAACAATCAAATAAACAATTTGAACAAATCAATAGCAGATTACGAGCAACTATTAGTGACTTACAAAAATCAGGTGGAACAATTATCAATACAACTGGAGAATTACGAAAAGATATACAAGACATTAAAGGAAGAGAATCATCAGCTATTGATACAATTACAAAACTTATCATTAAAAGTGAAAGCAATGGAGTTAGTAAATAAAAATAGTAAGTATATTATAATTGGAGCAATAATAATAATTATAGGAGAAGGATTAGCTATTTATGTATTAGCTAATAGTAAATAATTATTTTAGTTTTTTCTTATTATCATTTATTGCTTTTGTTAAATCACCATTTAAACTATTCAATGTTAATTGAGCATCATCACAAATAAGCTCTAATAAAATACAGAGATACTCCATACAAATTGAAGCTTTATATCTCCAATCAAAATAGAATTGATCATTAATTACAGATTGTATACCATCATAACAAAAACCAAAATGATTATTAGTCCAAGACTCTAATTTTGATATATATATTTGTGGAATTCCTAGTAGTATACTACCATCAGATAATTCTATCCTTAATGTTTTAGCTAATTCTTTACTACCACTAATACTTTTAGTTAGCACTTGAATAAAAGATTCTAGTACTAGCCCATCAGATTTTTCTAATTCCCTTACATACTTATACATATCATCATCTAAACATTTAAAGATTGCTTGTTGAAGATACACCATATTTATTATTTCTTTATCTGTAATTTCAGATTTATTAGTATAAAGATATACACTTTTTTTAGCTGATATTAAATCAAAAAATCTATGATCAAATAATGATTTACTCTCATTTAATATAATGTTATTACTACTTTCATTACTATTTACTTCTACATCACCTACTTTTACATTTTTAATTCCTACAAATTTAATGAATAATCCTATTAGCAAAAGAATTAAGGCTAATGCTCCTAATACAATCCCTATATTCAATAATTTTGCTGTTAGTGACAATGCTAACCATAGTGCCATATATAAATAGTTATGATATATGCTATTACTTTAATATATATCTTTCATGTTTGATTATGTTCTTGCGTGTTAAAAAGAAAATTAGTGCAATTAAATGTTTATCAAAAAATGGAAAAAGTATATTAGGTTCTTTAGTTGATCTTTGTTTAAAATAAATAGGACCATACAAACAACTATTAATATACTGTAGATAGTAATCTCTAAAGTAAGCATCAGGCATAATACCATTTACCATAATATTATAATCCCCTACTGATAGATACTTTCCTCTAGCCCTTACTCTTTTTATTTCTTCTCTATATTTTACTGGATCATTACTATACTTCTTTTTTAATTTATTAGTAGTTTCTCTATATACACTCTTTATTGCAGATTGTATAGGATGATCTACATATTTTTTATATGATCCTATTCGCCATTTTATTAATGAGTCATAACTATAATTTCCTTTATTATCTTTTTGTAATACTAATACACAATCATACTGATGTTTATATTTTCTTTGTCTACTAGTTTTAGATTTTAGATGATTAGTATAGGGCTTGTATTGTGGAGTTGAGAAAGACTGAATTTCTAGTTTTTCATCATATGATGCTAATCCTTTCTTCATAGGTTGATATACTAACTTGTTAATTATTTTTATTTTTGTTATGTTTACATCTCTTTTACTAAATTCAAAACGATTCCGAATTCGTAAATTTTTCCATGTATAGAGCATAACGGTCTGAATTGATATTGCCATATATAGATAGTATAAAAAAGCCTATTGAACTATAATGGTTCAATAGGCTTAATTTGTACCTAACTAGTTCATTCTACATTAATCTTAATAGTACTTCCTTTTTCTACATTTTTCTTAGGAACAGTGATATTAAGAATACCATGCTTTAATGAAGATCGGATACTACTACCATCAATACTAGGGCTAAGATTGATTTGGTATTCATTTTTATGTACATACGTTGAATCTTTGAGGATATCTATCATTAGTATACTGCTGTTATTCTGTACTTTAAATTCTACACTAATATCTGTTGAAAGTACACCAGGGAGAGGAATACTATATACATAATAGTGTTCTTCTTCTTTTAAATCATAATTAAGGTGTTTAATAAATCCTTTTTCAATGGGCTCTTTAAAACAACTAAAAACATCTTCAACTAAGTCATCAAGACTTACATAACTAAATCCTTTGTACCAATCATCCCACCATTCTTTTTTCATACTAAATTCTCCTTTATAAGTATAAAATATATAGCAGTAACTATGCCAAGTTAGAATCATTAGTAAAAACTACTATAATTTTTGTCATACACAAAAGAATTGTTTATCAATTGACTATTATATAAACATATGTATATAATTGATACTATAGGTGTATTAAAATTATACATAGTATAATATTGATAAAAATTTTGTGTATACATGGAATTATATACTTAATTGACCTAAGTTAATCTTTCTATATTCTTGCTTCACAGAAATTTCTTGATCAAAATTTACATTTTGAACAGAGGAGATTTTCTCCACAAGCTTAAATTCGGGAATTTCCTTCCCTACTAAATCTAAAATATTTAATCCATAATTAACTAAATTTTGTCCAGCATTCATATCTCTAAAATGATGAGTATTACAATTTGGACAAATCCATTCTCTATCAGATAGTTTTAAATCAGATTTTTTATATCCACAGAAACTACAAGTTTTAGATGATGCAAACCATTTATCTGCTTCAATTAATAATTTATTATTCCATAATGATTTATATTGTAATTGTTTTACAAATTCAGAATATCCTAAATCCATTATAGATTTTCCTAATTTTAATGCTTGACTCATTCCTTGTAAACTTAAATTTTCAACTACAATTACATCATTTTCAGTTACTAATTTACTAGAAAGTTTATGAGTAAAATCAGACCTACAATTAGAAATTTTTTTATGTACTATATTTACTTTTAATGAAGCTTTTTTCCAATTAGTAGAACCTAATTTTTTTCTACTCATTTGCCTCTGATAATGCTTTAGTTTAGACTCATACTTTCTATAAATTCTTTCATATTCTGGGCTATTACCTAATTCATCAACATAAAAAGAATTAAGATTCATATCCAAACCCTTGATTTTCGTGTTTGAATTTAAAACTAATCCTTTTGATTCAAATTCTTGTTCATATAAAACAGAAACAAAATATTTTCCAGTAGAAGTTCTAGAAACTGTAGCAGATTTTATTTTACCATCAAAGATATTTCTACTATCTCTAAATTTTACCCAACCTAACCTAGGTAATTTTATTTTTCTATTACTAAAATTGACTTCAATTGATTTTTCATTTGTCATAGTAGTTTTATAATTTGAACCATTTTTCTTTTTCTTAAATTTTGGAAAACCACAAACTACTTTTCTTTTTCCTTTTAATGACTTAAAAAAATTAGAATAAGCATTCTGTAAATTAATTCTTGACTGTTGTAAAGCTTGTGAATCTGCCTCTTTCATCCATTCAAATTCAGATTTATATTGTAATTCAGTTTTATATTTATATTCATAAAGTTTTCGTTTAGTATTTTTTAATAATTCATAAACTTCTTTTCTTTCATATAGCATCATATTATATATGGCTCTACAACATCCTAATGTTTTATTAATTTGAGTTTGTTGTATTTGATTAGGATAAATCCTAACCTTTAATGATTTATGAATTAACATAAAATATAAGTATGAACTCCTATTATATATAGTTAAATTTTTTATATTCTATTCTTTATTGGGTCAATCAAGTATATAACTCTCCTTTATATTTATCATATATTCCTTCATACCTATTTCCTACTACAACAATAAATTTTTTATAGAATATACTATCAATATTATCAAATTCAGGACACCAATTAATAGTGTAGAATTGTTTAGTCTTATTATTTATTTTTACTTCTGTAATACCATATTCTTTTAATGTCCATAAATCACATTTTTGATTCTTAGTGCTATAAGTTCCTAATAAATCTCCTTCATATATTAATTGATTGTTTCTATCTTTATAATTAAAATAAGAGGGCATAATGTCCATGTTCTTAGCAAAAATTTCTACATTCTCAAAAAAAGAGATTACATCATAAACAGAGTCATTTGAATAATACATTTTATGATGATCTTCATCATAATACCTAAAATTAAATTGATCAACTTTCATATAAAACTTCTATAGAGACAATAGTAATAATTCTAAAATAATATTACCAATAAAGGCAATAGATATAATTATAATCATCATTGTCATCCATTGATTATACATAATGTCATAATTTTTATTTGATATTAAATTATTGTTCCATTTTACTGATGTACGAAAAAGAAATTCTACCATACCAACTACGCCTAATACTATAATAATATTTATAATAATACTAATCATATTTTTTCATTTTCCTTTTTAGTAAGTATGGGTTTACAAATATCCATTATAGCATCAGATACTTTATTTATTTTAGCATATCTATCAAAGGTTTCTATATATGTTTCTTTATTACTATCACTGGTATCTTTGATTAGTTCTTTAGTAATTCTCTTACTATTAATTCGTCGTGGATAAAAGGTAAATCCTAATTCTGTAGCTTGATCAGTATAATACTTAATTGTTTCTTTTTTATCTAAACTTTCATTTATTGTCCATAATGCATATGGTGTTGATGGCATATATATTTTTTCAGGATAGTTAATAGTATGATATGATAGATAAATAGGAACTTCAATTAGTTTATATTTTTTACTACTAAGGTCTATTTGAGCAATATATGGTACTTTATCACTTTCAGAGGAAGAATTAAAAATAGGAGCACCTAGTATTCTTCCACCTTGAGTTATATTTTCAGTATGAATATGCCCACATAACCAATTATTAGTTTTTACCCATGATAGATCACAATATTTCTTAGAATAATGATTTAGTTCATCTTCTACATGATGAAATACATAATCATAATTTTTATTATACTTTTCTATTATTTCCATAGAAGAATAATATTCAGTCATAGGAGGTAGATTACTTTTAGTATGATCATAATAAGGTAGAAATAAACAGTTTAGTCCTTCAATATTTAATTCAGTAATATTTTCTATAACTTGAACAGTATGTAATGGACGTAATGCAGAAGTAAATGATGAATTCATGTTTTCATCATGATTACCTTTCATAACAACTATAGACCTAAATTTAGATTTATTAATAAATAAATCAATATATACTTCTAGTAATTCTGATGGATCATCCATTGTTTCAACTAAATCACCTAGTAATATTAATATTGAATCTTCAGTGTTATATCCAGAATCAATAAAAAGCCAATTTAGAAAATCAATAATCTGTTGATATTTTGGTTTTATCTTTTGTGCATGTAAGTCGCCTACTACTAATACATTATTAATCATCATCACTACCCTCATTATTATCCATAAATTCATCAGAGTTTAAATAAATTACAAAAGATTGAACTTCTTTATTGCTATGACAAATTCCATATAACTTAAATTTTTCATTATATACTAACCATTTATTCATATAGTAATAAAATAATTTAAGTTGTATATAATTTACAACTTTATTATGATTAGGATACCAATCTAAAATATGTGTACTATCGCAGTATTCACATTTATATTCAATCCCTATTTTTTTACCTTCTATTATTATATTATCTATATTTTTTAGATCAATATTTTCATAGGTAGCACCTTCTAGACCATAAGCAATATTAGTGTTAATCATGAAATAACGTTTATGTGGAATAATCAAAATAACTCTCCATTAAATTATATCGAAAATAGTTAATTACTACTTATCAATCAGTACAAGTTCATTATAATCATTAGTATAGTATGCATACTTAATTTTAGATTCTACTATAGCTTTCATACATCCTTCACATGGTTTAGCTAGATGTAATTTACCATCTCTTCCTAGTCTAGCTACGATTAATATATGAGCGGCAGACATTAATGTAGAACACTTAATTAATGAATCTATTTCAGCATGTAGATATATACGATTATTTCTTACTCCTTTATTATATAAATATTGCTTAGGATGAGTCTTAGTATAACTGTTAAATCCATAAGATAATATCTGTCCTTTTTTATCTGCTACAATAGCTCCCATATTAAATTGATATTTTAGCATAGATCGATCCATTAACTTTAGTTCAAGCTTATGTAACAAATGATATTCTAACGTATGCGTGTGTGTTCCCATAATGATATAATCCTTTTTTAGAAATCAATTATATTATTGTATTGAAAATTCATAATTATATTCAGGAGAAGTATTCATTCCAAATCCCCAAAAATTAGATTTATAAGTTTTTTTGTTTATTATTAGGTTCCTTTATTCCTGTAAGTTCATCAAAATAGGGTAGACTATGACACCAATTACAAAATACTCCCCAATCTTCTTTAAGTTTATGATTGCATCGTTGATAATACATTGTTTTTAATTGTAAATAAGTTAAATCACAAGTCATCCACATTTCAAATCCCATTGGTAGATTAGATAATGCTTTCATAAACCAAAAATATTTAGATGATTCAGGAGATTGAAATTGCCAATTAATGTTATTATTATAACATTCTATATACCCTTGTACTTTATCAATAATATCTTTATCAACATATTGATTAAAAAACTGACTTAAATCTCCACTATCTTTTAGCATATAAGTTAATTTATGCATTTTAGATTGTGAAGTAATAATTTCAAAATTATGATATCGTTCAGCTTCTATTGTCCAATATTGAGGATACTTAATATCAAATTGAACATGACAACCTAATAGATAATGATCATGGGCAGAGCCTACAGGATTAGCACCTAATATTCTAGCTCTATTAACTTCAGATTCTAAATATGATTTTTCTGTTGTATCTATTTTTCCTATAGACATTGCATTACCAGAAGCTTTAATTGCTCTTTGTATTCCCCAAGTTTCAGTATTCTTAATTTCTAACATTATTTTCTCCTAAATTATTTATACTAAAATACTTATTATTCCTAATACTAAAAAAATTATAGTAAATATAAAATAATTCATATTAATACCTATTATTTTTAGTAATACTATCCATATTCCACATGAAGCAATAGTACTAGACAATGAAAATATATAATTACAAATTTTATTTTTCATGTAATTACTATATATTATGTTATTCCTTTTTACTTTTTAATGACTCCACTATTACTTTTTCCATAGCAACACCATCCCATACTATACGTTTTTTACCTAATAATTCTTCTTTAGATATAATTTTCCTACCACAAAATTTATTACCAATTAGTTCAATGATGTAACTATCAGAACAAGGGATTTCTTTTAGTACAGTAAATTGATACCCTTTTAGATATGATGGTTTTGAGTAATTTGTCATAACTTTTTTCCTTTTATTTGTAGACTTAAACTATATGCTAAATTTATTTTTTAATCTCATTGATGGATTGTACAGAATATCAATAATATAGTCAATAGTACAAGAAGGAATTCTATTTCTAATGTATTTACCATATCCAGCATTATAAATAGCTAGAGCATCATAATAATTTCCTGAACACCTATATGCCCATGCTAATATTCTAGCGGATACTCGCAAATTATCATATACATTTAATGGATCAATATGTTTACCATCATTGAATTTCCATTCATACTCTATTTCTATCAAGGGTTCAAATAGTTGTCCTAGTCCTATACCATCTATTATCCATTGTTTTAATTCAGTATCATACTTTCTATGTTTAGCATTAACTATCCATACAGATTCTTTTGATATCATTCTAGCAAATAGCCATAGTGGAAGACTATTATCAATGCATAGTTGGATAACATATGATTTATACTTCTCTGGAATATAATAGGGTAATTTAGGTAAACTATTACTTTGGATATCTATTAAACTAAAAGACACAATACTAATAAGAGGGATTACATTAGTATTATTATTTGTAGTAACAGTAGAATTAGATGGGAGCTTAAAATAGAAGCTTTTAAAAAATAAACATGAAGATGTAATTAGTAATATTACTATGAGTCCTATACAAGTATATATTATCTTTTTACTATTATACAATATAAGTCTCCTAATATATAGTTATTAATATATTTATTTAACTAAAAATATATTTGGACCTAGTATATCATACCCTACAATAAAAGCAATAATCATAAGAATACCAACAATAGTAGCATAGTGATCCTTAATAAACTTTATCATATCATTGCTCCTTATTATATTTATTCCTTATACTAAGTAATATTTTCATTAAATCTTCTCTATTTTTATTAATAAAGGTAGCTATTTGTGGTACAATGTACTCACCTTCATAATTTTCTTCATTATTATCGTCAACAAATTTTAGTAATATAATATAATTATCTACATCTATAGCTTCTTCTTTAGTATCATACAGTTGACCATCATTCGCTTTATACTTCTTTATTACTACTTCTTCCATACTAATTTTTCCTATTATTTTCATCTTCAAATGCTAATAATTTACCATTAATTCTATGCACAATAATGCTGTCACCATACTTTTTATTTACTTCTTTAATAGAACTATAAAGATACATATTCATTATACTATTTTTTATGTTAATATTAAAATTATCAAGTATAGTACATGGAGTACATCGTATTATTATTTTTTTTCCACTAATACGAAATTCTACTTTATGTAGTCCATATTGTTTTACAGAGTTATTTAGTCTAAATTCTATGGGATTAGTAATAGCAGTCATTTAATTTTCCTTATTTTATAGGATGTCTAAATGATGATTTCTTATCAAAACCATGATTTATTATTTTATCTGTATCACTGTTTACTATTAATATTGTTTTATCATTATACTTTGATGATATATACATAGAAAGATTCTTCCATATATTTAGACCATCAATAAATTTAGGAATATCTGTATCAGCTAAAATAGGATTGCTAATATATGTTCCACCATATTTTTCTTCATGAGTATGAATATCTGAAAGATTTTTAATGTATTTATCACCATATTTTCTATAATAAAACATACCACCATTTTCAAGATTACAAGTTACTATTGATATTTCAGAATTAAATAAATGTTTATTTTCATTAAATATTTTTATTAGCTTTATCTTATAATTTTTAACTATAAAACTTTTATACTCATAATTAGGATTTTGTTGATAGGTAAAATCATAATAATGAAATAAATACTGATAGTATCCTACTTCAAGTAATACAAATTGTTCACCACCATAATAATTTTTGTCTGATATTTTATTCACAAAAGCATTATTATTAAGTATTGTAGAACCTCTACGATCATAAGTAATAGTCTTATCAATACCATAAAGGGTACTATAAAAATCATAATAATCTTTATTCTTATCTATAATATACATATTATTTTCCTTTCTAATTATTTTTCTATAGAAATAGTATCATGAATATACCTATATGTCAATATGAAATATATAGTAAGAGCTAATAGATAAAATCTCTATTAGCTCTATTAATTCTTTATAGTAAAAAACATTGAATAGGTAATAAGTCAAAAATATCCATTTTCTCTATTAATTCAAAATCTAATTTATTCTTTTTTGATAAGTTTTTTGAACTTTCTAATAATCTTAAATTTCGTAAATTGAAACAATTTTCTATATCTTTTTCATTAAAAACATTATATAAAGACATTGGAATTATATGATCTATATGAAATTTACCATTTAACCAATCTTGTTCAGAAAAATTATCTGGTAAAGTAGTAAGTAGATAATTTTTTAATTGTTCAGCAGAATAATTAACATATTCAAATGCACTAATATTAAGTGTGAATCTTTTGAAACTTGAACGCAAAAGAGCTTTTGTTTTATATATAAGATTTGTTTTATATTGATTATTATTTCATTTTAGTTGTATTTTTCTAATTTTTTCTTTATTTTTCCTCTTATAATCATTTATTTTATCTAAATTATTTTTATAGTACTCTCTACTATATTCTTGTATATTTTCTTTGTTAAGATCATAATATTTTTTTCTATATTTTCTTAATTCCTCTTTATTACTATAATAATAATTAATACATTTATTTTTTACTTTATCCCTATTTTTCTCATAGTACTTTTTATATTGTTCTTTCTCTTTTACTTTATTAGTTTCTTTACTTCTATACTTATCCTTTGCCTTTTTAACAGATTCTGGATGTTGTTTTATCCATTCTCTATTATATTTTCTTTTTTCTTCTTTTTGTTCTTCTGTTATAGTTTTTCTTGGCATAGTACCCTATATAGTTAATAATAAAAAAACCACAAAGAGTATGTGGTTTTTTATTATTAATAACAAAGAATTTAAATAGGGACGGAACCAGGATAGTATAGATTTATAAAATTCATAGTAACAGTTTTTTCAATAGGATCAGAACTATTTTCATCAAAACCAATTTCATCTTGTTCTGATGGGTAACAACCTGTAAAAGTCCATACATTAGTTAATACATCATTGGTATCTAATCCTTGTACTATAATAGGTACACGATATGTAGAGGCACCACCAGTACCTAGTAAACCACTATCAGAAGCCATAGCCATAGTAATAGGATTTTGAATAAAAGCTAACCATTGACTAATACCTTGATAAACTTGGAAGTACTTATCTACACGATAGGTAAAAGTAAATGTTTTTTCTTGTCCAGACATTGATGAAGGACGAGTAGCTTTTTTACCTCTTTTAACAATGTCATAAGTTTCAATAGTTTGACCAGGAATATTTGTGGTTAATATACGCATATTTAAGTTAGCTAATTGAACTACATTAGGGAATGCAGGAATTATAACCATAAAATGATTAGTAAGGGCGTCCTCTCCGAGTAAAAGTAAATTATCTAAAGAGTTAATCATAAATTTTTATCTCCATTATTGTATTCATATATAAATAGTTAAAAAGTAACAGTTTAGTACTAATAACTATATTACTGCTTTGAAGAAAAAAAGGTTGCCACCTTTTGATTGAAAATAACTCATTCAATCTTACTTCAAAGTTTTTTATTTTTTTTTAACTATTTAATAATAATAGACTTGGCAAAGTCTTAAAAGGAAAAAGAGTTATTAAAAAGTTAACAACACAAGAATTTATAGAAAGAGCTATAAAAATTTATGGTAATAAATATGATTATTCTCAAGTAAATTACATTAAAAGTAGTATTCCAATTACAATAATTTGTCCTAAACATGGTCCTTTTGAAGTAACCCCAAATAATCATTTAAATCATAATGGTTGCTCTAAATGTTCAGGAAGGCATAAAACAACTGAAGATTTTATTAATGAAGCTAAATTAATTCAAGGGGATAAATATGATTATACTAAAACTAAATATCATAAATCATCTGATATGATAATTATTACTTGCCCTATTCATGGGGATTTTACACAATTATCTAGTAGTCATTTACAAGGATATGGATGTAAAGATTGTGGAATAGCAAGAACTATAGAACAAACTAAAAATGATTTAAAAGAATTAATAATTAAAGCTAACATTATTCATGATAGTAAATATGATTATTCTAAATTTATTTATCAGGGCATGAAAATTGATGGAATAATAATTTGTCCTATACATGGAGAATTTCCACAAGATTTTGATAGTCATATAAATAAAAAATCAGGATGCCCTTTTTGTGTTGGAAAAAATAAAACTACAGAAAGATTTATTCAAGAAGCAGTACTTGTTCATGGAAATAAATATGATTATAGTTTGGTTAATTATGTAAGATCAGACTTTCCAGTAAAAATAATTTGTTCTATTCATGGTGAATTTGAGCAAATTCCAAATAGTCATTTACAAGGATATGGCTGTAGAGATTGCGCTAATGAAGAATTAAGTATTGATCGTAGAAAATCTTTAGAACAAAGAATTAAAGAATTTAATATTATTCATGATAATAAATATGACTATAGCTTAGTAAAAGAAATAAAGAATGCTAGAGATTTTATAGACATAATTTGTCCTATTCATGGTCCTTTTACTCAACAAGTAACTTCACATCAACAAGGTTGTGGTTGTGACTTATGTGGAAAAGAAATTATATTTAACAGTAGGAAATATTCAACAAAAGAATGGATAGAAAAATTTAGAAAAATTCATAATGAAAAATATGATTATTCATTAATAGATTCTATTGAAAACTCCTTACAAATAATATATATTATTTGTCCTAAACATGATAAATTTCCTCAAAAAGTTGAAAGCCATAGTCAAGGTCAAGGTTGTCCTTATTGTCAAGATTCTTATATGGAAAAAATTACTAAAAGTTTATTACTATCAAAAAATATTAATTTTATTCAAGAAAAAACAATTAAATGTCATTCAAAGAAAGGTTTAAGATTAGATTTTTATATAGAATTAAATGGAATTAAATATGCTATAGAATGCCAAGGAATCCAACATTATGAACCAGTAGAATTTTTTGGTGGAGAAAAAGTTTATAATGAACAAATTATTAAAGATAATGACAAAAGAGAGTATTGTATTAATAATAATATTAAATTATTAGAAATCCCATATTGGTCTAATAAAAGCAAATTAAAAAAATCTGTAATTGATTTTTTAGGTTTATAATTAAAAATCCTTCCTAATATTAGGAAGGATTTTATTTAATTAAATTATACTTTTAGTTTAAAACTTCATTGACATCTGTACCATGTGGAGTATTTATAAAATTGAATATTAAAGTAAATGAATAACTCTTAAAAATCACAGCTGCACTTAATATAAACTTTTGTTGATTTAGTACAGCATCACCATTATTCTCTCTATCGCATTTTACAGCAGAACTATCAATACCATTGGCATAATTACTAATAATTACTTCAGTATTTGTTTTAGCAGTAATTCTATGGTAATCATCATTAGCTTTACCTTGTTGAGGAATTAATACATTAGTCATTACATCTCTAACAATTAAATCAGTTTCTATTGATTGTGCTACATATGACCATACTGATTCTTTTTGTAATGTAGTTCGAGCACCTACAATCCAGTATCCATATTGAGGGTCTTTTACTAATGGATTAAAATGATAGTTATCTAGTTTCTTTAATTGAGATTGTGTAGCAGATTGATATAGTTTAATAATACCACTATCAACTTGACCACCCATATTTCCTTGTTCATTAAAATATATTGGTTGTTGTGATGGATCATTAATTATACTTTCCATTATTTGTGATACAATTAATCCCATATTAGAACACATAAAATTATTACCTTGATAGTTATCTGTCCTTAATCCCCAAGTTAAACAATAATAAAATATTCCTCTATTACTTATTGAGTTTCTATAAGTAGCAGGACTTGCTATAATGGTATCAGCACTTACATTTGATGTTGGCAATGCAAAAGTAGTATGTTTTAATATTTCATCATCAGCAGATCGTAATCCTTGGAATTCTGTAGCTATTGCTGTTTCTCCTGTAGTATCAAATACTAAATTAGTAGCATATTTTGATGTATCTCTTAATACTTCATAATAAGTAACTAAGTCTGTACCAGATAATATAGCACCACGATTGCCACCACCTAATTCTACATAATCAGTATCATCAGTAAATGTAGAAACAGTACTATTTTGTATAGTAGACACAAATAATTGTTCTTCATCATCAAAAGCATTTCCTATATAAATATTAGTACCATTACCATCTTTAGCATCTGTAGTTAATCCTACAATATAGGGAGAATTAGATAAATCTACATAACTATCAGAAGGAACATCATATCTTTGTACTGCTATATCAAAAGCACCTGAAATAGTAGTATCAGCAGTTATTTGAACTTGTAAATCATCTGCTTGTTGGTTATAATCAAATAGAGTAAAATAAGCAATATTACTTACATCGATTGTATAATCTGTAGAAATTATAGTTCCTGTACTAGGTGCTGAATTAAGAGTAAATACTAATGATCCATTTGATTTATTTAAACTACCAGTACCATAACCAGACATAGTATATAATTCATAATTTCCACTAATAGTAGTATCTGTTATCTTGGAAGTACTATTATCATATAATGCTAAAGTTTGTGCATTATAATATTGATAATTTGTTAATGTTCCAGAATAGAGTACCTTAGTACTATTTCCTGTAAACAAGGTATATCCCATTTGAACACCAGAATAATTGGTAATAGCTTGAGTAGTAAACCCACTAGTTAAGGGGATAGTTCCTGATGCAGTTACTATTACTCCACCATATGCACCACTTTTAAATGGAGCACATAACCAAGTACCTGAATGTTTATTAACATCAATAACATCCTGTATAGCAGGGTAACTTGCAGAGGGATATCCATAGTAATTTAGTATTGCTTGAGTGGAACCACGATCATAAAAAATCCAATTACTAGAACCTTTAGGAGCAATAAAAGCAGTAGCACAAGTTTTTTCAGGTGAAGCTCCTACTGTTTGTGTTTTATCTATTTCATTAACTGTTATACGCCAGGAAGTTGACATAAATTTCTCCTATATTCTATTAAATAGTTAAAAATTATATATTGATGATAGTAACTATTTAATAGTGAGTGACACCGTAACAACTAATTCTGATTTCTATTATGGTACTGATTGGGAATCATATACTTTTTATAATACTCTATTAGCTAATTCTATAGCATTAGAAGAACATTTTGGATCATTATTATTTCATGATGATTTAACTAGAATAATATACTCTCCTAATGAATTTTGTTTTAAGGAAAGATTAAGAAAAAATAAGTCTAATAGTAATTTAAATATTCCTTTTATGAATTATTATTTAACTGATATAAATCAAAATACTTCTCCTAGATCATTATGGAATAATGCTAATATGGTACAAGGTATACTAGGTGATGATTATCAATCAAAATTAGGATATAAATTAAAATTAGTTCCTGTAACAATGGAATATGAGGGTACTGTTTTTTACAATCAACCTTATGATGTATTATATGGACAACAAAAAGTACAGAAACAAGCGGCTAATGAAACTATATTAAGTGGTATCTACAATGCTCCTACAGCTAGTGGAATGACTACATCAGGAGTATACAGCTTATATGATCCTATATTTACTAATTATTCTATAAGTTATAATGATCAATATTCACAAGATGATTGGCTAGTTGAAAATAAAATATTTACAATAGGATTAAATATTCAAGCAATTACTTATTTCATATATTCAGAAGACACTAAAATTTCATTTTCTAATGAAGTTATATTCAATTTTATATCTACTAAGGGGATAATTGATAAAGATATTGACCCTGTAAATTGTTCACCACAAGAGTTATTACAAATAATATTAGATTATGATCCTACTACAGGAATAAGTGATTATACTGAAACAGAAACTTAGATACATACAATTAAATCAGGTGGAAAATATTTTTGATCAGAATTAAAGATAGAGTCTAAATATTTTGATAATGATACTTTACTATATAAATAATCACATCTATTATATTTGTTTTTACTATCATATAATTCACCAAAATACATTTTACCATTATTGGTTATTATTTCATATACTCCAAAGAAAAAATCATTTTGTTCATTAATAATAGATTCATTTCTAGTAACTGATAATTCAGAACCTTGAAGTTCTATGATATCAGTAGTATATTCTTTACATGTAGATAATTCATATAAACTATTGTATTTATTACCCATAGTTAAATCAGTATAAAATCCTAATTTTAGTTCTTTTTTATCAACAGGAGTTAAATAAGTTCCTAATTTATTTTTGGCATCTCCATACCAATAATCATTATTATTAATAAAAGCTAGTAAATCTTTTGTTTGAATCATTTATAAATAGTTAGAGAAATAGTAAAAGACTCTTGTTTTAATAGTAACTATAATATAGAGGGACACCTAGTTTTTGCGGACTAGCTGATTAGTCATTCATACAACTAATCTTACCTCAATTTATAAACCATTGTTTTTTACATTATAACTATGTATATAGACTTCCGCAAAAGTCTATAGGAATCATTTTATGTATGAAGAATCATTTAGTAAATTACCATCAGTAGACACTAATCATCAGTTACATTTAGATAGATATATAAAATTTATTAATAGTAGACCTATTAGAGTTTATAAATCTAAATCAGGGTTATGTAGACATCATATACAACCAGTATCATTAGGATCAGAAAAAGGTTTTAGTAAAGAAAAATGGAATATAATAGTATTAACATTAAGAGAACATTATATTGCCCATCTATTACTATGGAAAACCTATGGTAATGAAATGGCTAAAGCTTTTATTATAATGACTAAACAAAATAATACTAATTTGAAATTAACATCCAGACAATATAATACCTTAAAGAAGGATTCTTCTAAATTTAGTAGTATTAAAACAGGTAAAAAAGTAATTTGTTTAGAGGATAATCAAGTTTTTGATTCTGTATCTTTAGCAGGAGAATATTATCAGATATGTACATCTCAAATAAGTAATTGTTGTAATTTAAAAAAGTTGTCTACTCATAATTTACATTTTATATATTATGATACCTTTATTATTTTAGAAAAAGAAGAACTTTTAAAAAGATTTAATATAAATAAAAAGAAAGAATATAGAAAACAAATCTCTAAAAAAGTTATTTGCTTAGAAACTAAAGAAGTATTTAATAGTATTACAGAAACAGCTAGTAAAATGAAAATTAGTTATAATAATATTCGATGTTGTTGCTATCATTTAAAACATAGCAATAGTGGTTATCATTTTGTTTTTTATAATGAATATATTAAATCAGATTTTATCTTTATAGAAGAAAAAGAAATAAAACAAACAATTAAAATAATTTGTTTAGAAGATAATATTATTTATGAATCTATTATGGATGCATCTAGAAAATATGGAGTATTAGCAGGAAATATCTCTAAAAGTTGTCAATCAAAAGGTAAAATGTTTGTTAAAGGATACCATTTTATGTATTATGAAGAATATATTTTATATGGTTATAACAAAAATGAATTAAATGTAGGCACTTTGGGTAAAAAAAGAAAAGTAGTTAGAATTGAAGATAAGGTTGTGTTTAATTCAATTAAAGAAGCAGAAAAAGAATGTGGATTTTTTGGTATATCTAAAAGTTGTATTTCTAATGGAAATCAACAAGTAGGAAATTTTCATTTTATGTATTACGAAAAGTACCTATTACTTAATACTTAATTAAAGATAATACTAAAATAATTTTCTAATATTATTTTAATATAGTTAATTATAATTGGATCAGGTTGTTTTAGAAAATCATCACTTGGAAAAATTAATAAAGATATACAATCAGCAAATAATTCTTCTACTGAATTTTTTTCTTTAGGTTCACGAGTCATTTTAATATTATTATATATCCATTTGTCATAAACATTATAATAATCTATCTGTACTTTTTCTGGTAGAGATTCAAAAATTCTATGTCCCCATTCATGAAATAAAGTAAGGCAATAAAATACTTTATCTTCTTCTTTAACTTGAGATTTTAGAAATATAAAATTTTTCATAAAAAAGGCTTGTGTATTTTCTCCTGCTGAAAATTCTATATATTTTGGGTCAACTATAATAAAAGCATCAAAATGGGAAAGTTCTTCAGGAAATAACTCATGTATTTTCTCTAAGAATATCACAAAGTTTTTTCTAATAAAAGGATCAGTATCCTCTTCATAATAAACAGTAGTTCCAAATATAATATCTTTTTGTAATATGTTTAATGTTAGTATAGGAAGCTCTTGTACATAGCCATATAATTCTAGCCAAAGGTCTACTAATCTATTTACAGTATTATATTCATATTCAATAAAACATTCTAGATTTTCTATATCTTCTTCATATATACTTAATAAATGTAGTAATTCTTCTTTAACATTATATACTTTAGGTAAAGTAAAGAATTCATAATCTCGTTCTAAAAAGTGAATAATTCTATCTAAATAAGGGTGTTGATAAGTATCTTTTATAATAGGAGTGATGAAGAAGTTAATATATTCTGAAGTTTCTAATGAAGTATAGTTACTATTATCAATAAATAATTCATTATACATATGAATACGATCATCTATATAATTATTAAATAATTTGTCTACAGCTATAAAATCTTCAAGGGAAAAAGTAAAATCTAATCGTTCTTTAAGAATCATATATAAATAGTTATTTTAATAAAAAGTAAGTATCTTTTATATATGTTTCTAATTCTTTTATTAATGATAGTAATTCTTTTTTCTTTATAGTACTAACACCAGTTTCTAAATACATAAGAAAAGATTCTGGAGTATTACTAATAACAGAAAAATCATCTACTATTGTAGGAATGTATTCACAAAAAGCTTCATATATGTCTATTAATTCTGTTTCTTCTTTTAATTTTTTTATCATAATAACCTCATATAGATAGTTACTCTTTTACTATTAGTGGACAATAATTAGGTTTAATACCTAAATCAATAAATTTTTGTACTTCTTTTCTATCCCCTTTTAATGTTCTAGGCATAGCAGAATGTCCACACACACCTACAGAAGTTAATGTATGTAGTAAATATTGACACTCTTTACAAGAATTTGGTATAGATTCTTTTTCCATAATAATATCCTTATTAATTATAGTTAGATATAAAAAAGACTTCCTTTTTACAGGAAGTCTTTAAAAAATACTTATTATTAGTTATTACTCTTTTTTATCATCATCCTTATCCATTTTATCCTTATCCTCTTTATCCATGCGAGAAATCATTCTAGCTCTCATACGAGCACGCATAGCATTTTTATCTTCTTCATCTTTGTCTAACTTATCTTTATCTTCCTCTTTATCCATTTTATCTTTGTCATCTTCCTTGTCATCCATTCGTGCTCTCATTCTAGCTAATCTTCGGCGCATTTCAGATTTATCTTCCTCATCATTCTTATCCATTTTATCTTTGTCTTCATCTTTTTTATCCATTTTTGACCTTATTCTTCGGCGTAATTCAAATTTTTCTTCATCATCCATTACACTTAAAAATTCATTAGGGTCATCTACAGGAGCTACAGGAGTTTCAGGAGCAAAATCATCAGCATCCATACGAGCAAAGGGACGACGCATAGTATAAATTTCATCAAAATCAGAACTAGAAGCAGAAGCTATATCAGCATCAGTTTGAATAGTATCCACTACACCTTCTTCTTCAACTAGAAGTCTAGTTCCTTTATCTACAATTTTACCTTCAATAAGAACTTTCTTAGTAAGAGGAATAGAAACATACTTTTTACCATCAATCTCTACTATTTTTCTTTTAGCCATAATATTAATATTCTCCTTTATATCCTATATAAATAGTTAAAAACTTTTAATATTACTATTTTTTATGTATTAACACCATTTTTATAGTTTTCTAATATATTATTAAAATCTGTATTTTGCATTAATGAATAATCAGTTAATGGAGCTATAATGTATTGATTTATTTGATCCCCTACTAAATTACCTTTAATAACTTGGTTTACTACTTGTAATGGTAATACTTGATAAATTTCATCTTTTAATAAATATTTGTATAATACAACATCTCCTTTGTTAACAATTTCAGAAGTTAAACAATACATTTCTATAGGAAGTATATCATATAACATTAATGTAGTAGAATCTTGATTATCATCAGTTGATGGTAATACAGGAATTTCTTTACCAGGAAATTCAATTCTGCACCAGAATTGTTTATTAACATCAATACCACTATGACTATTTCTAAATTTATCTTCTATAATATGAAGTAAGGTCCTTTGTGAAGAATTAGAACCTAATACTTTAATATATTTATAATTATATAAATCTTTCATCATTTTACGAGACTTTAATTGTAGTTGTTCCTGTACTGACATAATATAAATAGTTACATCATTTATTAACTATTTATATATGTCTAATATTAGTAACTATACTTCCTATACAGAAGCTCAATCAATAAATAATAATTTATGTTTAGGTAGTGGTATATTAACAATGTATTCAGGATTACAACCTGCTACTGCTAATGATCCTATTATAAGTGGAATATCATTAATTAATTTTCAATTACCTGATTATATATCAAATATTGTAACACCATCAGGAACTATAATATTTGGGGCTATTAATAATGCTATAGCTTATAATGATGGTATTGCTTCTTTTTTTAGGATAACTAATAGTGGAAATACTATTTTAGATGGTACAGTAGGAACTATAGGAACAGATATTATATTATCAAGTACAACAATAACTAGTGGAATGATGATTAATCTTGATAACTTAACCTATACTATTACTCAATAGAAGATAGTTTAATGAATAATATTAATCAATATAAACAAACATTAGTAGGGAATGGGAATGTTGTACATAGAAGTTCTGGAAACATAAATCAAAAAAAACAATACGTTAATAGTTATTTAATAGGATATAAAAAAATTAATCTTATTTTTAATATAGAAACAGATATTGATTTAACTATCTAATAATGTCAACTGTGATAGTAGGTCAAACGTATACAATTAATAGTACTTTATCTATTGATATTAGTGGTAGTACATCCGTAATAATTAAGTATCAAAAACCAAATGATACATCTGTATATGATTTACAATCAAGTATAAGTATAAAAACTAATAGTATATCTTCAGTAGTATCAAATACTATTAATGATACTGTAGGAAGATGGAAGTGTTGGTTACATATATTATATCCATCAGGAATTATATATAAGAGTAAACCTACTATTATAGAAGTAATAGAAGAAGGACAAATATAATTAACGACCACCAGGAATTGAAGAAACTTCTTCCCAATACTTTATTTCTTTCTCTACCATATCTTTACCTTTTTCTTCTAATTTATCTGTATCAATATTGGCTGGTAAATCTAATTCAATCATTCCTAATATTTCAGCTAATTTAAGTTTTAAATTTCCTTTAATATATCTAAGTACTGATTGTCGTTTATCAAATTGAATATTATTAAAATCATTATCAGTAATACCAAATTCAAAATAAAAACTTCCAGCTATATTAGATTTATAATATAATGTATTTGTATACTTGTCAAATTTATAGTAATATACTTTATTAGAAGATTCTATTGATTTAGCATAAAATCTACGTTGATATACATTTGTTTCAAAACCATATCCAAAAGGAGTACCAAAACTTCCTACACCAAAGCTATTTCCCCCTACAGACATAACATTAGATGCACTAAAGAAAGGATTAGCATAGAATTGTCCATTGTCCATTAATGAATTTTGACCTAATATAGATGATTGAGGAACAAATTTCATATTAGCAAGTCCAATTATATTCCCACTAGTAGTACTAATATTAACAGTACTAACACTATTAGCACCTGATGAATAATAATTATAAGGTATAATATGAGGAAAAAACTTATAGTAATCTTCCAGTGAAGGTTCTATTACTTGATCATATATTTGATTTTGAGTTATCATGTCATATATAGAATTTTCATCTACAGCAGGATATCCTATTGCAGAAAGTATATTATAGTAATCTTTATCAGAAATTATTAATCCTGAAATAGCAGTAGTCATTATTAAATAGTTATAGTAGTTATTCCTTTACAACCATCATTAATTCTGCTAATTTTGTATGTAAATTTTTGTACTCTATATACTCTTTAGTATTAGGAATATTATATCTTTTAGTTTTTCTTCTTTGATATATGCTACTTTTACATTGTGCTTTAAATATGTTAATATAACAAATTAATTGATATGGTGATTGCATTTACTTTATGATCCTAATATTATTTTGTTTATCATATACTAGTGTTATATGGTTATTACTATCAATTGAATTTACAATACGAATGGTAATAAGTCCATACCCTACTTCTTCATAAAGTTCATTAACTTCTTTATCTGTTAAATATAGTATCCCACCTAAAGAATGATATCTATATCCATTATATTCTATATGATGATAAAATTTATTTTCTACAGGATTATATTCTACAATAGATGATCCACGAATTTCATAATACTCTATACCACTTCCTTTTCTATCTACTAATTTTTTTAATGCTAAATTAAAATTAGTA
>Ga0153915_10001291_pt1 | contig 23091 bp, 15 predicted proteins | sample Opewatmetagenome_2_FD_107003 | JGI IMG/M metagenome (GOLD analysis project Ga0153915, IMG submission 107003) | Freshwater wetland microbial communities from Ohio, USA - Open water 3 Core 3 Depth 3 metaG | ecosystem: Environmental > Aquatic > Freshwater > Wetlands | place: USA: Ohio, Lake Erie...
AAATCGGGACGTTCTAACCAACTGAACTACGACCCCAATATGTAAAGAAACAAACTTCAAATTCTAAATGAACTCGCGGCCTTCCCGATAAATCGGGACGTTCTAACTAACTGAACTGCGACCTCAATATGTAAAGAAACAAACTTCAAATTCTAAATGAACTCGCGGCCTTCCCGATAAATCGGGACGTTCTAACTAACTGAACTGCGACCCCAATATGTAAAGAAACAAATCTCTAAAACTTAGAGCATAAAGATATAACATTATGCTCTATAAATCAAGAGTTACAAGCCTTTTGTTCCAAAACTTACTCCAACCGCATGGGCGGCGAGAACTGCCTGGTCTTTAGGGGTAACGAGTTTCTGTTTCGAAATAGCATCAACGATTTTAACGCTTGTAATATCGGAGCCTTTTAATGCGGCCATCATTCCGAATTTTTTCTTCATAGCCATCCCGATAGCATAGGTTCCGAATTTGGTCGATAAAATGCGGTCGAAGGGAGTAGGGCTGCCTCCTCTCTGAATATGCCCCAGTACTGTATATCTTGTCTCGAGGCCGGTATTATCGCTTATTTTTTTAGCTACATATTCAGCAATACCGCCAAGCTGATTTGGATCGGTTCTTTTAATATCTTTTTCCTTAACCATAATATTGCCGTCCAGCGCTTTAGCTCCTTCGGCAACGCATACAATACTGAATCTTTTTCCGAGAGCATTTCTTCTAATAACTCTTTCATAAACCACATCCCAATCGAATGGCAGTTCAGGGATAAGAATAATATCGGCGCCTCCTGCCAGGCCGCCGTTAAGCGCAATCCAGCCTGCATAGCGTCCCATAACTTCAATAACCATAACGCGGTGGTGCGAAGATGCGGTTGTATGAAGCCTGTCCAATGCCCAAGAAACCACATAAACAGCCGAATCATGGCCGAATGTCTGATCGGTAGCCTCAAGGTCGTTATCAATTGTTTTTGGAACGCCTACAATGTTCATACCCATATTGCCGAGTTTATTGGAAATATGCATTGTCCCGTCTCCCCCGATGGCAATTAAAGCATCCAGGTTCCATGCTTCATAATTTTTTATTGCGTTTGCCGAACGGTCAACAATCTTTATCTCATTCCCGACCAATTCAGGCCAGTGAAACGGGTCTCCTTTATTGGATGAGCCGAGAATTGTTCCTCCGGTTGCAAGAATACCGGAAACATCCTTATTGTAAAGTTCTATTGCCTTGCCTTCGACCAGGCCTTCAAAGCCGTCAATAATACCAAGAACAGACAAACCGTAATCGTGGGCCGGTTTAGCAACCCCTCTAATAACCGCATTTAATCCGGGGCAGTCGCCTCCTCCGGTAAGAATGCCTATTCTTTTTACTTTGCCATGTTTCGACGCATGTGTTGCCATCTTTCCTCATAAAATTAATTTTGACTCGCAAATTTACTTCTTTCTAAAGACAATTACATAAAAAGAAATATTAAATATTTTATATAATCGAATATTTTTAGGAAAATTAAACAGAATGAAGGATTTTAATTTTTAATCAGATTTGTTATCGGTTTAAAGTGTTTCTTTGCAAGCCTGATAAGAGTTTCTTTTCCGTAGGAATGCAATATTTCTTTTGCCTGTTTTTCTACTTCCGAAGAAGCGCCTTTAAGAAGATACAATCCTGAATTTTCCTGTTCGGTAAACCATTTTTCAAATCTATCTCTTGCAAGAATTGACGCGGCGGCAACCCCTGTATATTTTTCCCCTTTCGGTATCTGGATAAAATTTTTATGCGCAAATTGGGTATTACTGCTTATCGAAAGGGCTGTTTTACTGAACTGGTCTGTAATGATTGTAGGGGAATCTGTTTTTTTTAGCAGAGTTTCTATTACCTGCGAATGAGCGGCATTGAGCATCTTGTTTAAATTAAGATAACGGCTGTATAGTAAATTATATTCAGGAGGGGCGAGAACAAGTATAGAATAATTTCCTTCTGTAATGTTTTCAATTTCATTTGCAATGAGAGAAATCTTCCCATTCTTTATTTCTTTGCTGTCCCGTACTCCCGCTTTGCAAAGCTGTTCGATAATTTTCTTGTTTACATGAACAGCCGCAATAACAAGGGGGCCGAAAAGATCTCCTTTGCCCGATTCATCGGTGCCAATATAATTTTCCGGTTCATCAGGTTCCTGATTTATGCCGGCAAAGGGTAATTTATTGAATATTATACCTTCAATCTGCCGGTAAAGAGAGGCAAGTTCGTTTCCCTGAAGAATGGTTTTGACACCTTTTTTGCCGAAATAAACAAGAATTTTGCATTTTTCTACCCCTTTTTGGGCTGTAATTTCGTAATTATAGTCCTTTTTAATAGGAGGTGAAGAGATAATATTCTCTTTCTGAAGTGAGTTTTTAATAGCCGATATAGCTTCAAATGCGTTTTTTGATAGTAAAGTATTCATAATAAAAAAATAATTATCTGAACTAAATTTACAAATTATTATTGGAGAATTATATAAAAATTTCATATTCTTAAAGCTCAAAAATTGTTCTTATGGAGAGTTGGCAGAGTGGTTGAATGCGGCGGTCTTGAAAACCGTTAAGGATGCAAGTCCTTCCGGGGTTCGAATCCCTGACTCTCCGCACCGCAGAAAAGCGGAAAAAGTAAGAAGTTCTTTATTGAACTTTTTTTAAAAGTAATACTTGACAGTTTTTTAAATCGTGATGGAACATCAGCAAGTTTTAAAGCTCTGTCAGTTTTTTATTTATTTAATTTAAGGAGCATCTGTTTATGGCAGAGCGCAAACAAGGTTCTGTTAAATGGTTTAACAGTACAAAAGGATTTGGTTTTATTTCGCAGCCCGAAGGCGAAGATGTATTTGTTCACTTCAAATCTATCTTAGGCGATGGATACCGCACACTCGCTGAAAACGATAAAGTTGAATTTACTATCGTTCAGGGAGAAAAAGGCCCACAGGCTTCAGAAGTAAAAGTAATCCGCTAAGAATATAATTTTATTCTTGAACAGAGAACCCGGCTTTTGCCGGGTTTTTTGTTTTAAAAAATTAATAAAGTAAAATTCGGAAAAATACAGAGGCTCTGTATCTTCGGGTTATTTGAATAAAGAAAAGCTCTATCCCCGCCGGAAAAAAGATTTAGACGAAGCATTTAAATATACCGGCGGCTTAATCAATATTTAAAAAATGCATTCTTTCCCGGTCTGATAATAAAAAAATATTTTTTTTATCATATCTATATTATTATCGATTCTGCTTTCTGTATTTTGTAGCGCGGTATTGTGTATCTGAATATTAAATTACTTATTTTCGCCCCATTAAAGTTTAATGACGGCAGATAAGTTGCTTGCTTCAACTAAAATAATAGATATTTCCGATGATGGGCTTGCAAAAGCGTTAGGCAATGATAATGAAGTTGCATTCAGCGAATTATACGAACGCTACTGGGAGAAAATGTTTTTATATGCTCACAATGTTTTGCGGGACAAAAACATGTGCGAAGACATAGTGCAGAATGTATTCTGCGATTTATGGGAAAAAAGGAATAAACAGCATATTGAAAATATTTCTTCATATCTGTACGAATCTGTTAAAAGGCAGATATTTAAAAAATTCAGGCAGAAAAAAAACAATAAAGTCCATTATCAGGAAATACTGGAATTTATAGATGACAGCAGAATTGAGCAGACATTAGAGTTTAAAGAGGTTAATTATAAAATTGAAAAATTGATTATGGAACTGCCCGCTCAACGCCGGAAAATTTTTATAATGAGCCGCACTGATGAGCTGTCGCATAAAGAAATAGCTTCTCAATTAAATCTATCGGTACGAACGGTAAAAAATCAAATAGGCCTCGCCCTGAAATTCATACGAAATTCATTCAAAATTGCAGTTTTTCTCTTCTTTCGATAGCCTGTTTGTCTTTTCGGTCTGAAATTTTATAAAAAATCTTATTCCCCTTTGGTCCCTTTTTATCCCTTGTGGTACTTGGTAAGTATGAATATTGAATTTTGATTAGTCACGGATAAAAGAATTGGATAAAAAGAAAATTTCTGAACTTGAAAACCAGTACATTAAAGGAGAATGTTCTCCTGACGAGAAATATCTTCTGGATAAATATCTTGAATCATTCCAGAAAGAGGAAACAAACTGGGATGAGAGTGTGCACGGAAACAAACTTTCGGAAAAAGAAGAGATTTATAATGCCATAATGCGCAAGATCAGGCATAAACAGAAAAATATCATTGTGAGGGCTTTTTATTCATCCGCCCTATTGAAAGCCGCCGCTTCTATCCTAATCCTTTTATCATTATCAGTGAGCGCATATCTTCTGCTTAAAACGCCGCAGGAAAATGAGGCGGTTATTGCATGGGTAGAAAAAGCAACCGTTCCGGGGGAGAAAGCCGTTGTTACATTGAACGACAACACCAGAATTATACTTAACGCAGCAAGCAGATTAAAATATACAAGAACCGGCAGGGAAGTATATCTTGAAGGCGAAGCTTATTTTGAAGTTACGCATGACACTTCAAAACCGTTTATGGTGCATTCGGCAGATATTACTACAACAGTTCTCGGCACTAAATTCGACGTCAATGCATATAAGACAGAAAATAATATTTCCGTTTCGCTTCTTGAGGGTATGGTTAAAGTATCCCATGAGAAAAAGACGGGAACCGAAGACTTGGTTGTTCTTAATCCCAAACAGCAGCTTGTGTTTAATAAAGACAGGGTTCTTGGGGAAGTGCATGAATTTGATCCGCAGAAAGAGGTGGGTTGGAAAGATAATATCCTTAAATTCAAAAATGTGCCTCTTGAAAAAGTACTTGCCGTTCTTGAAAGGACATTCGGCGTAAAGTTTGAGCTTGCCGCTAAAGAAAAAGCTAAAATTAAAATAACAGCTAATTTTAAGAACGATTCAATACAAATAATCGCAGAAGCATTAAAGAATCTTACGGGGCTGCAGTATAAAATTGAAAAGGAAAACAACGAAACAAAGAAGATAAAATTATATAAGAAATAAAAGGAGATTACTTATGCCTGAAATTAAAAGGCCATGACAATTGGCAGGTTGCCATGGCCTGGTTTAATTAAACAATAATGAATCGTTTAACTAAAGTGAGATTAAAGATATGAAAAAAAAATTATTAATGGTACTTAAAATGGCGGCATTTTTATCATTTAAAGGTTTGCTTCTTGAAATAGTTCTTTTCAACATTCTTCTTGCCTCGGTTCCTTCGGTTGCCCAGAATTTAAAAGATATTAAAGTGAGTATTTTCTTGAATAATGTTACAGTAGAGCAGGCTCTGCAGACTATTGAAGAGAAAACCAATTTCAAATTTAATTATATAAAAGACGATTTGCCGCGCGATGAAACGGTTTGCATTAATACCGCTTCCGGCTCCCTTCATGATATCCTTACTGGAATTGCAAAAGAATATTCTCTTGAATTTAAAAGAGTGAACGAACAGATAACGGTAATAAAAGCGAATGGTGAAGCAGAGAATATAATTACTACGGTTGAAATAGGCGTTGTTAAGGGTTACGTTACAGATGCTGACACAAAAGAACCACTTCAAGGCGTTACTGTTCAGATAAAAGGAACTACAATAGGAACGTTTACCGATAAAAGAGGTTATTACGAATTAAACGGCATTAAACCGGGTAAATATACTTTGGTTGCTTCTTATGTGGGTTATTCTGCTGTTGCGAAAGATGTAACTATTTTGGCAGATAAAACTACGGAAGTAAATTTCCAGCTTGGACAGAGCGCAATGAATCTTGACGAAGTTGTTGTTACCGGTTCTATAAGCGAACGAAGTGTAAAAGAAAGCGCAAACCCCATCACAATTATTACTCCAAAGGATCTAGAAAATAGAAATTTGAGTTCATTAGGCAGTGTCTTGCAATCTGTTCCCGGTATAGTAAGTACTTTTACCGCAGTACAGGTTAAGCCCGGCTCAGTTGGCAAAGCAAGTGATTTAGGCCTTCAGCAACTTAATATCAGAGGATATTCACCTTCGGGAGATTTATCGAATAATACTAAATTTTTAATTGACGGGGTTGAAGTATATGATTACCGCACATTAAATTATATAGATCTGAACGAGGTTGAAAAGATTGAAGTAAGCCGAGGCCCTATGTCTTCAACTCTTTACGGAGCGGGATCTTCCGGCGGCGTTATCCAAATTTTCACTAAAAAGGGTTCAGGCGCTGTTAAATTCAGTTTCAAAACCATGTTTACATCGCAAGAAAGTAAATATCAGGATGCAAATCCAATTAATCAGCAATATTCAATGAGTTTAAGCGGAGGAAAGCCCGATTTTGGATATAGAACTTCTCTAAAATATTCTCTATATCCAATATCAAGGTGGGCGGTAAATAATGGAATAGATGAAAAAGATATTGATTTCAATTCGAATATTTATGGGAACATCGGCAATATTAAAACAGAATTGAATATAAGATATGGAACCAGCCGATCTGGTAACGCAGCAAACAATATTTGGCAAAAATTAGCATTGGCTGAAAACTGGACTTACGCAAGTAAGATAAAAGTTACTTTATCTGATCTGGAAAAGGAAATAAAATCTTATACTTTGGGTCTTACATTAAGACAGGCGTTGACAGATAACATTTATCATAGTTTGACTGTCGGGAATTCACAAAATTTAACTTATACGCATACATATACCGCGTTTGTCTCTAGTGCAGGAAATTTATATGCCGAAAGCGATTATAACTATACCCTTCAATCATTAAAATATTTTATCAATCTCAGCCAGCCAATCGGTGCAGATTTTAAAGCGGACATAACTGCGGGAATCGATCTTAACAAAGGGCAGTACAACCAGTTATATACATATTTTAATACACAATATGGCGATAATGTAACCCAGTCGCTCACAACCAGTTCCAGCGGTTCAAATGTTGTTAAAACAAGTACCACAACAGGTTTTTTCGGTGAAAGTGTTTTCGGATTATGGGATAAAATCTTTTTAACAACAGGTATCCGTGCGGAAAAGAATAGTTCTTATGGAGATGATTTGGGATGGTACACAATGCCCAGAGTCGGATTGACTTATGTTACCGCTTTGGGACAATTCACTGTTAAACCAAGAATATCATGGGGGCAATCCACACAGCCGGTTTCACCTTCGTATAAGATAGGCACTACAACTGTTTCTGGGAGTTATACTTATCAATATTTAGCCAATGAAAATCTTAAACCCCAGGGCCAGCAAGGTTATGAAGCGGGCTTGGATATCTTCTTCGGTAACAATTATTCAATGGGCTTTACATATTATTACCAAAAAGTAACCAATTTGGTTTCATCGATATACTTGTCAGAACTATCTTCGACGTACTTATATGTTTATCAGTATCAGAATATATCAGAAGTGTTTAATAAGGGATTTGAAGTAAATGCAAAAGCAATATTGAACCCGTTTACAATTGATATCGCGGCATCGGTGACAGACAGCCGCTACGGATCTGGATTCACATACTCCTCATATTATCCATATCTTGTTGAAGGTGGTAGAGTAATAAACGTTCCAACCGGCAACTTATTTGCACGCTTAAGTTACCGTGTACCGGCATTCTTTTCATGGAGCGATAAAGGAGGAAATATTTCTGTTGAATACGCGTGGACAGGCAGCGAAATTAATTATGATTATTATTATTACATGGAAGCTGTCTATAATAAGGGAAAATATGCCACGCAATATAGATCTTGCGATGCATTCTATTTAATAAATTTGCGCGGCGATTATAATATATTAAACAGTGTAAATATATATATTGATATTTCCAACCTCTTAAATGATCAGAAATTTAATGGCGGATACTATCCGCAAAATGGCCGCAGAATAACATTCGGAGTGAATTATTCTACATTATAATTGTTGTTACATAAGGTCATCTCTAAAAAAGATGGCCTTATAGCTAACTAATATGTCTTTGATACAAAAAAGAATAAATTTAATTGTGCGGAGTTATAATGAAAAAATGTTTTATCCTGCTTTATATGATGATGATTATAATGTTGCATTTGTCATCAATAATGGCTCAAAATTTAATGAATATTGGGGACTCTGCTCCCGAAATTAAGGTGTCTAAATGGATTAAAGGAACGCCTGTTGAAAGTTACGAAAGAGGTAAAATATATATAGTGGAGTTTTGGGCCACATGGTGTAGCCCTTGCAAAGAAAGTATACCGCATCTAACAGAACTTGCGCAAAAATATAAAGATAAAGTAACAATTATCGGTATAGATGGAGCCGAGTCGTCAAAAAATCATGAGGAGAATATAAAGACTGCGGAAAAATTCGTAAATGAAATGGGCGATAAGATGGATTATAATATTGCTTATGATACTGAAAATAAATATATGTACAAAAACTGGATGAAAGCTGCGGTTCAGCAAGGAATACCTTGTGCTTTTATAATTGCAATGGACGCGCAAATATGCTGGATTGGTCACCCGATGTCAATGGAAAAAGCTCTCGAAGATATTATTGCTGGACATTATGATATTAAAGCTTTTGCTGAAAAATATAAATCAGAACAATTAAATAATCTTCAAAAAAATAAAGATTTGATAAAATTTGAAGAACTTGCAAAATCTTTAATTGATGCAAGTAAAAATAAAGATTATGAAAAAATTGTTTCTGAATGTGAGAGTGTTGCGGCAAAAGAGCCTTCTCTCCAGTATTTAGTGGATAAGTATTATTTCAATGCTTTGATTAATGTGAATCCAGAAAAATTATATTCGATAGCGCTTAAAGAAAAATCCCAAAATAATGCTAAACGGTTGGATGAATTAATTCCCTATTTTTGTAAAAAAGGCCTTGATGCAAAGTATTATGATTTAGCAATCAATTGGTACAAGTCTAACCTGGAAAACGATAAAGAAGATATTAACTCAATATTTTGGTTGTCGAGAATATACGAGGCGGCAGATAAGAACGAAATGGCAATCGATGCAACAAATAAATTGATTATACTTTACAAAAAAAAGAATAATAGCGCCGCCGACATGTATGTGAATATTTTAGAAAAACGGTTGGCTAATTTAAAGAAAAATAAATAGTTGTTTGTTGTATATCGGTTTCTTTGGAAGATAAATAGAATTATTAATCTTAAGAAAAAGACACCTGTAATTTTAAAAACCTCATAAATGGTAAAAAGGTTAGTCTTGTAAATTCGATGCATGTGTTAACCTTTCCTTGAATGCCTCCCCGCTCTATGGGGAGGCAGTAAAAAGAACTTTGATTCCCCATCAAAGATAAATACGGCGCCCTTAATTTTTATAATTTGAAACGATGCGTAAAGGGGCGCCTCTTTTTTTTAATAATTGGCTTATTTCCCCGGAGTAATGAATTTAAATAGAATTAGTTTAAACGTTTCCTTATGGATATCCCTGAATAAGTTGGGTAAATATTGTATGAAAAAAGCATAAAAACCAATAAAAGATTTACTGCCCACTTTTTTACTTAAAATAAAAAATCTTTGTCAATATACGCATTTTGATTTTTGATTATTATATTAATAGTGAAATAAAAACAAATTATGAAGAACCCGTGAACGACTTTTCATCTTTTTTAGAAGGTTTCTTTTCTCTTAGCAATCCGCTTCTTTTCGGGCTTCTTCTTGTTGCTATGACGATATTTATAGGATGGCTTTTCTTTTCTAAAATTATTTTTCCTATGAAAAAGAAGAGCATTCTGGATAGTCAGAAACATCTGCTTGAAAAAGCTGAACTGATGGCTTTATTTTCCGAGCTGGACCCGAATCCTCAAATCCGCATTGATAAAAAGGGGAAAATAATAAAAACGAACGATGCTGCACGGAGCATTTTTAAAGATTCGGGCATTGAAAACAGGAGTATAAACGAAATTATTCCCTCTCTTAAAATGAATGGGGGGCTGGAGGAAAAACAATTTACCGATACTATAGAGGATAAAATATTTTCTATAAATATTAAACCCGGAGGGAATTACGATTTTACCAACATATATCTGCACGATATTACGAAACAGAAAAACTACGAAGCTTCGCTTGAGGAATATAAAAACAAGCTGAAGGAGCTTGCCGATAAACTGGATTTTACTATTGAAGATGTAAAAAAGACCGTATCGGGAGAGCTTCACGATGACATAGGGCAGAGGCTTCTGGCGCTTAAGCTGAAAGCTTCGCAGGATAAAACAAAGCCGGAAGAATTGCTTCCCGATGTTGAATCGGTTTACCAGCGAGTAAGGCAGTTATCAAGAGAGTTAAGGCCTTCGGATCTGGGCAAAATAGGGCTTCGGGTAAGCGTTCAAAGCCTTGTGGAAAACGTTTCTAACAGCAGCGGCATTAAAGGTTCTTTTGAATATTACGGCAATGACGAAAAAATTGAAGATTCGCTTGCAACTTGTATTTTCAGGGTTATTCAGGAAGCGCTAAATAACATATTAAAACATTCAAAGGCCGAGGAATTTTCGGTTACTTTCCATTCCGATGAAGAGGGCATTAATTTTTATGTTATTGACGACGGCGTCGGCATTCCGAAAGAATATTTTGAAGCCAAGCAGTTTAAGAATTTCGGAATCGGTTTATTCAATATGAAAGAAAGGATTGAAAAATATAACGGTGTTTTTAATATAAGCTCCGATACGGAAACAGGAACCGTCCTGTCTGTCCGTATTCCGGCCCAAAAGGGGGAATGATGAACAGCATTAAACTTCTTGTTGCTGAAGACCATAATATCGTAAGGCAGGGGTTGTGCGAAATGCTGAATGATTTCAACGATATTGCAGTTATTGCCGAAGCTGAAAACGGCCTTAGCATGGTCGATAAATATTTCGAATTTAATCCTGATATTGTTATCAGCGATATTGAAATGCCCCGGCTTCCAGGAACAGAAGCCGCCCAGCAGATACTTTACAAGGATAAAAAAGCTAAAATTATTTTTCTTACTATGCATAACAGCGACGAGTACATTTATATTGCAATTAAAATAGGCGCCTGCGGGCTTATCCCAAAATCCGTTATTAAGAATGAACTTATCAGGGCTATTAAGATTGTCGCCAAAGGGGAAAAATATTTCATGAATAAATCCGACGCCGAACTGGAGCAGATTGTCAAGAAATATGATCTCAGGGTCAGCGAGAAGCCGGAATTAAGAAGCGTTAATTTAACCCCCCGCGATAAGGAGATTCTTCTCTATATTGCAGACGGAATTAAGAGCGAACAGATTGCCGATAAACTGAACCTGAGCAAAAGAACCATTGATATGGAAAGAAGCAAGCTGATGGCAAAACTAAAACTGGATACCGCCCAGCAGCTGGTTAAATATGCCATTGAATATTCTATGTCTATGCAGGATAAACTGAAGTAGCATTGTACTTTTTCTGGACTGGCTGAGTAAAAAAGTTTTTAAAGTATTTCTTCATTGTAAAATGAAACCAGTTTTAATATATTGATATTATTATTTAATAATTTTCAAATCCCGTTCTTTTACATTAACAGGGTAAATAACATAATAAAGAGGGTGTACAATGGGACAAACAACAGGCAAAATATGGTCTAAAGACGAAGCAGAGCAGTTATATGGGGAAGTGCTTCAATCAGCTTCAATGAACTGCAAAGAACTTAAAAACATTATTTCCGGCACAGATGAAAATGTAATGTTCCGCTTACTTGATGGGAATGTGGCAATATTAGGCGATGGCAGGAAAGTAATTTATCCGGCAGGGGCTTCTGTTTCGGCAGAAGATGTCTTTTCCCGGTTCAGTAAATCGGTAGTTGAAGAACTATTGACAAAAAGCGAAGAGGAAACTTTATACGTTGAAAATAGGAAAGAAGTCTTGACTGTGACATATGGGGAAAGTACTTTGGAATTAGGTCTCCCATGTCCGCCATGGTGCGCAGAATAATGAAATTATAAATTTTTTTATTGCTTTTATCTTTTTAAGAATAAAGTATAACTTATACTTTACAACAAGACGTTTTGTGTAGAATTGCGTAGGTTTTCATACAAGTTTTGTATTTTAAAATAATTTTATTTTATATATTGATATCTCAATTTTAATAAAGATGGAGATATATTTTAAAGGACATATTCAGGAGAATAAAAGGATAATATGAATATACTGAAAATTCTTTCTATAGTTAGTGTTATTGTGTGGCTCTTTCCTCCTATTAAGCAGTATAAAACGCAGTACTTCTATTTCTTTCTTATTCCCGCCGTTTTTCAACTTAGTCAATTATTTTTATACCTATTATTTAATCTTAGCACAAATCACTTTTATCCCACTTATTTTTTCTTGCTCATTTCTGCTCTGCTGCAGAAAAAGGAAAGAATAATATTTATTGTTGTTGCGCTTGCCTGCGCTATCATTTTCCCGGCAGTCCATTTTTCAAGGGAAGTTCTGTATAGCATTTCAGCTATTCTTTCAATAATCGTATTTTTAATGGTGTTGTACTCTGCCGTAAGTTTAATTGTAAAGACACAATCTATTAATCTGTTCCTTATTCTTCTTATTGCCTACTTATCAATCGATTTACCCAAGCTCGTTGATCTTGCCCTTAATATTAAATCGGGGCTTATATATTATTATGTCGGTACAGTAGCTCAATGTCTTTTTGCAGTTGCTTTCTGCTTTATTAATATTGACACCAAGAATTTCAGGCTTCCTTTAAAAAGCAGCGGGATAGAATAAAACCTCCCCGATCCTTTTCTTTGTCATCTACTTGTTCTATAAGCCCCCAGGGGCGTTTTTATTTCCCATATATGTTATGGCAGGTATTCTTTTAATTGAAATAGCATTATATGTCTGAAGCATTTTATATATAAACGAAATATTGTTTTTTCTCTTTTATTTATCCTGCAATAAATTTTTCAAAACTGGTTGATATAACGATTAATGTTAAGCAGGAAGCCGCCGCATATTATATGGTGCGGTTTTTCCATGGGTATTAGACGTTTCTTTCCGGTTTGCAAATGTCAAAACTGGAAATAATAAATTGAGAACGAGATTATTAAAAAAAAAGAATAGAAAGTATCTTTTGGCCTAATTGTGAACGAAAGGTTGATTGCAAATTACAAAAGGCATAGTATCACTACTATAGTCAAATGACCAATATTGACTACATTTAGAAGCTATTTAAAATGTACCTGTCAAAGAAAATATTATTATGGGAAAATTAAGTTCGTTTTGTAATAGTCTATGGTAGAACTACCATTTAAAACCCTAGAAATACCTGAAAAATAGTTGAAAATACGGTAAAGCTAACATTGCGTAAATTATTCCCATAAGCTATGTTACTTACCAATATTTTGGTGTTCTTATATCAAAATAGTGACAGGCTTTCATTTTGGGGAAGCAAAGAAAAAGAAGGTAGTTCAGGAGAGGAGCTCTTTCTTAATCTGGTGATAGGATGTTATTTGTAAGGACATACGCCGCTGAGAAATTCAGCAGTATGTCTTTACAATAGCGCCCTTCTTCTAAAATCCATTATTATTTTCTACGTTTCTATTCGGCAAATCATAACTGCAATTATTTCAGCCCTATTGTAAAAACACATTTTTTACATTATTTTTTTTAGCGTCAGTATTTGATATTTGCTGAAAAAATAAATTAATAATGGAAAAAGGAGAATAATATGAAAAAGATTTACGGAAAAAGTTTTATCCCTTTCTTTTTCTTAATCATTTTAGGCTTTAATTGGACGGCCGCTCAGGATATGAAGGTAATTAAGCTGAGCGAACCCAATAAAAAAAGAGGGCTGTCTGTTTCAGAGGCATTATCTTTAAGGGCTTCGGTGCGGGAATGGTCGGATAAAAAAGTAAGCATGGAAACATTATCCGATCTTCTTTGGGCTGCTAATGGAATTAATAGAGAGAATAAAAAAAGGACTGCGGCTTCCGCTCAAAACGCTCAGGATGTTGATATTTATGTTTTTATGAAAGAAGGGGTTTATCTCTATGACGCTGTAAACCATGCTTTAAATCCTATTGTAAGCGGTTCTCACCAATCTAAAATTGCTATGGCACGGCCGGCCGGAGCTCCGGGACCCGGAGGCCCCGGACAAAAAGAGGGCAATCCCCCTGCCGATAGGCCTAATAATCCCCCGGCGAATGCAGCTCCCGGCGGACCAGGGCCTAAACCGGGCGATGCATCGAATGTTCAAATCGATCTGCTTCTTGTGTCAGATTATTCTAAATTCGGCGGAGGCACTGAAGTATTGAAAAAACAATGGGGCGCTATTGATGCCGGTCTTGTAGGGCAGAATGTAATGCTATTCTGCGCTGCTAACGGATTGGCTACTCATCCTAAAGCGGCGATCAGCGAAGAAAATATGAAAGCTTTGCTGAAACTGAAAGATACTCAAATTGTTTTACTCCAGCTTCCGATAGGATACCCAAAAGAATAAAAGTTTAATCGGGGGCCTTTTTGTTGGCCCCCTTATTTTGTTATTCTTTTTTACTAAACAGAATCTTATTAATTAATTGCCCACCCTCATTTTATCTGAGAGTTTTACTCCTATTTACTGTATATTTAAAGTGTAATTAGAAAATAATGTTAAAATATATAAGTAGAAACCCTTTGTTAAAAAAGATAACTTCCAAACTAAAAGACTTCTTCGGGGCAAAGAAAAAGAAACAGCAGGTTTCGCAGCCGGCTGTAATAAAAGAAACGCAGCCCCATATCCGTCCTGCAAAAATTCAATCTACGCCGAAAACCGCCGGCAAGCATCCTCCGAGGGAGCCGCATAAAAAAGAATCTTCAGGAGAATTTCGTAAACGCACGGAAAGACAGCCACAGAAAAGAACTACAGATATCCAGCCTCCGAAATTTATAAATGTTGAACCCTGGGACGTTTCTGAATTTAAAGTCCCTGTTGCAGACGGTAAAATACGTTTTCACGAATTTAATCTTCCCAAAGAAATAATGCGCGCAATATACGATTTGGGATTTCAGTATTGCACTCCGGTTCAGGGAGAAACGCTTGAGAAATCGCTCGCAGGGGAAGATGTAACCGCGCAGGCTCAGACAGGAACAGGTAAAACAGCGGCATTTTTAATTACTATCTTTAATCATATTCTTAAAAATCCGCTTGAAAAAAAGAGGAGCTACGGCGTTCCAAGGGCTCTTATTCTTGCCCCCACAAGAGAACTTGTGCTGCAGATTGAGAAAGACGCCCGCAGTTTGGGCAAATATGTAAATTGTTCCATTCTTTCAATTCTCGGCGGAATAGATTACGGCAAACAGCAGAAAGCATTGCATAGCCAGGCCTGCGATATTCTTATATGCACTCCCGGACGGCTGATTGATTTTTTACAGAAAAAATTTGTAAACCTCGGCAAGGTCGAAATACTGATTATTGACGAAGCCGATAGAATGCTCGATATGGGATTTATCCCCGATGTAAAAAGGATTGTTCTAAGCACTCCTTCAAAATCCAAAAGACAGACAATGTTTTTCAGCGCTACAGTAACCGGAGATGTTAAACGCCTTGCAGATTCGTGGACAAGGCAGGCTTATGAAATAACAATTAAACCGGAAGATGTTACAGTCCAGAGCATTGAACAAATCACTTACATAACCACAATTGAAGAAAAACCGACTTTATTATTTAATATAATAATGCAGAAGAAAATGGAACGCGTGCTGGTATTTGCAAACCGGCGCGAGGAAGCCAGGAGACTTAAAGAAACTTTCGAAGCTTACGGAATAAGCTGCGATTTTATTTCGGGGGATGTTGATCAGAGACAACGGATTAAACGCCTCGAAAATTTCAGGGAAGGAAAAGTCCGCATTCTTGTAGCTACGGACGTGGCGTCAAGAGGAATTCATGTCGAGGCAATTTCACATGTAATCAACTATAATATGCCTCAGGATGTTGAAGAGTATGTTCACCGTATTGGGCGCACCGGCAGGGCGGGGGCATCGGGCGTTTCAATAAATTTTGCCGATGAAGATGATTCTCATGAACTTCAAAAACTTGAAGATTTTCTCGGCAAAAAAATTGAATGCACTTTCCCCGATGAAAGCCTTCTGACGCCTATTCCGGAAATCTATAAAAAACTGGTTCCCCAAAAACCTAAATTTTCTCCCAGACGGAATACAGGGGGAAATGTAAGAAGGAATAATCCTCCGAGAAGAAGAAAGTAATATCCCTGTAATTTTTCAAATAAGTATTCAATATTAAAAGGAAAGCATAATCCGCGCTTTCCTTGTTTTTAAAAAACCTCAAAACCATCCCGAAATTTTGTGCCGGTCAGTAAAATAATTTAAAGGGTAAAAATAATTCCCTGTTTGATATTTAAAAATCTTTATTATATTTTAACAGCGCGGGAATAAAAAAAACCAAAATACATTATATAATTATAGGTAATTCAGTGCCGTTGCCATCAATATCTATTAAGAAACCGGTTGCAATTTCGATGTTCTACATTGGCGTTGCTTTGCTCGGTATTTATGCATTTACGCGCCTTGGCGTGGATTTGCTTCCGAATGTGAATATGCCCCATTTAATGGTTCAAACGACCTATACCGACGCCACGCCGGAGGAAGTTGAACTTCAGGTTACTGTGCCTCTCGAAGCGCAGATAGGAACGGTGCCGGGGGTAAAGAAAATCAAATCTATCTCGAAAGAAGGAATTTCTGTAATCTCGGTCGATTTTGACTGGGGAACCGATATGAAATATGCTTTCCTCTCTATGAGAGAAAAACTTGATAATGCTTCCCTTACGAGCGATAATATTGGAAGGCCTGTAATAATAAAATCAGATCCAACTTCTTCCCCAATTATGACTCTTGTGCTTACCACTAAAAAAGAGATTAAAGATTCTACAATAAAATATATTGATGCGCAGAACGGCGGAGTTAAATTCATCGATCATAATTCCCATTCAACCGAGATAGAGAAACTCATAAAACTTAAAGAAGATGCGCGTTCATTTTTTAAGCGCCGTTTTGAACAGATTGAAGGGCTTGCCCAGGCGGTTATAACAGGAGGGCTCGAAAGGGAAATTCTTGTTATTACCGACCCGAAGAAAATGGAGAAATATGATATTTCTTTCAGCACAATAAACTCTGCTCTTGAAGGGGCAAATGCCAATCAAACAGCGGGACAGATAATTAAAGGCACTTTCCGGTTAGCCCTCCGCTCCATAGGAGAATATCAGAATATTAAAGAGATTGAAGAAACAGTAGTCGCTCATAATAAATACGGCGGCGTTATAAAAATCAGAGATATTGCGCAGGTTAAGGAAAATTTTAAAGAACGCGAAGGGCTTACTCGTTTAAATGGCTCTGAAACGGTCGGCTTTCTTATATATAAAGAATCTACTGCAAATACAGTCACCGTTGCCGAAAAAGTAAAAGAGCTTATTGAAAAGTTTAAAACTGAACAGAAAGATTATACGCTTACAGTGGTTTCCGATAACTCGGGATTTATTGAAGGGGCTATTTCAAATGTAAAGCAGGAGGTCTATTTCGGCGGATTGCTGGCAATTATGGTGCTTTTCTTTTTCCTCGGAAGCCTCCGGCATATATTTATTATCGGTATTACAATTCCGTCATCGCTTGTGCTTACAGTATTATTAATGTATTTGTTCGATATAAATTTTAATATTATTTCTTTAGGCGGTATTGCGGTAGGGGTTGGCATGCTTCTCGATAATGCCATAGTGGTAATTGAAAATGTTGTCACTTACCGGGAGAGGGGCCTTAGTTTCAAAGATGCCGCGTTGCGGGGAACAAACGAAGTTGCTATGCCGATTGTTGCGGCTACATTGACTACAATTGCCGTTTTTCTTCCCCTTCTTTTCATAAAAGGCATTGCGGGCGAACTTTTCCGCGATCAGTCGCTTGCAATAGCTTTTTCCCTTACCACTTCTATTATTACCGCCATTACTTTAATTCCTATGCTGGCCGCAAGAAAAGAATTTTCCTTTTTCAAAAAAGAATATTATTCAGGAAGATATATAGAATTTAAGCGCCCTGCGGGGAAAAGGTTTTTCGGAAAGGTGTTTTTCTGGGTCCGGTTCCCTTTTGTTTTCATATTCAAATCATTCTTCTTCCTTCTGATTAAGATAGGATTCATTATATCCGATCAATTCCAAAAAGGATTTAAGAAGGCCTTTGCAAGAGTTGACGTGTTTATGGAATGGACTATCCGCAAATATGAAAAGATGCTTTTCTGGGCGCTTGATAACAGGAAGACGGTTGTTCTAATTACCGTTATCTTGATTGTATTGACCATACTTGCTGGCATAGACATTAAAAAAGAATTTATTCCCGCCGCCCCGCAGGATGAATTTATTGTAGAAGTGAATTACCTGCCCGGCACCTCATTACGGGGCAACGCTGAATATACTTCCTCTATTGAAAAAGAAATATTAAAGTTAAAAGATATTAACAGCCTTGTATCCAATATCGGAAGGGTAAATGAGTTTGATTTCTTAAATAAAGAACAGACGAATATAAGCACTGCGAACCTTAATGTTAAATTGTACAGTTACGATGAATTCTATAAAGTACAGGAACAAATAAGAAAAATACTTGACAACAGGCCGGAGCTTACCTATACATTTAAGCAGGTAAAAAATGCATATACGCAGATTATTCAGCCATCCGAAAATGATCTTGTAATAACGGTAAAAAATAAAAGTCTCGATAAAGCCGTTGAGAAAGGAAAGTTTATTGTTGAAGAAATGAAAAGAATAAAACCCGAAGGCGTTGTCAATTTCAGGCTGGCGATGGAAAAAGGAACTCCGCAGTATAATATCGCCGTGGATAAAGAAAAATGCATGAATTATCAGATACCCGTCAACCTTGTTTCGCAGCAGATTGTTTATTCGGTTAAAGGAAAGGTCGCTACTACATTTTCCGATTTCGATAAGAAAATTTCGGTTAATGTAATGACCGATGAAACGAGCAGAGACCAGATTGAGAATGTGCTGGCAAATTATGTCGTTTCAGATGAAAAGAAGATTCCGCTGCGGGAACTTGTAAATGTTGAGCTGATAAATAGTTATAATGAAATTTTCAGAGAAGAACAGGCGCGGGCAATTTATATTTACGCCGATCTTAATGGCGTAGGGGTAGATAAAGCAACGGAAAAACTTCAGAAAATAGTGGATAAAATACCGCGCGAAGCTGAAGAGAACATAACAATCGGAGGCACAAACGATGAAATACGCGCGTCGTTCGGCGGTTTATATGTTGCCCTGATTATTTCGATTATACTTATGTATATGATACTTGCTTCCGAATTTGAATCGTTCCTGTTCCCGTTTATAATTATTTTCTCCGTTCCTCTGGGGTTAATAGGAGGCATTCTGCTTTTATATGTGCTTGGGGAAAGCATAAGCATTATTTCCATGCTCGGTTTGATAATACTTATCGGTATTGCTGATAACGACGCCGTTGTTAAAGTTGAATATATCTTAAGAATGCGGAAAGAAGGAAAGTCAGTTAGAGATTCCATAATTGCGGCCGGGCATGCCCGTTTCAGGCCTATTGTTATGAATACGTTTACGGTTGTATTCGGCCTGGCTCCGATGATGGTCGGTTTCGGCGCTGGAACTCAGCTCAGAATCGGGCTTTCTGTGGCGGTTGTAGGCGGATTGTTATCTTCTACTTTTCTTACTCTTATTATAATTCCGGTTCTTTATACTTATCTTGAAAAGTGGAGCCGTAAAAGTTTTAATGAATTAGTTAAAGAATAATTTAAAAGAATAAAGTTTAATAATGTTTTTCTTTTGGAGGATTTAAATGAAAATATCAGTTCGTAACGCAGGGGTTGCTCTCGCAGTTGTTCTTCTCATTATTCTTGTTTATGCAATAATTCCGAAATCGGCCGACGAAGAAAAGGTTGAAGAAAAAAATGTGAATACAGATAACCTCGATAATATAGAATTTAAAGTTACAACGTCTAAGATTTATAAAGGCGATCTTATTAAATGGGTTAATGCCAATGGTTACGTTAAAGCTGCCCGTGAAATGGAAATTCAAGCGAATATTGCCGGGTATATAAAGGAATTGAATGTATATGAAGGGAAGAGAGTTAACAAAGATGATCTCCTCTTAGCAATTGACGATACCCAGTACCAGCTTGCCTATAACAGCGCAGTTGCAAACGTAAACGGGGCGTATGTCGATTTCTCTATCAATTTCCGAGATTCTTCAGCCCTTACGCCTGAACTGGAAAAAAGAAGGGAATCCATAAATAAAAAATTAGCCGATCTTAATGGACAATACAAATCCGGGAAATTGAAAAAAGAAGAATATGAAGCAAAAATGGATGAACTTGAGCCGGAACTTATCCTAAGCGGGGCCAAAAGGAAAGAAGTTGCCGCCGCTAAATCGAATTTAACTTCATACAGAGTTGCAAGACAGCAGGCGGAACTTAATTTAAGCTACACAAAAATACACGCTCCATTTTCCGGGGTTATAGGCGATATTGATTTAATTACCGGGCAGAGAATTAATTCGGCAGTAAAACTCTTTAAAATATATGAAACTTCGGTGCTCAAGATTGAAGTAAGAGTGCTTGAAAATGATATAGCTTCTATTGCCCTGGGTAATTTTGTCGAGGTGATGATCGGCTCGCTTCCGAACGAGAAATTCACCGGGAAAGTGCTTTATATAAGCCCGCAAATTGATACTTCGACAAAAACCTGTAAAGTGATTGTTGAATTGCAGAACAAAAATGATAAGATTAAACCGGGTATGTTCGCAACTGTAAATATCCAGGCGGCGACATTCAGAAACAGAATGCTGGCGCCAATTGACGCGCTGGTTGTGAGGGATAAAAGAAATCTTGTGTTTATGGTTGTTGGCAATCTTGCAAAATGGGAATATTTTGATATTGGCGAACAGAATGACAGATGTTTTGAAATTGTTGGCGGAAACCTTAAAGTAGGGGATGAAGTGGTTGTAAAAGGACATACGAATCTTGCCCATGATGCAAAAGTTAAAGTTATAGAAAGACAATAATTTTGTAATTAAACTGATATAAAATTTGAAAAGAATATTCTATTATTTCCTTGCGCATCCTGTAACAACAAGCATGCTGTTTTTCAGCGTTGTTGTTATGGGAACCGGTTCTCTTGTTAACCTGCCTATTGAACTTGAACCTCAGACGGAAATGAGGAAATTATCGGTAAGCGCAACATGGCAGGGGGCATCCCCAGAAGCGATTGAAGCTCAGATTACTTCCGTAATCGAAGCGGAACTTGCTACGATAAGAGGCATTAAAAATATTACCTCCAATTCCACCGAAGGGAACTGTAGTATAAGCCTTGAAATTAATGAATCGGTTGATATGCAGTTCTTGAGAATTGAAATAAACGAAAAACTTTCGTCTATCAGAAAAACTCTGCCTGCAAATGTTAAACCGAAAATTAAGGAATATAAACCTCAACAGTTCGAATCACTCAACGGCTTTATGACTTACGAGGTAGCGGCTGATTTATCGGCAAATCAGATACAAAGATACCTCGAACAATATGTGGAGTATCCCCTTAAAGCGTTAGACGGCATTTCGAATATTACTATTTCAGGGGGTAATAAAAGAGAAATTCAGGTGCTTATAGATCACGATAAAGCCAAGAACCTGAATATTACAAACAACGCTATTTCTGCAGCAGTTTACTATGCTCAGACAAAGCTCAATGCCGGTTCCGTAAGGAGTGCAAATGAGCAGGTGGTTGTATTTGCAATGAATAAATTAACGGATGCAAATATTATCGCCGAACAGGTAATTAAACAGGATTCTACGGGAACGGTCATCAGGCTGAAAGATATTGCAAAAATTATCGATACTTTTGCCGAGCCGACTTCTTATTACAGAATAAACGGGAAAGACGCAGTTACTTTAACGATTGACCGCGAGCCGGGGACGAATATTCTTAAGGTGGCTACAGATGTAAAAAAGAAAGTTAAGGAATTAAGCGAAAAATTCCCCCCCGGATTCTTTCTTAACCTGAAAATCGACAAAAGCGAAGATATGGTTAAAAGCCTTGAAGACCTATATTCAAGCGCCGGGTATTCATTTGTAATTATTCTTCTGGTATTATTTATTATATTTAAAAATCTCCGTTATCCGGTAATCATTTTCAGTTCCATCCTTTTTTCTCTCGCATTCTCTTTTATCTTATTTAATATATTCAGTCTTCCCCTTAATACTCTTACTATTTCGTCTTTTGTGCTTGGGCTCGGTTTTATGGTGGATAACTCGATTGTTGTAGTCGATTTCATTGATAATAATTATAAGGGGAACGGAAATAAATATCTTGCTGCAACATTAAAGAATGTATTTTTCCCGGTCTTTGCATCCACGCTTACAACGATAGCGGTATTTATTCCGGTTATGTATTTCACTGGCGAATTAAAACTCTACTTTCAGCAGTTTGCTCTGGGGGTGGTTTTTACTCTTGTCGCTTCGATGGTGGTATCGTTCACCCTGGTGCCGATGCTTCATCAGAAATATGCGCTTAAACTGATTTTAAATAAAGAAAAGAAAGTCGGTTATATATATAAAGTATATGCTGTAATAGTAAAATTCTTAGCGAACCATAAAAAAATTACTATTGCTATAATTATTCTGCTTATAGGCCTCCCGGTATGGAAAATTCCCAACAGGATTGAAACCGAGGGAATAATAGGCGATGCGTACAATGCAATATTCGATTCGGAGCTCTACCAAGGGGAAATAAAGAAATATGTTAATTATGCTTTCGGTGGAACGCTTAATTTATTTCTGAATCATGTTAACAGAGGTGAGTTTTACAGGTACGGCGGCGATGAAGGGCAGACTGCGATAAATATACGCATTGCAATGCCGAGCGGAAATAAGATTGAAAGAATGAATCAGCTTGTTAAAAATTTTGAAGGCGAAATACTTGCCTATAATGGGCAATTTAAAGATGTTGTAAGCAATTGCGATGAAGATAACGCCAGTATCAGGGTAACTTTTACGCCGGCGCAATCAGAAACTTCTTTCCCGTACCAGCTATATAATTATATAGGCGTTTACGGCGTAAGGCATGGCGGGCTTGGGGTCTCGGTTTCCGGGACAAATATGGGGCCAGG